>OMNT01003948.1_pt1 | contig 10282 bp, 8 predicted proteins | sample 1672551 | NCBI WGS metagenome assembly OMNT01 (sample SAMEA3136698, study PRJEB25190) | human gut metagenome
GAAGCGGTTGGAGTCCCACGGCCTGACGGCGACGGTGCGCCGCAGTCTCGGCGGGGATATCGACGCCTCCTGCGGCCAGCTTCGCCGCAAGGAGATGGAGGCAAAGGAGAGAGGACAATGAAAGCCTGCGGCATCACGGACGTTGGACTGCAGCGTCACGAAAATCAGGATACCTTTGCCGTGGAGCGCGGCGCGGCGGACGGTCAGCTCATTGCGGTCGTGTGCGACGGCATGGGCGGCGAGAACTGCGGGCAGATCGCTAGCAGCCTTGCGGTCCGCGCCTTTCTCGACGAGCTGCACGCAGTCCTGCGCGCGGATATGACAACGGAGCAGCTGCGCGAAGCGGTGTCATTCTGCGTTTCCAAAGCAAACGCTGCCGTCAAACGCCACGCGCAGGAGCATACGGAGTGTCACGGCATGGGGACGACGCTCGTCTCCGCCGTGACAAACGGCTCCGGCGTGGTCATCTGCAACGTCGGCGACAGCCGTGCCTACCGCGTCGGCGCGGAGAGGCTCGAGCGCATCACACGCGATCATTCGGTGGTCGAGGGCCTGATCGAAAGCGGCAATATCACCGCCGAGCAGGCGCGCACGCACCCCAACCGCAACCTCATCACCCGCGCGCTCGGCCCCGAGGAGCATATCGAGTGCGACGTGTATGATGTGACGCTCGGCGCGGACGAACGGCTGCTGCTCTGCTCGGACGGGCTGGTCGTCACCGCCACCGACGAGGAGATGTACGAGGCGGTCGCCCGGGGCGAAAAGCCGGCAGAGAGCCTTGAGCACCTGCTCGAGCTTTCCAAACAGCGCGGCGCGCCGGATAACGTTACCGCTGTGCTGCTCTATCACGAGTGAGAAAGGAGGGCGCATAGATGGATCAAATGATCGGCAGAATGCTGGACAACCGCTATGAGCTGCTTGAGCTGATCGGCAGCGGCGGCATGGCAATGGTCTATAAGGCCAAGTGCCACCGGCTCAACCGCCTTGTGGCGGTCAAGGTGTTGAAAAGCGATTTCGCGAGCGACGCGGATTTCCGCCGCCGCTTCTACGATGAATCCCAGGCCATCGCGATGCTCTCCCACCCGAACATCGTTTCGGTCTATGACGTGTCGCGCTCCTCGCCGGAGTACATCGTCATGGAGCTCATCGACGGCATCACGCTCAAGCAGTATATGGAGCGGCGCGGGCGTCTGAACTGGCGCGAGTCGCTGCATTTCATCACACAAATTATGAAGGGGCTGAGCCACGCGCATTCGCGCGGCATCGTCCACCGCGACATCAAGCCGCAGAACATCATGGTGCTGCGCGACGGCAGCGTCAAGGTCGCTGACTTCGGCATCGCCTGCCTCGCCAACTCCGCCAACACGCTCACGCAGGAGGCGCTCGGCTCGGTGCACTACATGTCGCCCGAGCAGGCGAGGGGCGACCGCACGGACGCGCGCTCGGACATCTACTCCGCGGGCGTCGTGCTCTACGAAATGCTGACGGGGAGACTCCCGTTCGAGGGCGACAACGCCGTTTCCGTCGCCATCCAGCACCTTTCCTCCGTGCCGCTCTCGCCGCGCGAGATCAATCCCGACGTGCCCGAAGCGCTTGAGCTTATCTGCATGAAGGCGATGGCCTCCGATTTGGAGAAGCGCTACGCCTCGGCGGATGAAATGCTCGCAGACCTTGAGGAGTTCCGCAAGAATCCCGAGGTCGACCTCGACTTCACGATCGAAGACCTGCACCGCGAGACCGTGGACGAGCCCACGCAGTATATCCCCGCCGTGCACACCGTCTCCAAGGCACAGAAGGTGCAGGAGGCGGACGACGGGGAGGAAGAAGAGGCGTCCCCGCACAAGCTGGGCACGCGCAAGCTGCTCACGATCATCGGCGCGGCGGTGGCCGCGGTGGCACTCATCGTGCTGCTCTGGCACGCGATCTTCAGCGATCTTCTCGGCGGCGAGCAGACGCCGACGGAGTATGTGGTGCCGTATCTCATCGGCATGACCATCGACGAGGCGAACGAGGACGAAAACGTGAAGGGCATCTTCACGATCGAACAGATCGGCCAGCGCGCGAGCAGCAAATACGCGGCGGGTCAGATTATCGAGCAGTCGCCCGAGCGCGGCAAGACCGTAAAGGGCAACCGCGTCATCTCGGTTTTCGTCAGCTCCGGCGCCAAGACGGAGAAAATGCCGAATCTCGTCAACAAGGAGTACCGCGACGCGACGCTCCAGCTCACCAACCTTGACTTGAACCTTGTCGTCAACGACCCGGTCGAGGAATACAGCAGCATCACGAAGGGCTATGTCATCCGCACGATCCCCGAGTTTGGTGAAACGCTTCAGGAGGGCGACAGCGTCACGCTCGTCGTCAGCAAGGGCGAGCAGCCCAAGCCTGTGACAGTGCTCTCTTTCCTCGGCATCGACATTGAGATCGTCCGCCAGCAGGTCACACAGACCGGCCTTGTCGTCGGCGAGGTGACGCAGCGCGCATCCGACGAGCCCTACGGCACGGTCATCGAGCAGAGCATCAGCGCCGAAACGAAGGTGGACGCGGGCACGACCATCAACTTCGTTATCAGCGAAGGCCCCGCCATGCCGGACTACGGCGATGACGCCACGACCTCCGGAGGGGAACCGCAGCCGTGAAAGGAAGAATACAGCGCGCACTGAGCGGCTTCTACTATGTCAAATGCGCGGACGGACAGCTCTACACCTGCAAGGCGCGCGGCAAATTCCGCAGGGAGGGCATTTCGCCGCTCGTGGGCGACGACGTCGAATTCTGCGAGGTGCCGGGCGGCGAAGGCCGCATCGACGAAATTCTGCCGCGCCGAAACAGCTTTGACCGCCCGAGCGTCGCCAACATCGACCAGATGGTCATCGTCTGCTCACAGGCGATCCCGAAGACCGATCCATATTTGGTCGACCGCATGACGGCCATCGCCGCGCTCAAGGGCTGCGACGTGCTCATCTGCATCAACAAGTGCGACTTAGACCCCGCGGACGCGCTGCGGGAATACTATGAAAACGCGGGCTTTCGCACCGTCAGCGTCAGCGCGGAGACGGGCGAGGGCATCGAGGCGCTACGCGCCCAGCTCGTCGGGCGGCTCTCCGCCGTCACAGGCAACTCCGGCGTTGGCAAGTCGAGCATTCTGAATGCGCTCGATCCCAGCATGTCGCTCAAGACGGGTGAGGTGAGTCAGGCGCTCGGCCGCGGACGGCACACGACGCGCCATGTTGAGCTCTACGAGCTACCCTGCGGCGCGGAGATCATCGACACACCGGGCTTTTCCTCGTTCGAGACGACGGGGCTCAATTTGGAGCTCAAAGAAAAGCTACCCGAGTGCTTTTTGGACTTTTCGCCCTACCTTGGCGACTGCCAATTCGTCGGGTGCAGCCACACAAAGGAAAAGGGCTGCTCGGTGCGTCAGGCCGTAAAAGATGGCAGGATCGTCAGAGGGCGGCATGAAAGCTACTGCCGACTCTACGACGAGCTCAAGGACCTGCGCGAATGGAACGCGGGCAGTCAAAAACGACGCTAACCGAAAATAAAATGGACAAAGGCCCGATTCCTTTCGGAAGCGGGCCTTCGCCATTTAGAGAGATGAGAGAGGGATCAAATATCAATCCTGAAACAGAGGGGTGGAGAGGTAACGGTCGCCGGTGTCGGGCAGCAGGACAACGATGGTCTTGCCCTTGTTCTCGGGACGCTTGGCGAGCTGGATACCGGCCCAGACGGCAGCGCCGGAGGAGATACCGACCAGCACGCCCTCGCTGTGGCCGACAAGCTTGCCGGTGGCAAAGGCGTCGTCATTTTCGACGGTGATGATCTCGTCATAGATCTTGGTATCAAGAACGTCAGGCACAAAGCCCGCGCCGATGCCCTGGATCTTGTGCGCGCCCGCAACACCCTTGCTCAGAACGGGGGATGAGGCGGGCTCGACGGCGACGACCTTGACGTTGGGGTTCTGCTCCTTGAGGAACTTGCCCGTGCCGGTCAGCGTGCCGCCGGTGCCGACGCCGGCGACAAAGATGTCGACCTGCCCGTCGGTGTCTTCCCAGATCTCGGGACCGGTGGTCTCATAGTGCGCCTTGGGGTTCGCGGGGTTGACAAACTGGCCGGCGATGAAGCTTCCCGGCGTCTGCGCAGCGATCTCTTCAGCCTTGGCGATGGCACCCTTCATGCCCTTTGCGCCGTCGGAGAGAACGAGCTCTGCGCCGTAGGCCTTCATCAGCTGGCGGCGCTCGACGCTCATGGTCTCGGGCATGACGATGATGATGCGATAGCCGCGTGCGGCGGCCACGGATGCAAGGCCGATGCCGGTATTGCCGGAGGTCGGCTCGATGATGACCGAGTCGGGCTTCAGCTTGCCGCTTGCCTCAGCGTCATCAAGAATGGCCTTGGCGATACGATCCTTGACGGAGCCTGCGGGGTTGAAGTATTCGAGCTTGGCGAGGAGCTTAGCCTCGAGCTTTTCAGCCTTTTCGATGTGGGACAGTTCGAGAAGCGGGGTCTTGCCGATCAGCTGGTCCGCAGAAGTGTAAATCTTGCTCATAATGTTTCCTCCTGAACGATGTACGTTCTATATCAAAATTTTATTGTTTGTTTTATAGGTTTCGGTGATCGCTTGCATCTTATGTTCTGCCGCGGCGACATCGGAACGGGTGAAGGAATGAATTCACGTCCATTACCAACCTTTCAAGTAGGTTTGTATGCATTATACTTGCATTTCACCCCCTTGTCAATAGGTTTTTGCGGGAAATTTTGAAAAAATCCAAAAAATTTTCCCGTCCAAACCGGCCGTCCCAAAAACCAACCAATTTGGCAGGAAATTTTGAAAAAAGTGCGTCTTCCCTCTTGTTTTCCCATTTACCTTGCATTATAATAGGAATCATTCAAAACACGGAAAGAAGGTGGAAGGGAATGATGATCTCCACGAAGGGGCGCTATGCCCTTCGGTTTTTGGTAGACATTGCGGAGCACCAGGCGGAGGGCTACGTCCCCCTGAAGGACGTGGCCGAGCGCCAGGGCATCTCCGAAAAATATCTGGAAAGCATCGTCAAGACCTTAGTCCGGGCAGATGTCCTCACCGGCCTGCGCGGCAAAGGCGGCGGCTATCGCCTGCGCAAGTCCCCGGACCAGTACGGCGTGCGCGAAATCTTGTCTCTCCTGGAAGGCCCCTTAGTCCCCGTGGCCTGTCTCGGCCCCGGCGACCAGAGCTGCGACCGCATGACCAGCTGCCGGACCCTCCCCCTCTGGCAGGGCCTGGAGCAGGTGATCCAGGAGTACCTGGACAAATACACCATCGCCGACCTCATGGCCCGCGATGACAGCGCCGGGTTCGACTATGTGATCTGAGTTGGGCAGCAGGATACCATACAATATAATAATATGTGAATGTGAAAAAAGCCACCCCGCCAGCGTGTGTGAAAACGCGGCGGGGTGGCTTTCTGAGCGTTGACAAAGTTCGACGCAATATGATATAGTGTCCCATACGGGACACTGTTACTTCAGTGGTCAGGCCACCAAAATCCCAGCGCATTTCATGCGAAGGGAGGTGGTGCAGATGTGGAAGAAAGCATTGCAGGTTCTCCTGCTGGTAGCAATTTTGCTGCTCCTTCTCGCCACAAAAGCATGCTGACCACTCGATGGCACTCGAATGGTCAGCTATTTGATAGTATGATTTAGAGGCCTGGCTACAAGTAACAGTGTCCCCTTTTGTCTTCATTATAGCAGACGGTGGGCTTTTGTCAAGCCGAGAAATGGGGATACCGTTCACACAGCTGGTCAAGCCCTTCGGGGACAACCCCTCAGTCAGCTAACGCTGACAGCTGTCTAAGGAAGATTTTACTGAATCGAACTGTCCCCCGGACAGTTCGACCCTTTCAGGGGAGCCATAACATACGTTACAGCAAAGCGACGCCTCCCCTGAAAGGGCGAGGGGGACCGCGAAGCGGTGGAGAGGTGCGCCCCCGGCGCCAGCGCCTCCCCATTCCACAACCTATCCCCACACAGCAAAACCCCCAGGGACGAATCCCTGGGGGCCTTGCATTTACGGGGAACCTTCCGAATCAGATTCGGGGAAGATTACTCAGCAATGTCGCCGTCCACATCGTAGACAACCAGCTTGACAGAACCGTCAGTGTTGTCATACAGGACGAAAGCGTTCAGCATCAGAGAACCATCCTGGTTCTTAGAAGCGGTGTTCAGGCTCTGGTCCTTAGCATCGACACCAATCTGGTCGCTGTTCTCGATGTACAGGTACACAGTGTCCTTATCCAGCTCGAAGTACTTGTTGTTAGTCTGAGTCTGCAGGACCTTGTTGACCTCAAACTGGAAGGTAGGCGTCAGAGCGGAAATTGCAACCGTAGCAGCAGAGTAGCTGCCATTGGTAGCAGTGGTAGCAACAGCATCCACGTCATAGATGGAAACAACTTCATTGATCTTATCCTTGTCGTTCAGCTTGAACTCGATGACGGAGCCAGCCTTCAGCAGTTTCTTGGCAGCATCCTTATCTGTGGGATCTGTGGGGTACTTGTAGGTGACGGAGGTGTTTGCAAACTCGTAGGTCTTCTCACCTTCGTTGGTCCAAACCTTCACAACGTCAACGGTCTGCTGATCATCGTTCTTGGTGCTGGTGACGCCGGTGATGTAGCCATAGTAGGTGTCAGCATCGTTGACGTCCTTAGCGCCCAGGGAGATATAAGCCATCTCAACGTTGTAGGTGTTGCCGTCCTTGCTGCCCAGAACCAGACCCTCACCAAAGGTAGCAACATCTCCAGTTGCAATCTTCTTCAGCTGCGCACCGGTGATGACTTTGTAGGAGCCATTCTTGTACTGAACAAAGATGACTGCGTCATCATTGACAGAAGCATCCTTGCTAGAAGCGGTGATATAACCAACCTTGTTAGAAGAGTTGGAAATCTTCTTCACTGCGGTGTAGTTGGCATCCAGGTCATAACCATTGTTACCAGGGGTCACTGCAGTCAGGATATACTCATCATCAGCGTTCTTGCTATAGGTGACGAGGGTACCATTGGGCAGACCACTCTTAAGAGTGTTATCTTTCTTAACAGGCTTATAGCTCTTGTCAGTAGAGACAACTTCCTTCTTGCCGTCAGAGAACAGCAGTTTAGCCTGGTTGCCGTTCACGCCGCCAGCGTCGGTAGCGACCACAACAGCGAAGTCAGTGATAGCAGTCTTGTTGACCTTGTCCACGTTGAAGATGTAGCCGTTGACCACAACAGCGTCCTTCAGCTCGTTGCCGGGGGCGCAGTTGGAAGTGCCATAGCTGAAGTCGAAGGTGTACCAGTTGTCGCCGATCTTAGCGTGGGGAGAATCGGTAGAAGTGATCTTGCCGGACACCAGGTCAGCCTTCACCAGGGTAGCGGTGTCGTTGGGAGTGTTCTCCTTAGCGGTGTAAATGACATAGTCATCTCTGGCCATGCCCTTGTAAGCGGTCACGTCGTCCAGGTCGGTCTTGGAGCCGCCAGCCAGAGCAAACTGGGTGGAGCTGACGTAAGTAACTTTCTTGACGCTGAAGGGAACGACCATGAAGAAGTCGATCTTGCCATTGCCGTCCTTATCCACTGCGGTGAACTTCTGAGCGTCATACTTAGTGATATTGTCGCCAGCTTTGACATTAATGTTAGTATCGTCCTTAGCATACTGACCAGCAACATCCCACAGAGCGGAATCGCGGTATTCAGCGGAGGTGCTTGCAGTAGCATCCTTGGTCTTGATATCGAACAGAGCAGTCTTAGCAGAGGTGGTGAACTGATAGACAGGGACCGTAGCCAGAGTCAGACCAGACTGCAGCTTGTAGGTCTGACCGTTCATCTTAAAGGAGGTATCGTCGCTCTTGGTCATCTTGGGCAGATCGCCGATCAGACCAGTCAGGACCACATTGCTGTCCACGGAGAAGATGCCGTAAACCGTGTTTTCCTTGGCATTCTTGTCGTACTTGTAGACGGCCTTGACCTTCTGGCCCAGCAGAGCAGTATAGTCGGTCTTGCTTACGACGTCAACATAGTAAACGGTGGTGAGCTCACCGTTGTTTTCGCGAATCGTTCTGGGTTCGGTCAGCTTGACGGTGTAGGTCCACTTAGCATCCTTGGAGTTGTACTCGAAAGCGGACAGCTCACCCTTGGCGATGATGCCGTCGTACATCTTAGCGATCAGGTCCACCGTGGTGTTCTTGGTGTAGATGTCGGTGACGGAGCCATCGGTACGGTCAATGGAGCTGGACTTGTCGATGACATAAGCCTGCAGAGCGTTCCAAACCATCTGAGCAGCGTTGTCACGAGTCAGAGCAGCGCCGGTGTCGATGGTCTCCAGGCCCTTATACAGACCGTCCTGGTTGGCCTGAACGTTGACCTTCAGTGCCCAGGAAGCGCCGGTGTAGTTCTCCACGGTGGCGTTGTAGCCCAGAGCGACCAGCAGCATCTTAGCAGCCTCGGTAGCGGTCACGTTGCCGTTGGGAGCGAACTTGCCGCCGCCCACGCCGGAGACGATGCCCTTGGCGTAGCAGTACTCGATGAAGCCCTCAGCCCAAGCAGCGTTGGCGTTGCCGCGAACGTCGTTAAAGGTGGGGGTGGTGTTAGTGGCGGTAGCGGGAGTGGTGCCACCGTTGAGCAGGACGCAGATCATCTTAGCGAACTCTGCGCGGGTGATGTTGCCTTCGGGCTTATAAGAGCCGTCAGGATAGCCGCCGATGATGTTCAGTGCTACGCACATATCAACGGCCTCAGTGTTCTTGATCTTGGACTGATCAGAGAACGCCGCCCCGGCCCCTACGACCATGACGGACAGCATCATAGCCACGCAGAGAACCAGGGACAGAACCTTCTTCTGTCGTCTCCGAAAAAATTCTCACCAACTTTTCGACATTTTTCTTGTGTTTTCGCCAAGAACCCTGTAAAATGGAATCGACCCTTTGGATAAGAGTGATGAGAGGAGAAATTTATGAAAAGATTATTTGTTATCCCGCTAGTTGGCGTTATGCTGGCTATTCTGGCCGTGCCGGTATTAGCGGAAGAAAATTCTGGAACACTAACAATTACAACAGAGCCAAAAGCAATTGATGTTCTAGGAAAACGTGATAGCAATGCTATAGGTGCGGCAACAATATATAGTGTTGACATTAAGTGGGGAAACATGAAGGCCATTTATACACCTGAACGAACTCAAAAATGGGATCCAGACACGCTGAAATATATACCTGCGAGTGATTTAACTCGTAGATGGACGTGGGATGATACTGTTTCATCTAACGGATTAAAACCTAACCAGATCGCACTTACAAACCATTCTAATGCAGAGATCACTTGCACATTCGAGTTTAGTCCTGAGGACAACTTTTCTGATATTCGCGGAGAGATAACCAATCAACAGGACGATACTAAAAACATTCTCACCATTCAATCTGCTGAGAACGCAACGGGTACTACCATAGAAGAAAAGTTATCTCAAGTAACTCGAAGTGGGTTCTTGCAATTGAGCGGACAATTAGATATATCCCAGACTAACTTTCAAAAGATAGGAACTATTCTTATAACCTTAAAATAAACAGGGACGTAACAAAATTCCCCAGGATGCTGCTCATTCATGCACATCCTGGGGAACTTTATTACGATTGTACAACAATATGAACCGGAATATTTGTATTCAAATTCGCCTGTTCGTTTGTCTCCGTATCGAAGAAAAGCAGATGGAACATCCCCTCATACGTTCCGGGTTCCAGCGTAATATTTTCGTCCAATGGGATAACGGTCAGCTGATTCCCCGGCGGGATGGTGCCGGACTGACCGACTTTCACGTCTTGGATCATCAACTGGATGAGCATGCTCTGGTTGGAGCGGGTGGGGTTGGTGATCTGGACGGCGGCTGTCGCGTCAGCCAGGGAGATCGTGACCTCATTGGAATAGGTGATGTTCACCGCGCCGCCGCCCTCGGCTTGGGGCATTTTTTCGTCGTCCCCGTCGTCCGTGGGGGTGAGATGTTCGTCCGCCACCGGCGAAATTTCAGGGTCGGCTGGGGTCTCTGGTGCGCGGAAAAAGAGCGCCCAGACGGCGACACAGATGGCCAAAAGTGCGACCACGGTGGCGAGGATGAGGTAGGTTTTGGAACGGCGATCCATAGGCAAAATTTCCTTTCAAGTGCAGTGAAATTTATTCTATCACATGGCTCGAAATTTAGCAATTCATGTCGAAAAATAGAGCGTAAAAACAGCGCACCGGCACAGAAGAAGGTTCTGTCCCTGGTTCTCTGCGTGGCTATGATGCTGTCCGTCATG
>OMNT01003954.1_pt1 | contig 10266 bp, 9 predicted proteins | sample 1672551 | NCBI WGS metagenome assembly OMNT01 (sample SAMEA3136698, study PRJEB25190) | human gut metagenome
TGGCCGGTAAACTGAAGGATCAGGGAAAGAAGGTGATCCTTGGTGCAGCAGATACGTTCCGTGCGGCAGCAGGAGAACAGCTGACACAGTGGGCCAACCGTGCAGGTGTTGAGATCATCGGCGGACAGGACGGTGCAGACCCGGCATCGGTTGTCTATGATGCGGTGGCAGCAGCCAAGGCCAGAAACGCAGATGTGCTGATCTGCGATACAGCAGGAAGACTTCACAATAAGAAGAACCTGATGGAGGAGCTTCGCAAAATATACCGTATCCTGGAACGTGAGTACCCGGAAGCTTATCTGGAAACCCTGGTAGTCCTTGACGGAACCACCGGCCAGAACGCACTTTCTCAGGCAAGACAGTTTGCAGAGGTAGCCAATGTTACCGGAATCATTCTTACCAAACTTGATGGTACAGCCAAAGGTGGAATCGCCGTAGCGATCCAGTCCGAGCTTGACATACCAGTAAAATACATCGGAGTAGGCGAGAGCATCGATGACCTGCAGAAATTCGACGCAGACGCATTTGTAAACGCCCTCTTTGACGTAGAAGAAAGGAGCTAAATACAAATGCTTACATTAGAGAGCTTTGAAGAAGCGGCAGCCAAAGTAAAAGAAGTGACACAGGAAACAAAGCTGATATACAGCAGTTATTTCTCAGATATGACAGGAAACAAGGTTTATCTGAAACCGGAGAACATGCAGCGCACCGGTGCCTACAAAGTACGTGGCGCATACTATAAGATCAGCACACTTTCCGATGAAGAGAGAAATAAAGGCCTGATTACCGCATCCGCAGGAAACCACGCACAGGGTGTTGCCTATGCCGCACATAAATACGGAGTAAAAGCAGTCATCGTTATGCCGACCACCACACCACTGATCAAGGTAGAGCGTACCAAGAGCTATGGCGCAGAAGTTATCCTTCACGGTGACGTATACGATGAGGCCTGTGCACACGCACTTGCACTTGCAGAAGAAAAAGGTTACACCTTCATTCATCCGTTTGATGACCCGGCAGTAGCAACCGGACAGGGAACCATCGCCATGGAAATCGTACAGGAACTTCCGCTGGTAGATTATATCCTCGTCCCAATCGGCGGCGGCGGACTTGCAACCGGTGTTTCCACCCTTGCAAAACTCCTCAACCCACATATCAAGGTCATCGGCGTGGAGCCTGCAGGAGCAGCCTGCATGAAGGCATCCCTGGAAAAAGGTGAGGTCGTAACCCTTCCTCACGTAAACACCATCGCCGACGGTACCGCAGTACAGACCCCTGGAAAAAATATCTTCCCGTACATCCAGGAGAACCTGGACGATATCATCACCATCGATGATGACGAACTGATCGTAGCTTTCCTGGATATGGTAGAGAACCACAAGATGATCGTAGAGAACTCCGGTCTCCTTACCGTAGCAGCTCTCCGCCACCTGGATGTGAAGAAAAAGAAGATCGTCTCCATCTTAAGCGGTGGAAACATGGACGTAATCACCATGTCCTCTGTTGTACAGCACGGCCTCATCCAGAGAGACCGAATCTTCACCGTCTCCGTCCTCATCCCGGACAAGCCAGGCGAACTCGTAAGAGTAGCCAGCGTCATCGCCGAGAACCAGGGCAACGTCATCAAGCTGGATCACAACCAGTTCGTAAGCACCAACCGAAACGCAGCCGTAGAACTTCGAATCACCATGGAAGCATTCGGAACAGATCATAAGAATCAGATTGTTGCGGCACTGGAGAAGGCTGGATGCAAGCCTAGGGTTGTGCGGGCGATATTGTAAAGAAAGATAGAGCTAAATAAAAGCAAATGTGGAAAACGTCTCAGAGTTATGATGAATCTGGGGCGTTTTTTATGTTGAAAAATTTCTGGAAAATTCCGAAAGTGGAAACCTTTGGTATGGGTAGAGTCGAAATTTGTCGATGAAAATAGAATGAAATTTGTAATGAAATGTAGTAAACTGAGTAGTAATTGGAGGAATGAGAAATGAGCTAAGACAACTATATAATATGAGGATTTCTATAAGTTTTATGGAGAATGAGGTGGCAAGATGAAAGAAATGGAATATTATATTGCAGAATTAAAAGAATGCGTTAACCAAAATAACAGAAATAAAGTAGTTGTGGATGGAGCTATAGAAGATTTATTTCGAGATTTATTGATTTCCATTTCAGATTCGTATTTAATGGCATATGAAGAAAATAATTTGGAAAAAATGAAACAATTGTTAGAAGAACAACGTAAATTAAGAATAGAAATGACAAAGGAATTGAATAAATCTGCTGATCAGATTCTGCTTCTTTCAGCGAAAATAGTAGATCAATATAATATTTTTAATAAAATTTACCAAAATCTTGCTATTAATAAAAAGGTAAAGGTAAATACAAAATTTATAGAAGCTCAACATAAAGATGCTAGAGATATCATGGAATTTTTATATAAACATTTGCATGCAAGATATAAAGATCTAACAGAACTGGGTATTTCAAAAAGTTCAGTTGCAGATACGTTAAAGGCTCTTGAGAATGCTGGATTGGTTAATGGAATTCAATGTGAAAATTGCGTTTTTTATGAATTGTCCAGTGAAGGACAAGAATACATTAGAACTAAGATAGAAAATATTGACTAGGAAATAATGTAGATTCAGAAATAGTTGTTAATAAAAAGATAACTTTTAAATTACGAAAAGTTTAATGGAGATAAAAAAAGAGTAATGGAGAAAATTAAAATAAACAAAGCCGAAATCGAACTTCTAGAATACATCCCGGATTTCTACTCCATAGCAGAAATCACCAACCCACTGCTATCCGAAATGAGACCAGGAATCAAGACATGGGTATCCGAAGACGTATTTGAAAAAATGCAGGTCTCCGTCTGGATCGTAAATGACATCAGAGTAAATGCATTTGCAAAGAAATACGAAGGAAAAAACTACATAGTACTGACAATAGGACTCTGTGTCGCTTTCTGGAAAGAAGTCGAAGAATTCATCGGTAATAAAAATTTCAGAAAAGTATTTCACCTGTCAGAAGAAAAAGAAGACAGTTATAAAAAAGAGCTGTATCAGTCCATGCTGAATTTTATCATTGCCCATGAATTCGGACATATTGTCCATGGACATGTTCTGGCAAATTCAGAAGACAATTTCATAGAAGAATTATATGCAGACGAGACAACAAATAAAGATAACTGGCTCACACAGCTGAGAGAATTTGACGCAGATTATTATGCCGCAATGCTGAATACGGCCATTACACTTGGATATTGGAAAGAAGACAGAAAGGTATTAAGTGCAACCTTTGATCTTTTGTTTTTATCTTTTTATTTATGCTTCGATGTCTTTGCAAAAAACTCCAACAGAGATTTCTCGAATTATCAGGAAAAAGATATAGAATCATATGATCATCCATACCCCGGCATCCGGATGTATTACTGCAGTCTTGCGATCTGTGATTTACTTATAAGAATTAAAGGAGATAATGAGCTTATCCGGGAACTTATCAGCAGCGGATTCGATGCGATGATTTCCTACGAAAAACGGGCTCTTGGAAAAGAAAAATACCGGGACAGCTACTTTTCCATTGCAGGAACCCAAAAAGGCGCTATGCATATTCGGGCACTGGTAAATGGCTGGAATGAACTGGTAGATGAATATAACCGATATTCGTATGTTACAATTTATAAAAATGACAATGTCGAATCCCTGTCATATTTTCTTGGAGAAGACGGAGAGTTTCTTCGTCAGGGAGTATAACTTTACGTGAAAAAGGTTTCATGATATCATATTTATAGTAAATAATGATATCGTGAAACCATTTTTTGTTTTGGGAGGTGCTTCAATGCCAGAAAAAAAGAAACTTCCAGTAGGAATAGATAATTTCGAAAAAATAATCAAAAACAACTTCTATTATGTCGATAAAACAGAAATGATTCACAGTCTAATCCAAAACTGGAGCGAAGTAAACCTTATCACCCGCCCACGGCGTTTTGGAAAAACTCTGAACATGAATATGCTTCAGACCTTTTTTGAAATCGGGATAGATCCCAAAATATTTGAAGGCCTGAAGATCTCCGAAGACAGAGAATTCTGCGAAAAATATATGGGACATTTTCCCGTAATTTCCATCAGTTTAAAGAACGTTGAAGGAATGAACTTTGAGAGCGCCTGTGCGGCAATGAAATATGCGATCGGTGCAGAAGCCTTAAGATTTTCTTTTCTGGAAAAAAGCCCTGAGTTATCAGAAACAGATAAAAAAATGTATAAAGCCCTGACAATGGTTTCTGACACCGGTGATTTTCAAATGTCATACTCAGCAATGGAAAAATCACTGTTAACCTTATCTTCCTTACTTTGCAGACATTATGGAAAAAAAGTCATTCTTCTGATTGATGAATACGATGTACCCCTGGATAAAGCTTTTCAGAATGGCTACTATGAGGAAATGGTATCTCTGATCCGAAACATGTTTGGTAATGTATTAAAAACAAATTCGAATCTTTACTTTGCCGTATTAACTGGCTGTCTGAGAATTGCCAAGGAAAGTATATTTACAGGCCTGAACAATTTTGAAGTATTATCGGTACTGGATGTGCAGTACGACGAATACTTTGGCTTTACCGATACAGAAGTACAGGATATGTTAAATTATTACGATTTATCCGGACACTATACAGAAGTCAAAGAATGGTACGACGGTTATCAGTTTGGAAACACAGAAGTATACTGCCCGTGGGACGTAATCTGTTACTGCAAAAAATTATATGCAGATCCCAACGCCAAACCGGAAGATTACTGGTCCAATACCAGTGGAAACGCAATTGTACGAAGATTTATCAACAGAGCAGACAGTCAGACAAAAAACGACATCGAAAGACTGATCGCAGGAGAGACTGTAACAAAGGAAATCCACCAGGAACTGACATATAATGAGCTGGACAGCAGCATCGAGAATCTGTGGAGTGTGCTTTTTACCACCGGCTATCTGACTCAGAAAGGAAAAACAGCAGAAAATCAGTTCCGTCTGAAGATCCCCAATCTGGAAGTAAAAAATCTCTTCATAAAGCAGATCAGAGAGTGGTTCCGGCAGACCTCAAGGCAGGATGGCGACACCCTGAATCAGTTTTGTAATGCTTTTTCAGAACAGAATCCGGAAAAAATAGAAGAGCTTTTTGGAAACTATCTGTGGAATACAATAAGCATCCGTGATACAGCCACTGCGAAGAAAGAAAACTTTTATCACGGAATGCTTTTAGGACTTCTCGGATACAAAGATAACTGGATCATCCGGTCAAACGCAGAATCCGGCACCGGCTACAGTGACATTCTGATAGAAATACCAGAAAGCCGGACCGGCATTGTCATTGAGGTAAAGTATGCCGAAAATGGAAAAATGAAGGATGCCTGCACAGAAGCGTTGCGGCAGATCGAGGAGCGGAAATATGCTGCAAAATTGGAGGACGATGGCATGCGGTCGATTATTAAGTATGGGATTGCTTGTTATAAGAAGGATTGTAGGGTGGTGAAGGCATCGTAATGTAAAGACGATAGTAACAACAGAAAGAGTATATCATATATTCTGGAAACTAGAAAATTTCTTTACCAAAAAGTTAAAGATATAGTTTACCTCGAATGTGAATTGATTATGAACTATTTACTGCATCGGAGGAAAATTAAGTATGAAAGATACTGCTTTTTACAGGGAAGTGAAAATTTTATTAAATGGTGTGCGTTCATATGGAATAGAACATTGCCGTGAAAAAAATCCAAATAAATTGTTGACGGATTCTGCTGAATGGGAAGAATTTATGCTTCAGGTTCATAAAGGTTTTTTTATGACACAAAAGAATTCAATTTTTATGCTGCAGAAAATTTTGAAAGAACAAAAACAAATAAAAAGTGATTTAAAACAGGCGAGAAGAAATAGGAATTCTGATAGTATAAAAAAGTTAAATGAATTATTGGATAAAATTAAATATCAGGAAATGGTTGTACGTAAAGCGATGGATTCGATTGCCTGGCAAATTTTAAAATATGATCTTACAGTTATGAGAAGACTTTATCAAGGTCATGAATTGATAGATATTACTGACTCCAATCTGGAATCGGAACTTCGTTATATAGATAAATATTTGGAAGAAAATCCGACAGGATTTGTGTTGATTAGTGATTTAACTTCTTTTGTGCAGGTTGGAGATGTTGTCAATCTTAGTCTGCAAAAAGGTATCCAGATAATTGAATTAAAAGAAGGAAAGAAAAATGGGGAAATATTCCAGATAATAGATACACTTAAAGAGATAGATTGTCCATATTATTTGAAAACAACATTGGAAAATATGGATAAAAAAACAAGAGAACAATTTGTAAGGGAAATAAAACAAATAGGTAGAGGACTTGAAGTATCAAAAACAATAAATGAAGGAGTGGGAACAGATCTCTTTACAGGATTATCTGTAAAAATTGATAAAAATGAAATAGAATTAGAAACATTCCAAGAAATAATCAATAAATTATTGCAGGAATGCGACAAGAAAGGTTATGCAATTTCTGTTATAGATGATTGTCTGCTACTTGGCGTATATGAAATTGATAAATTTCCGAGTATTGCATTTGATATATGGGTTAACACACTAGAAATAAAGATGCCTATAGTGGATTATCGGCGAAGCATATATGATCCTTTAGGCTTTCCGGTGTTTCTGCAACCATTTCAGGATAAATATATTTTAGAACTCATTCAGGGAAAAAAGATTATTAAAATGACAATAGATATAGAGAAGTGGCTGAAATCGTTTGAAGAAGATGGGATAAAATGGAGATGGTTAACGGAGAAGGAAACTGCCCGAATAAATTCAAAATTTAAAGGGAAAAGTGGAATATTTAGCTTAAATAAAAGAGGCCTAGAGCTTGAAAGTAAAGAAGGGAAAAAGCAACATATTGGAGAAGGTATTTTTTCACGAATATTTACAGGTTTCAATACACCATCTTCAATGAAAAAGATACTTATAAAAGCGTTCAGATAAAAAGTTCCCAGTGTAAAATCTTGTAAACTTTTCCATGAGAGGATAACGATAAAAACTTGACGTAAAACAAGTAAAATCATATAATAAAACAAAAAGGAGGTTATGCATGAGTACCCGTATCATTCACGAAAAACAAGACCTGAAATATCTTCAATGGTCACAGATCCGATCCTCATCCGGAACAGCAGGTTCTTTTCTGAAAGCAACAGACGACTTACAAAAACCAAAGAAATACTATAAGTTATCTAATTATGATGGTATAAATGGAATAATAGGACACGAATGTGTAAATGAACTAATTACAGACAGACTTCTGAATATTCTGGGAATAGAGCACCTTCATTACGATTTGATTCATGCAGAAATAACCGTAAATGATAAAAATATAGATACGTACTTATGCATGTCCGAAGATTTCAAGAAAATAGGAGAAAACAAAGCAGCACTGGATACATTCTATGAAGCAGAACATCTGGCTCATGAAACACCAATGGAATTCTGTATACGCAATGGATGGGAAAAATATGTATATGAAATGCTGGTGGTTGATTTCCTTATTTTAAATCGTGACAGACACGGGGCAAATATCGAGGTATTACGCAATTCCGAAGAAAAAACGCTGCGTCTGGCACCAATTTTCGACCATGGCTTATCGTTGCTGTTCAGTTGTCATACAGAAGAAGCAGTCGAAAAATTTGATATTATGCAGGACAGGCCGGTACAATGTTTTGTTGGCTCCTATTATGCACAGCAAAACCTGCAGCTGATTCCCCGGGAGAAAATGCCTCAGCTGCATCCCTTACAGGAAAAACATAAAGCAATATTATTGGAAGGACTAGATGGCATTATTCCCCGGTATTTACAGGAAAAAATCTGGAACATGATCTGGAAAAGGTGGTTATACTATGAAAATTTTTGTAATCAGAAATGAAGAAGACAAAACAAGAAAAAATCTCGCCTATCTCATCTATTATGAAAAAGACAAGCGATTTTATATAGAACTCCCGGACGATGCAGACATCTGGGAAACACCCCTGATTCTTTCCTCCCGCCTGAAACGCGGCGAAAAGACCATAAATGCATACTGGAGTAAAATCTGGGTTCAGCAGAGGATTATCCCTCAGGATCGGCAAAATCTCGGAAGAATCCTGAAAGACAATGGCCTGGACAGCTATGACGAGTTCAAACTCCTTGCTATGACCGACGGCCGCTGTGCACAGGACTATTATTATCTGACACCCGTTGCCGAAAAAGATCTCCCGGACTATATCAAAAAAAGAAATACCATAAAAGTAAAAGATGTATTCCCACTGAAAAATTACACATTGTTGATATCCTTTTACGATGACTCCGTCCGGAAATGTAAATTAGAAGATCTGGTCGGCTCAGACAGACACTTTGCACCAGTATTAAACAATGAAAAAATCTTCCGTTCAGTCAAAGTAGAAACAGGAGGCTACGGAATCTGCTGGGGAGAAAGCGAAAGCCTGTGCATCCCAAGAGAAACGCTTCATAAAGCAGGGAAAAAGATTCCACTTACCAGTAGCGAACTTCAGAGCATGATAAGCGACCATATTATAGATTCCGCCCAAGCAGCAGAAGAACTGGGATGCTCCAAGCAGAATATCGACGACCTTGTAAGAAGAGGGAAGCTTACTGCTGTGAAGGAAGGTCAGCGGTATCGGTTGTTTATGAAAAGTGATATTGAACAAAGGAGATGGAAGTAAAATATATGAACAGACCCGTCGACTGGAAAGCATTCGAATACAAATTTTCCACAGATCCCCGCCCCGCATTCGAAGGCCTCGCCTACATCCTATTCTGCTATGAATTCAAACAGACCTACGGAATCTTCCGATACTACAACCAACCCTACATCGAAACACAGCCTGCCAACACAGCCGATGGCCATAAAGTCGGATTCCAGGCCAAATACTATGACGCAGGAACGCAGATGTCATCCAAAGAACAGGACCTGAAAGACGCAATCAAAGGGGCCAAGAACAAATATGCCGGAATTGACCGGATAATTTTCTATATCAATAAAGAATTCTCCGCCAGCAGTGCCAAAGACAAAGATAAACCAGAATATCAGCTGCACATTGAAAAATACGGAGCTGATTTAGGAATCGAAATCCAGTGGAGAGGCCAGAGCCACATAGAAAAAATGCTGGCAGAAGAAGAACTGAAATACGTAAATGAGGTTTCAAATGACGAGGATGAGGAAGATGAATAATCAGACAGCATGGTGGAAAAAAAGCGTGGTATATCAAATATATCCGAAAAGCTTCTATGATTCGGACGGTGATGGATTTGGGGACTTGAACGGAATCAGAGAAAAACTGTCGTATCTTGAAAAGCTGGGAGTAGATGTGATCTGGCTGAATCCGATTTATGAATCACCGCAAGTTGATAATGGGTATGATATATCGAACTATAAAAAAATAGAGCCGCAGCTTGGGACGATGGAAGATTTTGACATGCTGCTAAAAGAGGCTCATGAAAAGGGAATCCGCATCATTTTGGATCTTGTTGTCAATCATACATCGGACAAACATCCGTGGTTTACAGAAGCAAAAAAAGGGAAAGAAAATCCAAAGTTGAATGAGTTGAATGACTTTGAACAGCTGCTGTATCTGTTTGAACATAATGAAAAAAATGATATACTGAAGTCAAAGGAAAGGCTGGTGAGGGTATTCATGAACAAGTATGAGGAAATGCAGAAGGATGACGAGCTGTGGTCAACGGCTATGGCGATTCAGATGGGAGAAGCACGTTACCGCAACGGCTTGCGTGACAGCTTTGAAGAGGGAAAAGCTGCCGGAAAAATGGAAGGTAGGATGGAAGGAAAGATAGAAGGTAAGCTGGAAGGAGAGAGACAGCTCTTACACAAACTCATAGAAATTAAGTATCATGAGGACTGCGTAACGTGGCTGCAGGCATTAACTGAGGAGCAGATGCATATCGTATCCACTTTACTTCTGGAATGTGATACCTTCGAGGCTGTCAAAAAGCAATTAAATAAAACTGATACGAAATAAGTTATTCTATACATCATAATTGTGAATTTCTTTTCTATACCGTAAACGAAAGGCTCTCAGCACATGAAGTGCTGAGGCTTTTCATATTGTTCATACAAAAGTCAGTTTTCTCTATAGGCTGATATGCTGAAAAAAGGGAAAGAACATCCAAAGGTTGAATGACTTTGAACACTGCTGTATCTGTTTGAACATAATGAAAAAAATGAT
>OMNT01003957.1_pt1 | contig 10249 bp, 8 predicted proteins | sample 1672551 | NCBI WGS metagenome assembly OMNT01 (sample SAMEA3136698, study PRJEB25190) | human gut metagenome
TCACCCAGAAATTCGGGTGTGGATTCCATAATTGCCGTAACGCCGGTTGTGTTCTGTGCGGTAAGTGCGGTGATTGCGCTCATGGCATAAACACCGTTTGTTATCATAGTTTTGATATCCGCTTGAATACCGGCGCCTCCGCTGCAGTCACTGCCAGCGATTGTTAATGCTGTTTTCATTTTAATCTCCTCTTTGCATTAATTTTTTACAGCGACAAAAGGTGGTGCCCCCAATCTGCCGCTTTTTCAAAGCTGTCTGCGTAGTAATCGCAAACGGCTTTTATTATGTTTTTATCATTCCTGCTCGATTCGTCATACACTCCCACCGTTTTGAAACCTGCCTTGTGAGCAGTTTCTGCGGCAAAAACAGCGTCCTCGAATACAAGCGTTTCACTCGGAGCTGTTCCGAGTTCATCTGCACAGGCAAGGTAAATGTCGGGACTTGTTTTGCCTTTTCCGATTTGTGAACAGGTTACAATGTCCGTAAAATATTTTAGAATACCGAGCCTTTCAAATGCCTTTTTAATATGCGTTTTGTCGCTTGATGTTGCAATAATCATTTTGATATTGTTCGATTCCAAAAACTGCAAAATTTCTTTTGCATCGTTTTTTAAACCGACCTCATAAAAGTAAAAATCTTCAATGATTTTCAGCACACCCGAAACTATTTCATCAGTTGAAAAGGAAAGAGCATACTGCTTTTTCATATACTCCGCGCCCTCCGTCAGACTCATATCACAGAGCTTTTCGGAAAGACCGTTTTCGGCTGTTTTGCCGACAGACGAGAGGTAACGCTCTCCTGCGTCATCCCATATCTTCATTGAATCGAGAAGTGTGCCGTCAACATCAAATATTGCAGATTTAATCATTCGCAACCGTCTTTTCCGTAAGTGCTTTAAGCTCTGCTGTTGCCTTTGTAATATCGGGCTGAGCGAAAATAGCACTGATAACGGCAATGCCAACGATACCTCTGCCCTTGAGTTCCGTAACATTTTTGGAGCTGATTCCGCCGATTGCGATTACAGGAATGTCAACAGCCTCACAGATTTTCTGAAGTTCATCGTGTGAAACATCGTCTGCGTCGTCCTTTGAGCCTGTTTTGAAAACTGCTCCGACTCCGAGATAATCTGCTCCGTGCTTCTGAGCGAGAAGAGCCTGTTCAACAGTCTGAGCCGAAACACCGATGATTTTGTCGTCACCGAGAATCTTGCGGACATTGCCTGCCTCCATATCACTCTTATAATATGGATACATATACTGATCAAAACGTCCCGGTGAAATGGAATGTCCGCTGCTCTCCATCTGAATCAGCTGCTGTACGAACCAGAAGGACTGGCAGGCTTCATAGAAGTTGCGTGCGCCTTTGGCCGGGACACGGCTGCAGTTGGATGCGATCTGAAGAAGTTCCTGTTTTCTGGTCGGGTCCTGACACTGATATGCCATCTGCTCAGCAAGCTCGGCATAACGATGTGCATAGTCGATAACAGCCTGGCAGCTTAAGATCACGGCTTCCAGGAAACGGGATTTCTTTGCGTAATCACCATCTCCCACATTGCACTCCTCAAGCTCTTTCTGTGCTTTGGCAATGATTCCTTCATAACCGATTGCCAGGACTTCTTCATATTTAACGGTTACATGTCCTACACCATTGTAAAAATAATTTCCCGGTGTAAAAATGTTGTGGTCAATGGCAAGAATTGCTTCCGGTGCCATGTAGGAAGTTGCAAGTTCACTGGTTGTCTTGCCTTTCCAGTATTTATGTACCTCACGGAGTTCCGCCTTGGTTTCCTCCGCAATATAAAATGGATCGGCTGTTCTGGTAGCCACTGTATCCAGCTCATCCTCCAGCCACTGGAAAGAATACTCCGGGAATGTCTGACATCCTCTCGGAGCCAGGGTGCTGCTTCCGACGATCAGCTCCTCATCACGGATAATGATGGGAATATTACGCAGGATGTGGGCAAATGCCTTGGCTCTGCGGGTGATGATCGGCTCGTCTTCTGTTGCTTTGTAAGACTCTGTGATCAGTTTTGCTCTGGCAGATTCGATCACCGGCATCTTTGCATAAAGATTATCCACAAGATGGGTGATCCTGTCTGTTTTCGGGATATCTGCTATATGAAATTTCTCCATGATTCTCCTTTCTCATAACCGGTTGTTTCTGGTGATCTGTCCGCCTTCCCGCTTCCAGAACCGCTTCTTTCCGGCTATGTGCTCATGTAGTTTTATTATACCTTACCCCTACTTCGATGTCAACGAAATCCAACATGTGTTTATAGCTGTTTTTGTGGTTTTTATCGGTTGCGCCCTGTTGATTTTATTTGTTTTTTGTTTTTTTATGTTTTTCTCTATTGACTTTGTTTTTCTGCTCTGCCATACTTGGATTTATATAGGAATTCTTTTGTTTTTCAGAAAAAATTTATACAAAGCGGACATTCGTATTCCGCTCTGTCACATGTTCTCAAACAGTAAAAGAGGTGTATTTTTATGTATCTTTCTGATATGCATACCCATTCCATCGCCAGCGGTCACGGCACGGAATGTACTATCACCAACATGGCCCGGGCGGCCGCAGGAAAAGGCCTCCGGCTCCTCGGAATCACTGATCATGGTCCCGGAACTCTGGCAGCCGGAACTTCCTCCTATTTCCGAAGCCTCACCTATTCTCCGAAAAAACATTTCGGCGTAGACCTGCTCTACGGGATTGAACTGAATATCCTGGATCGGAACGGAAGTGTCGATCTGGATCAGGAATTATTATGTAAACTTGACTACGCCATTGCAAGCATGCATTCCTGGAATTACCGCCCCGGTACCAGGGACGAAAACACCGAAGCTTTTGTCAATGTTATGAAAAATCCCTGCGTCAAGATCCTCGGCCACAGCGATAACACACACTATCCGGTAAATTATGAAGTTCTTGCCCGAACTGCAAAAGAAACCGGAACCATCTTCGAGATCAACGAAGCTTCTCTTGCGCCTTATGGCTATCGTGGTGACACAAGAGAAAACTGTTTCGAGATCCTTCGTTGCTGTCGAAAATATGATCTGCCACTGCTTCTCTCCAGCGACAGTCACGGTCCGGAGCACATTGGCGATTTTACCTATGCCGCGGAGTTTGTTCACCAGGCCATGTTCCCGGAACAGCTGATCCTGAACAACCAGCTTCCAAAATTAAAAGTGTTCCTGCAGACCAGATGACCTGATAAAGTAAAAAAGCCAGCTCACACATTTTTCTATGTGTCAGAGCTGGCTCATTATTTCGAACTATTATTTATAACTATATTATATATTCTCTATTATCTCTTCTCATCTGCCTGAGAATTTTCTCTCTGTTTTCTTATCATATCCGCAAGTTCCTGGTACTTCCCTGTGATATATCCGTAATTTTCTCTTCTGTGAGGAAGTTTACACGCCGTGCAGTCCTTGATCCCACTTTCTGTAAAGTGGAAATTACCGCCGCATTTATCTCCCAGTGCATACAACGGGCAATAACAGAACAGGCAGTTGAAATTCTCCGGATCTACTCCTTTATGGCATGGAAAATACTCGCATTTTTTGTGGCTGAAATAGGAATACTCTTTTCCTTCCCAATATGGTTTCTCCATGATTCTTATCTCCTCCCGGATCATATATCCTCTTAATTTTCCCATAAAAAAAGAGGTAGCGATGCCACCCCGGGGTAGAAATATAATCCGTTCATGAGTGCGCGGAGGGAACGAATGTATCCGGAGTAGTATCGCCTGCCATTTAATCATGTATAATTCATATGAACAGGCGCATTCCATAAAAAAATGCCTACTCTCGTAAAAAAGTAGACAACGTCCCAGGGGTGCGGAGTCCCTGAAATGGTTGTTACACTTTACACGGAAGTTTAACCTCGCCATAACAAGCAGGTTTCCTGGCTCCGGAATCATGGCTTGTCTCTCCTTCTCATACCTAAGTACAATGGACTGTGAGATTCACTCCTCCGTTACAGTGACCGGATCGCTCAGGTTTCACACCTGATTCCCTTTTCTGCTGGCATCTGATAATCAATGACTGTCAGATCCCCTCAGCACTTGCTATGTTCAATATGGAATTATACTGACATTATAATAACACCCTGTTAATTATATGTCAATACTATTTCCATCATATTTACATATTTTTGATCATATTTTTCCGATACATTTGTAAACGCAAAAAAACAGCCTGGCAAACTGCTGCCAGGCTGCTGTACTTTTATTTTCTGTTGTCTGTTCGCCTTATACAAGACGTCTTACAGAAACGATAGTTCTGTATGTCGCATCGTTGCTAATCTTGATTCCATCCTGAGAGTTGGATGCATGTACGATCTGTCCGTTGCCCATATAAATAGCCACATGTCCACCGTAACAGATCAGATCTCCCGGCTGTGCATCTGCGTAGGATACTTCTGTACCTGCATTCTGCTGCTCATAGGAGGTTCTCGGAAGGCTGACTCCGAAGTTCGCATAGACACTCTGTACAAATCCGGAGCAGTCTGCACCATTGGTAAGGCTTGTTCCGCCCCATACGTAAGGATTTCCCACAAACTGTGTAGCATAATTCACAACAGAAGATCCGGAACCACTGCTGTAAGAAGAACTGTCACTATCTGAAGATGTATCCTCTGCACTTTCTTCAGATGCGTCTGTGCTGTTATCGTAATCTGCGTCTGCATTATCCTCTGTAGTCTCAGTATCCTCGGACGCATCATCATTCTCACCATTGTCTGCATCTTCATCCACATCCTCGGTGTCATCTTCTGCAGTATCCTCATCTGCATTCTCGATCACGTCGCCGTCCTCATCGTACTGTACGTCTTCGCTTTCGTCCGCCTCATCCTGCTGTGCTTCCTGCTCTGCCTGGCGTCTTGCTTCCTCTTCTGCCTCTGCCTGCGCTCTTGCTGCTGCCTCAGCCTCCGCCTGACGTCTTGCTTCCTCTTCTGCGGCGATACGCTCAGCCTCTAATCTCTGAAGCTCTGCAGTCTGCTCTGCAAGAAGGTTCGCATAGTCTGTAGCCTGCTGCTGTGCATAAGCAATCTCATTGTCATAATCTGCGGATGTTGCACGCTTCTCATCCAGCTGTGCCTGAAGGTTCTGGGACTCTGCCTCATATTCCTGCTTCATTCCCTCAAGTTCTGCCTTCTCCTGTGTGTACTGAGCTTCCAGGTTAGCTACCTGCTGAATGGTGTTGGAATATTTCTCAAGGCTCTTTCTGTCCTGCTCATATGTCTTCTGTGTGTACTCAGCTTTTGTAAGAAGATCAGACAGGTTCTCTGCATTCAGCATCATCTGGAACCATGCGTCGTCTCCGCCTTTCTCGTAAAGATACTGAATACGTTTTTTCATTGCTTCATACTGTTTGGTCTTGGCATTCTTGGCTTTCTCAAGGTTGGCCTGTGTAGATGCAATGTCGGCTTCTTTATTGGAGATATCTCCTTCCAGTGTCTGGATCGAAACCATCACGTTTACAAGATTGGCATCAAGAGTGGAGATCTCTCCTTCGATCTGTGACTTCTGTGCGGAAAGCTCATCCAATCTGGAATAAGTTGCATTCAGCTGTTCATTGGTTGCATCCATTTCCTGCTGAAGCGCTGCCTCATCTTCTCTTGTTGCACTTACGCTAACTACCTGTGCTCCACTGATGAGGAGCGCCAGTGTCAGACATAATATTCTTTTCTTCATGACTGTTCACCCTCGCAATCTGATTTTGAATTCTGATTATTCGGCAGATCACATATCACCTGCCCTCGTTTACTCATTTCTGCTGTTCTTTCATTTCAGCAAATCAATGTAACATTTCTGCAATATTTTATTTCAATCTTTTTATATATTAACACAGTGTTCTCTGGTTTGCAAGGATTTTCTATTATTTAGTTCAAAATTCTGTAACATTTATTAATGAATTTGACATTAAAGAAGGAGAACTCTGCATTTTACAGGTTCTCCTTCTCTTAATCCTATTTAATTATTACATAGAAATTTCTTCCAGTACTTCTTCCTGCACAAGTCAAGCGGATATTTGATACAAGCAAGTCCCCACCCACTGCTTATTGCTTTTCGCAACCCCGCAGGGGACTTACTTGATTTGGTTAAAACAGGTCTGCAAGAATCTGATTTGCGGTCTTGTTCAGGTATCCATCCGGATCGGAAAGTGTACTTCTGTTCCATCTGAAGTAAGCACCATTACGAATATAGTTACCACTTGATTCGTGATAATCATATTTGCTGGATCCTGGATATTTGGCCATGTAAAGCTCTGCAAGCTTGATTGCCTGGCTTCCATATGTTCCATCCGGTGTCGGTGTTCCGGAAATCTGAACACCCGCATTCGGTGTACAGTGCAGGATCACAACACTCTTATCTGCACACTGTCCAAGAACCATCCATGTATGTCCGTCATTGTATCCGATATCTCCCGGATACAGTTTCCAGCCGGAGCTTGAAAGCTGTGACTGAGAAATTGTAGTTCCCATTCCTCTGCTGGTATATAAGGAACCGATATCTCCGGAAACTGTTGTATAGTTCACTCCGCCGGATTTACTCTGCATAATCTGATATACAGACCATCCTACATATCCGGAGCAGTCAAGGCCTTTCTGTTCTGTAGCTTCTGTAAGATCCATATAGTTCTTATAGTTATAAGAGCTGGAATTGCTGTCATACCACTCTTTCCATCTGGAACTTACGCCTTTTCTGGTGGCATCCGAAGTATTGTGGCCTCCGCCCCATACATAAAGGGTCTGTCCAACCGGTTTCAGTGCATTTGCAAGGAAATTCTTAATTGTACGTGAACTGGTCGGTGTCGTTGTACTCGGGTTATTGTTGACCTGAAGGACTCCTCTGCTGCTGAATGTGTACTGTTTTCCGTCGATTGTCTTGGTTCCGGTAGCCATTACACCTGTGGATGGGTCAAAATAATATTTATAACCCTTGGATGTATTCTCCACCCAGCCGGTAGCCATAATTCCACTTGAGCTGTAGAAATAATAGGTGTTGCTGCCGATTTTCTTGAAGCCTTTATACATGGCTCCTGTGGTCGGATTAAAGTAACGTTTCTGTTTTTTGGTATTGGTTGCCCAGCCGGTTGCCATGTAGCATTTGCTTGTAAAATACCTGGTCACATTCTTGGAATCTGTAAGGAATTTACTCTTGGCTGCAACTCCGTTATTGCTGTAGAAATAATATTTCTTATTTCTGATAGTTGCCCATTTGGTTGTCATATAACCGGTACTGGTATTAAAATACCGGGTATTCTTCTTGCTGTCTGTAAGCCAGCCGGTTGCCATATAGCCTTTTACACCGTTGGCATTGTAGAAATAACGTTTGCCTTTGCTGTCTTTTGCCCAGCCTTTTACCTGAACACCTGTGGAAGCATTGAAATAATACTTCTTTCCATTGAGGGTAAGCCAGCCTTTTACTTTCTTACCATTCTTGTAATAATAGGACTTTCCGTTTTCTGTTTTAAAGCCGTTTTTGGTTGCGGCCTGTACATCTGTTACAGTTGTATGTACAGTCGCTCCAGCTGCAAAAAACATCAAGATCAAAAAAAGTCCCCACAGTTTCCATTTTTTGCTTAATTTTCGCATACATACCTTCCTTTGATAGATAATTGATATTTACTATTTCTGAAGTCCGGCTGATTGTTATCTTCACTGCCCATCCTGTGAACCGTGTGTAAAGCATTCAATTCTTTACAATTCTATTACAAATTTACGTCCATATTATATACCATTCTTTACCTGTCGTCAACTCTTTCCGGCTTTTTCCCTGTCATGCACCCTCTTATCCACGCAAAGATCCCCGGAATATCAGAAATACCTGCTGAATATTCCGGGGATCCGAGCATTTATAAAAATATTGCTTTCTGTAACAACTCTGTTACAGCCTGTTTCTTACAGGAATTTTTTGCGAAGCTCTGCTCCATCAAGTGCACTTAAATATGCAGGTGCAACATCAAATACCGTCTTGCAGCCTTTCTGTCCTTCCTGATTCATACGGTATGCAGCTCTTGCATAGGCAACGATAACAGAAGAGGTAAACTCCGGATTGGAATCCAGTTTCAGACTGTACTCGATTACATGGCTGTTCTCATCATTCCAGCCGGTTTTTCCACTGCGGATTACAAAACCACCATGCGGAATTCCGCTGTGATCGCGATCCAGCTCCTCCTGGGAAATAAAGTGTACCGTTGTGTCATACTCATCAAAGTAGTTCGGCATGGTCTTGATCTCTTCCTCGATGCGTGCAAGATCAGCACCTTCCTCTGCAACAACGAAGCACTCTCTTGTATGTTTCTGACGTGTGGTAAGCTCAGGATTTTCTCCGTTTCTTACAGCTTCCAGTGCAGCTTCTACAGGAATTGTGTACTGTTTTGCGTCTTTTACGCCTTTAATACGGCGGACTGCGTCAGAATGTCCCTGGCTGACACCCTTGCCCCAGAATGTGTAATCGTTTCCGTTTGTAAGGATTGCGTTTGCATACATACGGTTCAGTGAGAACATTCCCGGATCCCAGCCTACAGAGATAATTCCTACATGACCGTTCTCTGTTGCTGCTTTGTCAACATTTGCAAAATGCTCCGGAATTCTCTTATGTGTATCAAAGCTGTCCACAACGTTAAAATATTTTACATATTCCGGTGTCTGAACAGGAAGATCGGTAGCACTTCCTCCGCAGATAATCAGAACATCAATCTCATCTTTCATTTTCTCTGCATCTTTTACAGAATAAACCTTGGCAGTCTCTGTAAGAATCTTCACTGTTTCCGGATCACGTCTGGTGAATACTGCAACCAGCTCTGTATCCGGATTGTGTTTGATCGCGCACTCCACGCCGCGTCCAAGGTTTCCATAGCCTAAAATACCAATTCTTATGCTCATAACGATTTCCTCCTCTTTTTCTCTGCAGGAAAACCTGCACTCTATATCGCAAAGCAGATCTGCAGGATCCACCTCACAAACAATTTAATGCTCTCTGCCGTTGTCAATCCCCGGACAAAACCGGCATTTTTATCAACAGCAGAAAATTCCGCCCGGCCAGCACATGGCACAGGCCATAGTTCTGCAGCAGGCATCGCACATATCTCCCCCTGCTGTGGGCATTCCTCCAAACGGATCCTGTTGCTGCTGGTACCAGCCTCCGCCGCCTTCCATTCTCTGAAGAAGCATGCGATACTGCATATTATTTGGTTCCTGACGGACCGCCTCACGAATCTGATCCAGAGCAGTCACATTATTTCCAAGCCCCATATTTGCCATGGCGGCCAGATAATACCATTCGCCATTTTTCTGTCCAAGAGAATTCAGCACATTCATAGCTTCCTGATAATGGCCACTCTGCACATAATTGGCAGCCGCACGTCTCCGCATGCTCTCCTCGTCCTGGTAAGTACTTGATCCTGCGCTGCCATAGCCGTCAAAACCGCCATAACTTCCATAGCCATTTCCGGAAGCACTGCCGCCATACTCACGTTCTTTCATAATCTGCTCGTAAGCCTGCTGCACTTCCTTGAATTTCTCCTCAGCCTGATCCTTATTCGGATTGTTAATATTGGCATCCGGATGGTACTTTCGGCTGAGTTTCCGGTATGCCTTTTTTATTTCATCGTCGCTTGCGCCCTTTTGAACGCCAAGCACCTCGTAGTAGTCTCTTTTGTCTGCCATATTACTCTCACCTTTGTCAAAATACCGAAATCACGCAATATTGCAAGCCGGTTATCGTCTTATACAGCCAAAAGGAGCCGCCATATAACAGCTCCTTTGACTATATGTTATTCTAACATAAATTACTTGTTATCGTCAACATCGGTGAAATCAGCGTCATATACATTAGGATCTCCGCCGTTGTTGCCTGTAGGATTACCGCCGTTTGGCTGAGCACCGTTCATATCGGGAGCACCGCCCTGCGGAGCAGCCTGCTGATAAAGCTTAGCGGCAGCATCGTTAAGAGTCTTCTGGAGGTCTTCCTTAGCTGTGCCGATGAGTGCGGCATCGTCCTTTGAGATAGCCTCTTTAAGAGCTGCAACCTTTGTGTTGATTGCGTTCTTGTCAGCCTCGGGAATCTTGTCACCGCTTTCGCTGACGAGCTTTTCTGCCTGATAAACAATGTTTTCAGCTTCGTTCTTAGCGTCAACTGCCTCACGGCGCTTTTTGTCTTCTGCGGCAAACTGTTCAGCTTCCTTAACAGCCTTGTCGATATCTTCCTTGCTCATTGAAGTTGAGTTACTGATTGTAATCTTCTGCT
>OMNT01003966.1_pt1 | contig 10222 bp, 11 predicted proteins | sample 1672551 | NCBI WGS metagenome assembly OMNT01 (sample SAMEA3136698, study PRJEB25190) | human gut metagenome
ATGCGGGAGATATGATACTTCCTGGTCCTGTCCTCCGGCTGTCGGGACGGTCGATGCGTGTCGAAAAAGGTGTGAAGAATATGAACAGGCGCTGGTATTTACCACATTGGCGGAAGTATCCGACGTTTCAAATCTTGCGGAGACCCTGGCTACCCGGCGGGAACATGAAAAAATCGTGCATTCCATTCGCAGAGAGCTTAAGAACGCCGGAATAAAAACGCTGGCCTTGTCCTCGGATTCCTGTGCCATCTGTGAGAACTGCGCATGGCCAGAGCCATGCAGACATCCGGAGCAGATGACGCCATGTATTGAAAGCTATGGGATACTGGTGACCGAGGCGGCGGAAAAGCTCTCTATGGATTTCTTTTACGACAGCAGAACGGTCGTGTGGTACGGGATTCTTTTTCTCTAAGCATACACATGGCGGCCGACTCATATATTGGGAATAAAAAGCGATGATAGTATATGAGTTCGAAAACAAAATCCCTTTACCATAAAATTTCTGCTGCTGCACAGATACCCCGCGATCTGTCGGACGGGGCAGTGCTGGTAACCATAACAGGCCAGGAGGAGCTGTATATTGAAAACTATCGGGGTATCATAGAATACGAAGATACCCGATTGATGCTTCAAACGAAAAATTGCAGATTGGAAGTGCTGGGAAAGAATCTGTTTATCTCTTATTATACCGAAGTGGAGATGAAGGTGACGGGGCATATCGAACAGATAAACTATTTGTAAACGGAGGTGTCTGTTTGGTAAAACAAATCATGCAGTACACAAAGGGGTATGTGCGCATACGGGTGACAGGCAGCTCTTATGAGCGCTTTCTGAATATGTGCGCAAAGCATCAGATCGTGCTGTGGGATCTTGTGGCATCCGGAAACGCCTATGAGATGAACCTCTCCATTCGGGGATTTAAAGCGCTGAAACCACTGGTAAAGAAAAGTGGCACAAAAGTCCGTATCATACGCCGATATGGACTTCCGTTTTTTTTACACGAACACCGGAAGCGAAAGATGCTTTTGGGAGGGCTTCTCTTTGGTATTCTCCTGATGATGCTTTTATCCTGTTTTATCTGGGATATTCACATTTCAGGAAATCAGGTTCAGACGGAGGATGTGATCTTTGATTTCCTGACAGAACAGGAGATTACCCACGGTATGCGAAAATCAAAGATCGACTGCAAGGAGCTGGCTGCAAAGATTCGAAAAGCGTTCGATAATTTTATCTGGGTATCGGTGAAGATACAGGGAACCCGGCTGTTGATTGATGTAAAAGAGAATACGGACCTGTCTTTGGATGTGGAAGAGGATTACGGGCCGAGCGACTTGATTTCAAATGTCAACGGAACTGTCCGTGAAATCATTACACGTTCCGGTACGCCTCTGGTAAAAGCGGGCGATGTAGTGAAAAAGGGACAGCCTCTGGTACTGGGACAGGTAGCGATTCTGGACGATGCGGGGGAAGTTACCGACTATCAGTATTGTGCGGCGGATGCCGATATTTTTATCGAAACGAGATACCAGTATCGTCAGACCTTCTCTATGAAATACATAAAAAAAGAGTATACGGGAAGGATGAAAAAAGGAGTATTTTTTGAAATTTTCGGCGGGAATTTTTCACTGGGCGGGAAAAATAGTTCTTATGAAAATTCCGATGTGGTAAAAGAAGGTCATCAGCTTCATTTTATGGAAAACTTCTACTTACCAGTGACATGGGGCACAATTTCGAATCGGGAATATAAATTAACAAACAAAACATATACAAAAGAGGAAGCTGTCAGTAAAGCGAGGAAAAATCTGGAAAAATTTCTTTCGGAAATGGAAGAAAAAGGGGTTCAAATAATACAAAATAATGTTAAAATAGAAGCAGGTTTCAAAAGCTGTATCGCCAAAGGAGAGATCGTGCTGGTCGAACGGGCAGGACAGCGGGTAAAACGAACCGTGGGCGCCTGACGGAAAACCAGACGGGAGATCGTGGTTTTTGTAGAACGCTTCACCGGGATACATGGAGAGGAAGGGATTCAGGCAAATGGGCAATATCATTGAAACGATAGCAGAAGTGCCGGCAGAGCATGAACGGAATGTTTTCGGTCAGTTTGATGAACATATCAAAAAGATTGAAAAGACGCTGAATGTAACGTTGATCGCCCGTGACGGAGCACTGAAGATTATCGGAAGCGAAGCGTCAGTCAATAAGGCGCGAAGTGTATTTATCCAGCTTGTGGAATTATCCAGACGCGGAAACGTCATTCAGGCGCAGAATGTAGATTATGCACTTGCACTTTCCTTCGAGGATAAGGAATCCTCCATTTTGGAAATTGACAGGGATTGTATCTGCCATACCATAAACGGAAAGCCGATCAAGCCAAAGACACTGGGACAGAAACAGTACGTGGATGCCATTCGTGAAAAAATGATTGTTTTCGGTATCGGCCCTGCCGGAACGGGAAAGACCTATCTGGCGATGGCAATGGGCATTCAGGCGTTTAAGAATGATGAGGTGGGACGTATTATTCTTACAAGGCCCGCGATTGAGGCTGGCGAAAAGCTGGGATTTCTTCCCGGCGATCTGCAAAGTAAGGTAGATCCCTATCTGCGTCCGCTTTACGATGCGCTTTATCAGATCATGGGGCCGGAAAGTTTTCTGAAAAATATGGAAAAAGGGCTGATTGAAGTGGCTCCGCTGGCCTATATGCGCGGGCGCACGCTGGATAATGCTTTTATTATTCTGGATGAAGCGCAGAATACTACGCCGGCGCAGATGAAGATGTTTCTGACGCGAATCGGCTTTGGGTCAAAAGTAATTATCACCGGAGATCTGACGCAGAAGGATCTGCCGCTTTCGCAGAAGTCCGGTCTCGATGTGGCCGTCCGTGTTTTGAAAAAAATTGATGAGGTTGCGTTTTGCAATCTCACCAGCAAGGATGTGGTGCGTCATCCTCTGGTACAGAAGATCGTAAAAGCGTACGAAGAATATGAAAAGCGTACGGAAAAGCCGGCGAAACCAAACAGGAGGTACAGGCAATGACGCTGAACTTTGAAGACGAATACGAAGAGCTGGCGCTTCCCTTTGCGGCGGAGGAACTGGCGGCGCAGGTCGTCGGGTACAGCCTGGAGTATGAAAACTGTCCTTATGAAGCGGAAGTAAACCTGCTGCTCACCTCAGATGAAGAGATTCATAAGATGAACCGGGAGTTCCGGGGAATCGACCGGGCGACCGATGTACTTTCTTTTCCCATGCTGGAATATGAAAGTCCGGCAGATTTTGGTTCTTTTGAGGAAGCAGGGGACGACTGCTTCCATCCGGATTCCGGGGAACTGATGCTTGGAGACATCGTCATCTCCAAAGACAGAGTTCTTGCACAGGCAGAAGCCTATGGGCATTCGGCGAAGAGAGAGTTTGCTTTTCTGACCGCGCACAGTATGCTCCATCTGATGGGATATGACCATATGGAGCCTGAGGAAGCGGCCAGGATGGAAAGAAAGCAGTCTGAGATATTAGCTCAGATGAATATACGAAGATAAGGGAGAACGAACATGAGGAAATTAAAAGTAGCAGCATTGCTCTTAATCACCGTGACCGTATTAGGAGGATGCAAAAAACAGGCGGAAACAGAGGCAACCGAAGTACAGACGGAAACGCAGAGCGAAACTGTCGCACAGATGGAACCGACGGTAGTCGAGGAGACGGAAAGTGAAAAGCTTGCAGGCGACCGAAGCTATCTTACCGGGGAAGTGATCGGGGAAGAGCAGCATAACCGGCGTCCCTTTGCAGTCATGATGAATAATATCATCAATGCGTGTCCGCAGGCGGGCATCGAGAAAGCAGGCGTGGTATACGAGGCTCCTGTGGAGGGCTCCATCACGCGTCTGATGTCCATTTTTGACGATGTAAGCGGTATGGAAAAGATCGGAGCCGTCAGAAGCTGCCGTACGTATTATCCGATGTATGCGAAGGAATTTGACGCAATCTATACGCATTATGGACAGGCTGTTTATGCGGTGGATCTTCTGAACTCTGAAGCGGTAGATAATATCAGCGGCCTGGAGTTCCAGGAGGGTGCGGGACAGATTTTCGGATATGCGGGAGAAGATGTTTTCTATCGTACCTCCGACCGTCCGGCGCCGCATAACTGCTATACCAGCGGGGAAGCCCTTGACACGGCATGTACGCGTCTTGGCTACCGCAGACTGCATGAAGATGATTTTCAGGCTAAATTCCAGTTCGCAGAAGATGGGAAAACCGTGAGTCTGGAGGAAGGCTCTGCCACAACGATCAAGCCCGGGTATCCGGTAAATAATCCGTGGTTTGAGTTTAAAGACGGAAAGTATTATCGCTATCAGTACGGAGACGCCCAGATCGACGAGCTTACAGGAGACCAGCTTACTTACACAAACATTATTTTTCAGATTTCCGAGTGGGAAAATTACGATGACCACGGATATCTGAACATCAATACTCTGTCCGGCGGCGACGCATACTATTTTACAAACGGCACTTACGAAAAATGTACATGGAAAAGGGAGAGCGAGGACGCTCCGGCAAAATATTATGACAAAGATGGCAATGAGATCGTGTTAAATCAGGGGAAAACCTGGATATGTATCATTCAGGATTCCTATGTTGACGACATCGTCATTGAATAATGATCGGGGATTGCCCGGAATGGATGGGGTATATTTTGGGAAACGGGAAGAAAAATAACAATTATCTGATACAGGGTACGATACTGGTGATTGCTTCCTTTGTAGCAAGGGCAATCGGTATGATCTACAGGATTCCGCTGACAAGAATCCTGGGAGCGCAGGGAAATGCCTATTATTCAACGGCAAATGAAATTTATGCCATCATTTTGATGATTTCCTCTTTCAGCCTGCCTCTTGCAGTATCGAAGCTTGTTTCTGAACGATTACACAAGGGACAAAAGAAAAATGCGCATAAGGTTTTTATCTGTGCTTTGAAATTCGGACTTCTGGCTGGGGGAATTATGTCCCTGCTGACCTTTGCGCTTAGCGGTGTGATTACAAAATTTATGAAGTTTGAGATGGCAGCCTTTGCGCTTCGGGTACTTTCACCCGCAATCTTTATCTATGCAGTTGTGGGCGTCTTGCGGGGATTTTTTCAGGGACATGAGACGATGGTGCCCACGGCGGTTTCACAGGTGCTTGAGCAGATTATTAATGCGGTCGTATCCGTAGCGGGAGCCGCCCTGCTGATTGGTTATGGCACAAAGCTTGGGGAGCAGAAAGGAAACGATTCTCTGGGACCGGCTTACGGGGCGGCCGGAGGTACGCTGGGAACTGTCGTAAGCATTACTGTGGCGCTTTTGTTTTTGATGTTTATCTATGTGACGTATCAAAGGAATTTCCGGCGGCAGATGAGACGGGATCACACGCGAAAAACAGAATCAGACAAAGCAATCTACCATGCTTTAATCGTGACGATCCTGCCGGTTATTTTAAGTACGGTGATCTACAATATCAGTACGGTGATCGATCAGGGAATTTTTGGCTCTGTCCTGAGCGGACAGGGATATTCTGAGAAGGAGTACAGCACGGTATGGGGCATTTTTGTAGAATTCAAGGTGTTGATGAACGTACCTCTTTCTATTGCCTCCTGTCTGGCGCCGTCCGTGGTTCCCAGTCTGACGGCTTCCATGATTGAGGAGGATTACCGCGCGGCAGGAATTAAAGTACGGGATTCCATTCGCTATACGATGGTATTTACGATTCCCTGCGCAGTAGGTCTGGCGGCGCTTGCCTCACCGGTCATGCAGCTTGTGTACGGAGATTCCAGCGCACTGGCGGCAGGCATCATGCAGAGCGGAGCGCTGATGATCGTTCTCTATGCGCTGTCCACGCTCACCACAGGTATCCTTCAGGGACTGGGAGAAATGCAGAAACCGCTGATTCATTCGGCGATAGCGCTGGTGCTCCATATCATTGTCCTGCTTCTTATGCTGACGTTCAGCGGAATGAATATCTATAGCGTGGTCTATGCAAATATTTTCTTTGCCCTGGTTATCTGCATTCTGAATGCCTGGGCAATCCGGCGGACGATCGGATACCGTCAGGAGCTTTTACGTACCTTTATTATCCCGGTTTTTGTATCGGGTATCATGGGGATTGCCGCTTATGGGATCTACCGTTTGTTTGCGCTCTTTGCCGGAGTCCTCATTTCCACGGTCATCGCAATCCTTGCAGGTATGGTGATTTATGTGGTGCTCCTTGTGAAACTGCATGGAATTACAGAACGGGAGATTCGGGGACTGCCAAAGGGGGCATATATCGCGTATATCCTTCACAGATGCAGGGTACTGCCCTGATGCTGCGGGGCTGATAAGACAGAAAGGAATATGGAAAATATGGCTGAGAACAAGAAGAAACCCGTATCCCGCGTAGCGGTCATCCATGATCTGTGCAGCGTCGGAAAGGCGGCGCTGACAAATATCCTTCCGGTTCTGTCTGTCATGGGAATCGAAGCGTGTCCGCTGCCAACGATGATACTTTCGACTCATACAGGAGGATTTGGAAAGCCGGTAATGCGCGCATTACCGGCTTTTCCCAGCCAGTGCGGCGGGCATCTGAAGGAAAACCACATAGAATTTGATCATATTTTTATAGGGTATCTTGGCAATCCGGAACTCATCCGAAATGTAGAAGAATTTCTGCGGCTATATCCTGATGCAAAGGTACTGCTTGATCCGATTATGGCGGATCATGGTTCCTTCTATTCGCATTTTGATGTATCCTATGGAAAGCAGATGCAGGGGCTTTTAAAATACAGCAGTATCCTTACACCGAACTATACAGAGAGCTGTTTTCTGGCGGAGGAAGTATATGAACCACACTGTTCAGAGGAAAAGCTTTCCCGTATTTGTGAAAGAATCGCGGCGCTTGGCGCAGAAAAAGTCGTGGTTACCAGCGTTCCCATAATAGAAGCGGAAATGTCGATCGCTGTATATGAGCAGGGAAATCTCCGGATTCTGAAACGGAAGCAGGCAGGGCGGTCTTATCCCGGAACGGGCGATTTGTTTGCGGCGGTTCTGGAGGGATGCACGATGAAAGGAATGCCGCTGATGGAAAGCGCAAGAAAAGCGCATGATTTTGTATCCCGGTGTATTACCATGAGTGATGCCTGTGGGTATCCGGTCAGGGAAGGCGTTATGCTGGAACCAAATCTGCATCATCTGTTTGTTCCGTGACGGATAAAAGGATGGAATTTCTGTATAAAAAACGTATATTTTGTCGATACTGTATCAAAAGGAGTGATAAACGTGACGAAACGATACAGGATCGGCATTTTATTATGTACGATTATGCTTTGCATTTTATATTATGCCAGCTATCAGTACAGGTATGGCGAACAGGCGATGCCAAACGAAAAAAGTACGGAACCATTCGGCGTATTGGAAGTGGAGGCAGGGCGGGAGGAAAAGCTGTACCAGTACTGCCTGAAAGAAAAAGACGGGGTTGTCTATGTCTATTTGAAAGACGGAAGGACGCTTCACGAAAAGACCAGTATTTTGATGGAGCAGCTTCCGGAACGTGTAAGAGAAGAAGTCCGGCAGGGAAAATATCTGCGTGATGAACAGGAGCTGTACGATTTTCTGGAAAATTACAGCAGTTGACCGGAAATTTTATTAGACAAGACCTTCCTGTGTGGTGTAAGATAGGAAATGCAGTATGGGAGGAAAGTTTGAAAATCAATTTCATTTCCTCCAGGGTAGCGCAAGAAGGAGAAAAGATGAATTTAAGAGAACGACTAAAAGACAAAAAACGAATCGTAATAAAGGTAGGCTCCTCTTCTCTGGTACATGAGGAAACAGGAGCGCTGAATCTGACCAAGCTGGAAATTCTCGTGCGGGAGATCAGTGACATTCGCAATATGGGAAAAGAGGTGATTTTAGTATCCTCCGGTGCGATTGCCGTAGGAGTAAGGGCGGCAAGTTTAAAAATCCGCCCGGAAAAGACGGAAGAAAAGCAGGCATGTGCCGCAATCGGTCAGGCGAGACTGATGATGATCTATCAGAAGCTATTTATGGAGTATCATCAGCTCGCTGCCCAGATTCTGATGACGAAAAATACCGTAATGGATAACCTGAGCCGTCACAATGCGCTGAATACCTTCCGGGAGCTTCTGCATATGGGCGCGATTCCCATTGTGAATGAGAATGATACGGTCGCAACTTACGAGATTCATTTTGGAGATAATGATTCTCTGTCCGCGATCGTGGCAGCTCTGGTGGACGCAGATCTTCTGATTCTGCTTTCGGATATTGACGGGCTCTACACGGATGACCCAAACCGGAATCCGAAGGCGGAATTTATTGATGTGGTAACGGAGCTGGATCAGAAGCTTTTGGACATGGGAAAGGAAAGCTCCGGGAGCAATGTAGGAACCGGAGGTATGGCGTCAAAGCTTCAGGCGGCGCAGCTTGCCAGTGCGGCGGGCGTGGATATGGTTATCGCTAATGGAGAAGATTTTCATGTCATACATAAAATTATGCAGGGAAGAAATCACGGGACACTGTTTGTCAGCAATCCGGAAAAAGAATTTTATCTGATTGATTATCTGGAGCAATTATAGGAAAAATACCGATAAGGAGCAAAAGAATGGATGAGAATAAGTTAAAACGAATCAATGAGCTGGCCAGAAAGTCGAAGGCGGAAGGACTCACAGCCGAAGAACGCAGGGAACAGGAAAGCCTGCGCAGAGAATACATTGAAGCAGTCAGGATGAATCTGAGATCACAGTTAAACAATATCGATATCCGAGAGAAAGACGGAAGCATTACAAATCTGGGAGAGCGCTATGGGAAAAAAGGAAATTAGAAAGCTGGTTTTTTCCAGACGCCGCAGTCTTTCAGAAAAAAAGCGGATACAGGACAGCCGCGTGATCTGTGAGAAAATCATGGAAACAGAACAGTGGAGACATGCCCCCTGCATCTATGCCTATATGGACTGTAAAGGCGAGGTCTGTGTGGAGTCGCTTCTTACAGCAGCGTGGGCATCCGGAAAACGGGTAGCCGTTCCGAAAGTGTTCGGCAGGGAAATGCGTTTTTTCTACATCAGTTCTTATGCGGATGTGGCGCCAGGATATTATGACATACCAGAGCCGGTTACAGACGAAGAAGCCTTCTGCGAAAACGCATTGATGATTATGCCAGGCGTGGCGTTCGACAAAAACAGACATCGCTGCGGCTATGGCGGAGGCTTCTATGACCGTTTTCTGAGTATACATAAAGATTTGAAAACAATAGCGCCTGCGTTTGATTTTCAGATCGTGGAGGAAGTTCCGGCAGACACTTTTGACCTTTTTCCGCAAATGGTGATTACAGAGACAAAAATGTGGTAACACCCGTGTTTTTTCCATATGATAAAAAGAAAGTGTTGTGTGGAAGGGTTGGAAATGGTAGAACTTGGCAAGCGCTATACGGCAGATGAAATCCTGGAAAAAGCAAAAGCACTGGCGGAAACATATCCGAAGCATCTGAGCTATCGAAGCGTCGGAGAAAGTCATGACGGAAGGGAGATTCCGGGGATTCTTTTGGGAAATTCAAAGAAATGCCTGCTGGTGAGCGGCGGAATCCACGGGCGTGAAAGCATAAATCCCATATTACTGCTTCGCATGATAGAAGAATACGCCCTGCTGCGTGAGAACGAATACGGCGATCCCGGTCTGGAGTGTGGGCAGGAGCTGCTTCGGAATTACAGTATTTTCTTTTTGCCACTGGTGAATCCGGACGGATATGAGATCGCACTCCGGGGATTTTCCGTGATTCAGAACCCCGTACTGCGTCAGTCTGTCCAGATGGTTGGGATTCCTTATCAGGAGTGGAAAGAAAATGGGCGCGGCGTGGATATCAACCGGAATTTCCCATGCATCTCTTATCTGGCAAGAGGCCGGATGGGAGAAGCCGCCAGTGAGCGGGAAACCCAGGCATTGCTTCGTGTGTTTGAGGATTTTCCGGAGTCAGTGGGGTATCTTGATTTCCATTCAAGAGGAAGGATCATTTATTATTACCGGAGCGCTATGCCTTATCGGTATAATCGGGCAGGAAAACGGATGGCGAAGCATTTGCAGAAAATTTCAGATTATGCTCTGGGAAAGCGGCGGGAAGAACATGCGACAAAATATGATGGTGGAAATTCCGTGAATTTCTATTCCGAACATTACAAAAAGCTGGCGCTCACGGTAGAAACTGTGGAAGATG
>OMNT01003971.1_pt1 | contig 10210 bp, 5 predicted proteins | sample 1672551 | NCBI WGS metagenome assembly OMNT01 (sample SAMEA3136698, study PRJEB25190) | human gut metagenome
ATGTTTAAATTGATTAACCCTTTAACTGCTGTTAAATTTGAAAGATTTCCTGTGATATTAGATGCCCCAAGTGTTAAAGTAGACATTTTATTCATGCCAGATACAAATGATAAATCTCCAGAAATACCTGGATTATTCATTTGTAATACTGTTAATGGATACTTATTATTTATATGCACTTCACATTTTTCATTTGATACCAATAATTTTGCTGCACCAGTATTTCCTACTATTTTTGTTTCTTTGCCGATATTTTTACTTGTTAAAGAATCAATAAAATATGCATCACCTTTGATTGTCATTATAATATCAGCAGTTGATGCAACTGCAATATATCTATTATTGTCATCTTCTGCTGTCTTATCGAATCTTAGCATAAGCTCTCCGAGCTTCAACAAACTGTCATTTACAACACTTTCTTTTAATTTCGTTACTAAACACTTCATTGTTCATCATCCTTTCTACTTATTATAATTATAAACTTTATCCATATTGCTGATTTCTTCATCAATCCACTTCGCTACCCTATAGATATTATCTCTATACTTAATTACCTTAAGAGGTGCTACCCCAGTGCAGGCTTGTACACATTTGTACTGATAAATAGCGGATGACACACCGTAAAAGCATGTGTCTCCTACTGCGTACTGCTTACTTGTACTGTAATCTCCTGTACCTGTTATCAATTTACCTTGTGCATCTTTTTGTAATACCCAGTAGTCTGTGTTTACAACTGATGTCCCGTTGCAAGGAGAATCTGTCCATTTCGTATACTCTTTTTTGTAATTGTTTGCTCCGATTCTCTTAGTCCACGAATCCAGCATATTGACAATATGAGTTGTATTAATGATTCCTGCATCTCTAAGTTCTTTGTATCTTGCTTCCAGTTCATCCTTATAAAATGTCTCTATGTAATACGATGGAAGAGATCTGGTTGTGCTGATATGACTTTTCAAAGTTGCTGTAATCTGGTTACCTTGAAAATGTCCACCGAAACTCATATCAACATCATACAAATTGACATACCATTTCACTCCATCATAGGTTGTCCACTGCCAGTTTTTTGCGAATCCGTCGGCATTTTTTACGACATCTGATAAGATTAGATAATCAATCTGATTCTCTACATCAAAGTACTTTTCAAAGATTACTTTAACTTTTTCCTTATCTTTCTCTGTTTTGCTCGTTGTATTGTATGTATCAAGTGCTGCTCCAATCTCAACAAGTGCTTTGCTAAAAGATTTGATGTACGACTTTACCTTCGCTGTCATCTTCTTTGCTTTGAAGATTTTCGCTGTATCGCTATCCAGCTCATAAAACTCTGATGTCTCGTCCATTAACTCATTCAGATTTGTGTCTCCATCGTATTTTGTGCCATCCATACAATACAGTCCCTTGGGATTTCTCACCTCAAACTGTGTCCAGTCGATGTTACCATTTAGCAACGTTGTTGCATTAATTGTCCCATCGAGATGAATATGCTCTGCCACATCCTTGATTTGGTGCATATTATCCCGGTGCTTTTTAAGTTGCCACGAAAAAATTCCGTAAAACTCTTTATTAAGATACACAACGACCGGAAATCCATCTGGAAAGCATCTTGCTCCATTATCAAACTGCAATGATAAGTCATTAATATCTCCAATTCCTTTTGCCGTAGACTGGATGCTATCCATATCAATCAACGACTTTTTCCACGGTCGGTCATTCATAATCCCTCTTGTTCTAAGAATCTCGTCATACAACCTATAAGATGTTACTGCTACACCTCTAAAGAAGTCTGTATAATATGCCTTGCAGTGATAGCTGTCCTGTGGCACCCAGTCTCCGATTCGCAACGAAAATGTATCATCTCCAATCCAGTCATCATTGCATAAATCCACTGCAAAGTTCTTCTTTACAAATCCCATTGAACTATTTCCCTGTGCGTTCAAGATTACTTTTTTCTTAAAATAGTTCCCTTGCATGTCCCAGAACTCCAAATATGCTTTTGCATTCACAAATTTTGATGTAGGCATTGTAGTTACGTTCGAGATATTAATTGTGGCACATCTCGGTTCTGGAATTGTTAATGATGCTGCATTACTCCAGTCAAGGCAGGATTCTTTCAGAAATCCTTTACCAGTCAAATCTCTTTCAAGTTCTGACAGGTCTTCAAATTTTAATTTACCTTTAACCTCGAAATCTCCAGCTACAGCAAGATTTCCGTTAATTTTTTTATTTCCTTCTGTGTCCGTTGACTCAATTACTTTACCGTCTGCATCTAATACCGCTCTCAAAAACTCTGGATTTTCTTCTGCATAGCCTAACTCTTTTACTGCAGCATCTAATTTTTCGACAATATCCTTATCGAAATCAGCTATTTTGCCACTTAATTCTTTACCTAAGCTTTCAAACTTAGTTCTAATCTGCTCCGGGATTCCCGCTCCATATATGATTTCTCCATCCGTCCGGATTCCCCATAAGAACCGCCCTTCTGAATCTACAACCGCTCGTAAATATTCTGGATTATCCTCATCTGCTGTTCCAAGGGCTTCAATTTGTGCCAGTGTTTTCTGATAATCCTGCGGAATAGATTCTAAGACTCTCTGCCCTTCTGCCTGTATCTCCTCTTTCTGCTCTTTCACAGTATCGGTATTTTTAACTGCATCAACTAACAGATTTAATGTTTCGTCTGTCGCTAACATCTTTCCCATTTTATTCTTGCACCTCCTGACATATGTTCCCGTTCTCGTCAAGATATAACCCAAATTGGTTAATACTCTTTGTACTATCATCAACTATTTTCTTTATCTCTGACTTAATCTGTTCTGGAACTCCTGAACCGTATACAACTTCTCCATCCATTCGGATTCCCCACAAAAATCGCCCTTCTGAATCTACAACCGCTCGTAAATATTCAGGATTATCTTCAATTAAAGTAGCCAAATCTTCCCTTATGTCATCAATTTTTGATTCAAAATTTTTTGCTTCTTCTGCAGCCTTTTCACAATCCGCTATTACCTGCTGCGATTTACTTACGGCTTCTGTTGCCTTCTTTAATGCCGCCTCACTTTCAATTACCCTTTTGTTCTCTGCTTCCTTTCTAAGATTCTCTGCATTTTCTCGCTCTTCTTCTGATTCTGCTGTAGCCTTCAATCTATCCCACATATTTTGCATTTCAAGATACCACTCTTTATCCTCCTCTGGTGGACTTACAAGCTCATGTCCAAGCATTCCGTCTTCTATCTCAAGAATACAGGATAAAGTCTTTAGCACGTAATCATCCCCAACAAATTCTACAGAGAAAATCAGCTCACCCGCTCCCATAACCGCATGCGCTGGAACTACCCAGGTAAAGCGGATTTTATCTTCACCTTTTTTCACATTAATTGGATGGCATATATCAGCATATCCCTGCGGCGCTGAGTATAAAATATTTATCTGTTTATCAGATATATCTATACCATCGTAATAACGGTCCATCTCAAAATTAATACTCTGCGCATTATTCTCTCCAGCAATCAATAACTGCCCCGTTATTTCCGGTATTGCTTTTTCCTGTCCAATTATAAACACTTGTGGGTCGCTATAATTCTCATTGATTCCGTAATTATCATCTAATTCAAAATTGTCTGACATTGCTTCCCTCCTTATTTGTATTACGCGGTACGAATCCACATATTCACAGCAATGTATGGTGGTTTTATTGTAAATGGCATTCCGTCCCCTGCTGTTCCTGTTATTCCCGTCGCTTCTTTAGTGATACATTCTCCATCAGTCTGCGTTTTGGTTGGACCGCCAGCTTTAATGTCAATCGGGTGTGTATGGCTTCCTGCATCTTGTGTTATTTTTCCTTCTGTCAATCCGTTATGCGTTGCTTTGCTCCCTTGTCTGTGCTGCGAGCCACCCGATTTAGAATCCGACCGATAATATCCATAATGGCTATGTGTACCTGCACTGCCACAAGATGCATTATGTGAGTGTTGTGCTATTGTATGTGCGTGAGCGGGAACAACATGCGTGTGTTTCGCCCCCGTATGTGTATGCACCGGAAGGTTTTCTTGCGTCAATGTTACCTTTTCATTTCCTCCTGTGCTTCCTGCTTTGTTTGAAAAATCGGCTGCTAAAATATATTTTCCTTCTATTTTATTCCACGTTCCTCCGAACAAAACAGAAGGTGAGGTATTTTGTACGCTCATATAAACTGACCCAACAGGATACATTTTTCCTATTGTTTCTTTCGCGATCTCCGCTAATGGGGTTAATATTTGAAACAACTGTTCTACAGTTTCGACTAATATCCCATTCATTTTTATTCTATATAGCGCATAATCATCTATATAGTCATTGTTTAAAATATTCCCATTTTGCAGTTCTGGGTCTTTCGGATTTTCCGCAGGAGTTCCTTTTATAAGTACAAGTGTAGCTGTTTCTATCTGCGTTTTTTCATCTCGTTGATACCTCATAGCAACAATATCATATCGTTTGAGGCCATTCGTCCCCGTCTGAATTGTGAGAGTTTCCGAATCTTTATTCGCTATATTAATATTTCTTCCCTGGTTAACCAAGCTTCCGCTTTTTATTTTAATTTCATTATTTGAAACTAATTCATAAGCGAAATTTTCCCACATATTCAATACATATTTTCCACTGCCAATTATTCCAGCGTTAAAAGCTCCTGTATCCGCAGCAGAAACGTGGGGTTTTCCTGCGTATCCTGTTACTAAATCAACTGCCATATTTACCCACCTCGTATGTAATACTTATATTATTATTCTTCATACTAACAATTTTCTTTGTTACTTCCTGAATCGTTTCTATTCCGGTTGTTTCATCTTTTGCTCCTACTACATCACCAACATCATATACTTGCTCTGTTTCCTCTAAGTCAATATCTAAGACATCCGCGTTATAATATTCCTGCATCTTTTCTAGTCCTTTTTCAACCAATGTTGCATAATAGTCTAATACTTGCCTATAATACATTCCTATTTTCCATTCAGGGGCAAATTGAACCTCTTGTTTCTCGTAATATCTTCCCGAATTCCATTCAGGAGCTACTTTCTCATTTTTCGTATAATACGTATTACTTTTCCATGTTGGTGGATTATCTTCCGTCTTTACATAATACGTATTGTTTTTCCATGTTGGAGCATAGTCTGTTGAAATTTCTCTATAAACTTTTTGTTTTTTGAAACTCGGAACTCTTGTTTTGCTTTCCTCTGTGTAATATTTATTCTTACACCATTTAGGAGCGGTTTTCTTTCCCTTTCCTGTTCCTTCAACGTTTTTCCATTTTCCATGGCTATCTTTCATATAATAACTTTTAAAGTTCTTTGCCCAATCTGTTGGTTTTTTGTCCTGTATTTTTTTCTTTTCTTTATCTATACCTGAAATACTACGATATTCATATTTTCCAACGCCATCTGTAAACTTGTAAAAATATGCGCTGTAATACTCGTCCCAATTAGATGGTTTTGTTTTTTGCAAAACATAAGTTTTTTCTACTCTTGGTGAAACTCCTGTATAATCGCCAGTTGTATGTCCGTAGCCATCAACAGCCTTTTGATAATACTCATCATATTTCGAAGACCAATTAGACGGTTTGCTTGTAAGTAATATATACTTGCCTACTCCAGATACACCAGAATACTTCCCTTCTTCATTTTTTTTATAATAATCTCCAAAGTTTTTATCCCAGTCAGACGGTTTGCTCGTTTGCAAAATGTATGCATTTACAGATTTTACTGTTGTGTATCCACCATCCTCTGTATCAATCATGTAATAGTCATCATAATTTGTTGTCCAGTTTCCAGGTTTACTCTCAATTAATGTATATACATCTTTTTTCTCTTTTGTTACAGATTCATAAGATGTTTTCTCACTCCCATCTTCTTGTAAATCTGATTTTAAATAAAAATACTCTTCGCAATTATCACTCCAATTTGTTGGTTTCGCATCAAGCATAATATAATTTTTCGTTGCTTCTGCACTTGGATAATCAAGCGTTTCCGCAATTTCATTTTCTTGCGCAAGTATCTGATTTCTACAATCAACGATGTAATCACTATCTTGCAGTGGCAACTCTATCAATGTATATGGCTGTACATTTCCGTTTTCATCTGCAAATAAATGTATCACCTTTCTGTCTTTCAAATCTCCTTGTCCCATGCACACGAGATGATTTACTGTGTTATATTTTTTTGTGATTGAAAAGTCCACCTGCGAAGTGTTAAATTCTTCATCTGTACTAAAATCACAGTAAGAAATCGCTTCTAAATACACATATCCTTTTTTGTAATGCATTTTTAGTTTTGCACCATTTGCCTTCAGCATCCGGCGAATACCCTTGTATGCTGATACATACCGCTCCATTTGATAATTATCTATATAGATGTCCGCTTCTTCTTCATTTACTTTGAATAAGTCTCCCACACCTATTTTCTCAATAATTTCCTTCAAGACCTCATTTGCATCTCCAGCATACGTTTCATAATCTACTCCTTCATCCGGACATATAATCTTTTTATCTAAGATTCCATGCCATGTCCGGCCACAGTATTTTATTTCATCTTTTTCCGTATCTACATTAATCTCGTCTATAATCCCACCATATTCTTCTTCGTTTTCAACATAAATAATATAATCATCTTCACAGCAATGATTTGATCTTGTTACTATGCACTCAAAATTATTTTCACTTTCTCCGTATGCCAAGTCAAACGAGCAGCTTTCTATTATGCCTATATCTTTTCTTTTCTCATCTGCATAAATTAAATCCATATCGGTTCTCCTCGTTCATCATATATTTTCAAATCAAATCCTTTTTCTAAAGACCATGAGACGGCATTTTCTCCATCCGGTATTTTTTCAAAAATATTATTATCTCTGTCACGGTAATGAAATATATTCTCTGTTTCTCCATATCTCGATGTTTTTGTAATCTTTCGTGTTTTTGAATTAATTTTTGCGTATTCATTATCTAGTAATGAAATATAGAGAATATATCGGTTTCCCCCTATTGTTATCTCTGGATCATCGCAAGGGCCATAGGCAGTTATCTCAAAATTTGATTCTGCAATACTTGTATTTTCCATATACATATTCGCTGTGCTAGAAATATAATCGAAATCATAATCAAAACAATAGTCTCCATCCGTCTGCGTACTTTCTATTTCTCTGAAAGAAAAATCTATTTCTCGTATCCACATTGGTTCTGTGGATACGAACTTGATTTCCTTTTCAACACACTCAAATAGTTCATCAAAATCATCATATGACGTTGCATAGCAATTCACGCTTTTATAAAAATCGTTCCACCAAAGCCGACCAGGCATATTTTTTCTTACATCATATTCTGTAATACGATGCAGTCTTTCTAGGATTTCATTATACTCTTCCTTCGTATCTGCCATGATTGAAAGTGTTAATGATGCCTCCTGAATCTCTTTATAGAAATTTTTGATTCTTCCAACTCCATTGATGTTTGAAATCGTATTATATTTCCATTCGCTTTCTACAAGATTTTCTGGATTCTGTGCATAGATACCGTTTGCCATGAGGTTTATTTTTTCGCCTTTTGAGTTTTCATAATATAGCTCCATTACAACCTCCTATCTATCACAGATATTCTCTTATTAATCTTCCAAGTACTCTTTTGTCTACTACTATTACATTTTCCATTCCTTCTACTGCATCCCTGAAAGCCTGCCCCATTTTATCATAGTCTATTTGCGGAATATATCTTACGAAGCTTTCCATTGTTTCTCCTATAAATCCACGTAGCCTTTCTAACGGAAGAACTGCTTCATACCCGGCTTCTCCGACTCCCTGTATTCCTGCTGCTCCACCGTTAAGCAGAGTTGGTTTTGTAAAGATTACACCTTCTTTTCTCCATGTAACATGAAAACTCGGTGCGCGTGGTGGCTTGATCGAGAATCCTCCACTGATACTTATATGAGGAACTTTTAAGTGTGGCAAAGACCACGAGAAGTGAAAATATCCTTTCATTTTGTCGATAAGACTCTTTACTTTAGATACAGCATTCGCCACTGGTGAAGTAATCTTTTCTTTCAAAGAAGAAAATTTTTGTCTTGCCGTATTAACTATTTCTGTAAATTTATTTACTACTGCCGTTTTCATTCCGGTAACCGTAGAAACCGCCTTGTTCTTTGTTTCGGTAAATTTATTTACCACTGCTGTTTTCATCCCCGTAATTGTGGATGTGGCCTTATTTTTGACTTCGGTGTATTTATTTACTACTGCTGCCCTCATTCCGGTAACCGTAGAAACTGCTTTATTTTTTGTTTCGGTAAACTTATTTACCACCGTTGTTTTCATTCCAGTAACTGCCGCGGATGCCCTGTTTTTTATTTCAGTGTATTTATTACTCACACTTGTTACCATGCCTGTAACAGCCGTTCCCACCTTATTTGTCGTATCCGTAAATATCTTCGAGACACTTCCTGGAATTCCCGTTATCGCGGATACTACGCCGTTAAACAATCCCACTGCATCATTTTTTAGTTGCGTAACTGTTTGATTGAATCCATTACGAAACTTTTCTGAATGAGTATATGCAAATGCAAATCCGGCCGCAACGGCTGCGATCAGTGCAATCACAAGTGTTACCGGTCCTCCAATCGCAGCTAACCCACCGCTAAGTAGGGCAAGGTTTTTTATCATGCTTGCGATCTTTATCGCTGTCATAGCTCCGCCTATAATTGTTATAGCCGTTCCTATGCCCACAAGAATCGGTTCGATTGTTTGAAGATTTTGATTAACATAGCCTAGAAAGTCTTTTATTACAGGCTCACAGGTATCCACTACAGGAGAAATAATGTCATTTTTTAAAGTTCTGCCTAGTCCTTCTGCGCTGGAAGCTATGTCATCATATGCAGTACTCTTTACATCGTCCATCGCTTTCTTGCTCTTATCAATCTCTCCATTTGTATTCATAAGAGCTTTGACGGCATCTTCGCCCAAATCTTCCCACATGGTTCCCATAATGGCTTGTCCGAGTTGGTAACGTTCCTGTTCATCTTCTGTTTTCATGATTGCTGCAATAACTTCCTGCATTGCCTGTCCAGCTTCTTTACCGCCTTTTCCCATCTTCTTGCTCATCTCATCTGCATTGAATCCGAGTTTTTCCAGAGAATCATGAGCAGTTCCATCTTTCCAGTTGATGTTATATTCCTTTACAGCATCACCTAACTTATCAATAGACCAAGTTCCCTGGTTAGCACCGTTTGCAAGCATGTTAAACATATCATTTGCACTAAATCCGGCGGAAGCAAATTGTACGGAATATTCATTGATCGTATCAAGTAGATCATCATTCTGGTTTAAACCATTCTGTGCGCCCTGTGCGATCAAATTAAAAGCTTCATCAGAAGATATTCCAAATTGGTCCATTAAGGAATTGGCCGTCCGAACCGATTCTGATACATCCATGCCGAATACATCTCGCAACGACAAGGCATTTTCTGTCACTCCTTGCAAAGAATCTTTATCCATGTCCCCCATAATCTGCAATATAGTTGACATAGATTCTCCTACATCGTCCATAGAATCTCCGAAGTTATTGTTGTACACGTCTTTCATAACTTCTTTGTATTTTTGCATCTGCGAATCGGATGACCCTGTGGCTGCATCTAATTTGTTTAATGCCTGCTCCCCTTCGGTTGCCAGTTCTTTAAACCCTTCCGTTGCACTTTTTAGGGCATCTTTCGCAAAATCTGCAATAATATCTTTCGTGATCGTCCAGCCGTCTCCAGATGCTTGTGCAGAATCTCCTGCTCCTTCTGCTGCATCCCCTAAATCATCCATTGCATTCGCCGCATCTTCTGCTGCTGATTTAGCTGCCGAAAGCTTTGATTGATTTTGATTTAATTCCGCTGAAAGCTGCTGTACAGCATTTTCCAGCTCTTTCACTTCTGGTGAAGCTTCTCCATATTCTAAAAAAGCGTTTGATAAATCACTTTTTAGTTTTGTTAGTTCCGCTTCCTGTTGTGAAATTGTTTGTGATAGGCTTTCTAATGCAGTTGATGCTGAATTAGTAGCTTCTTTTTCTGCTTCCATTTCCTGATTGGCTGCTTTTAATTTCACCTGAAAATTATTCTGTGCTGTACTTGCCTGAATTAACTTTCTTTCCAGATTTGCAACTTCCTCTGAATCTTCCCCGAAGATTCTTTTTGCAACTTCAATTTCATTGCTTAACTCATTTTGC
>OMNT01003975.1_pt1 | contig 10202 bp, 10 predicted proteins | sample 1672551 | NCBI WGS metagenome assembly OMNT01 (sample SAMEA3136698, study PRJEB25190) | human gut metagenome
CCTGAGAAATATATAAATTTGAAACCTTCAAGCCAAATTCTTTCAGCACATAATCCTTGATTTCCTGATAGGTCGCTTTCGTCTCTGCACTGGTTGCATCCAGCTCATCTAAGTCTAAGTCGATCTCTATCGTGTCATCCGGCTTTTGTTGGGACAAAAGAACAACCGTCTCTACATGAACGGTCTCACAGAACTGATCGACTGCCGTCATCTTCTCCACCCGGTATCCCGCCATCTGCATCATCTCAAGATCCCGTGCAAGACTGGTCATCTTGCAGGAAATATAAACGATCCTGTCCACTCCATACTCAAGAATCTTAGGCAGTGCTTTCGGATGGATACCATCTCTCGGCGGATCAAGGACGATCACATCCGGCTTCTCCTCGATCTCGTCCAGCACCTTAAATACATCGCCTGCTATGAATTTACAATTAGAAAGTCCATTGCGGAGAGCATTTTCTTTTGCAGCTTCTACTGCCTCCTCGATGATCTCCACACCAATCACTTTCTTTGCAACCGGAGCCAGCACCTGACCGATCGTTCCGGTTCCACTGAACAGATCAAAAACTGTCTTATTCTCAATATCTCCGATGTATTCCCGGACAGTCTCATACAATACCTCTGCTCCCCTGGAATTTGGCTGGAAGAAAGAAAACGGGGTGATCTTAAACTGCAGTCCGAGCAGCTTTTCATAAAAGAAATCCTGACCATAAAGGATTCTTGTCTCATCACTTTTTACAACATCTGAAAGTGAATCATTCAGGATATGAAGGATTCCTACGATCTTTCCTTCCAAAGGAAGCTCCAGTAACTGTTCTTTTAATTCTGTCAGGTCATGCTCTTCCTGCGTAGTCGTTACAAGGTTCACCAGAATCTCTCCGGTCGTATCCCCCCGTCTCAGAAGTAAATGCCGCAGATATCCGGTATGCTGCATTTTCTTATAATAGCTTACATTCCACTCCCTGAAATATGCAAGAACACAGGAAAGGATCTGATTCATATCCCGATGGACCAGTTGGCAGTCTGCTGCTGTCAGGACATCATATGTGCTTCCTTTTTTATGCAGTCCGAGAGAAAGCGGACCGTCCTTATATTCATCTCCAAAAGAAAACTCCATTTTATTACGATAATGAAACTCTTTTGGACTTTCTTTTACACTCTCAAAAATATAATCGCCCTTTACGACAGGATCCATGATCCGATGGATCTGTCCCTCTTTCATCTTTACCTGTTCTTCATAGGACATAGTCTGATACATGCATCCACCACAGGCCGGGAAAATACTACAGACCGGCTCCCTGGTCTCCAGCGGTGATTTTTCCAGCACTTCCAGAAGTCTTCCTTCTCCATTTCCCCGCTTAAATTTATTGATCATAAAGCGGACTTTCTGACCCGGGATACCATTTTTCACCGTGACATATTTTTCTTCCTCCGGAATATAAATCATTCCCTTATTCGGGAAATCCACTCTCTCGATTATGCCTTCATAGATCTGTCCTTTTTTCATTATTTCCTCCCAACAAACAAAACAGACAGGGTGTACTCCAACCGTCACATCCTGTCTGTATTCTTCTTACTGTGCTATTACCATCCTGAACTTATACCTGATCATCCTCATCGAAATAATCGTCAAAATCGTCATCAAAATCATCTTCAAAATCTTCCAGATAATCCGGTGTCACAAAACGGAATACCGCATATGCAATGGCTGCGATTCCTGCAATCGCACCAATAATTGCAAGTACCCATACAACCGCATTCTTCTGCTTCTCTGCCTCGTTCTTATGCAGGATTTCTTTTAATTTTGATTCAGCGATCATATCCTCTAATTTTTTATTCATATCTGCACATCCTTTCTAACCTCTCACAGGTTACGACTGATTTTTGTATATTATAACACTTAAGCTCTGTTATTACTACCGCTTTCGGAGATTTTTCCTAAAAACTCTGTCCCGGTTCTCACATCATAATCATCTTTTCTGATCGGCTGACAGTCCACAAACCTATGAAATCTTTACCAGTTTTGCGAACTTTGCAAACATCTTCCTGACTCCTGCACTGTCAAAATCCACCGTTACTTCATAATCTCTGCCACCGGACCGAATCTCAAGAACGGTTCCCTCCCCAAACTTCACATGACGCACCCGGTCTCCTTCTGCATAATCAGGACTGCCACCTGATCCTGCTGCAAGCTGGCTGCCTTTTTGAAGAGATGCCAGTCCCTGGCTGCTCTTACCCGAAGAAACTCCGCTGCTTTTTCCTGCCCCGTTGCTATAAGCCGCACCGAAAGCCCTTGCCCGGAATGCTTCTCTTGCATGTGCATATGTATTCTGCTGTACCGGCACTTCCGTCTCTGGTTCAATCCTGCGGCTTCCTGTATCCAGAAGTTCTGCCGGAATTTCCTTAATAAAACGTGAAATCTTATTATACTGGGTCTCGCCTCTGACCATCCTTCTTCTTGCACAGGTAAGCGTCAGCTCCTGCTCTGCTCTTGTAATCCCCACATAACAAAGCCGTCTTTCTTCTTCAAGATCATCTCTGTCGTCTGATGTGATCGTCATATAACTTGGAAACAAGCCATCTTCCATTCCTGCCAGATATACATGAGGGAACTCCAGCCCTTTGGCACTGTGCAGTGTCATAAGGACAACATAATCCTGTTCTTCATCCAGACTGTCAATATCCGCAACCAACGCCACTTCTTCCAGAAAAGCACTCAATGTAGCCGGTTCATCTCTATCTTCTGCTGCCTCTTCGTATGCGGCTGCCTTATTGATCAGTTCATCAATATTTTCCTTTCTCGCCTGTGCATCCTCTTTATCCTCGGAATCCAGACTCTCCATATATCCCGTCTTTTCGATCACTTCCCGCAGCAGATCCGTAATGCTCATCTGTCCGGTAAGCCCTTTAAAATATTCGATCAGAGCTGCAAAAGAATCCAGCTTTGCTGCACTTCTTCCGATTCCAGGGATCAACTCGGGAGCCATCAGCGTCTCATAAAATCCAAGCCCACGTTCTGCAGCAGACTCCTGGATCCGGTTGATCGTAGTCAGACCAATGCCCCTTTTTGGCACATTAATGATTCTTCGTACCGCAATATCATCCATTCCATTATCAATCGTCTTTAAATACGCAAGCAGATCTTTGATCTCCCGGCGGGCATAAAAGTTGACACCGCCCACAATCTTGTACGGGACATTCATCGCAACAAATTTTTCTTCCAAAAGACGGGACTGTGCATTCGTTCTGTAAAGCACCGCGTGGTCATTATATGATGCTCCTGCCCTTACTTCCTTTTTTATATCTTCTGCAATAAAATCCGCCTCATCATATCCTGTATCAAACTGCCTTAAATGAACCAGCTCTCCCTCCCCGTTGGCAGTCCATAAAGTCTTTTCTTTCCTGCCTTTATTATTGGCGATCACCCGGTTCGCTGCATTCAGGATATTGCCCGTGGAGCGGTAATTCTGCTCCAGCTTTATGACACAGGCATCTGAAAATTCATGTTCAAAATCCAGAATATTGCGGATATTCGCTCCACGAAACTTGTAGATCGACTGGTCATCATCTCCCACCACGCACAGATTCCGATACTTTCCGGCAAGCAGTCTTACAAGCTGGAACTGCACTGTATTCGTATCCTGATACTCATCGACCATAATATAGCGAAACCGCTCCTGATAATTCTCCAGCACATCCGGCTGCGTCTGCAGAAGCTGAACCGTCTTCACCAGCAGATCATCAAAATCCAGTGCGTTATTCGCCTTCAGTTGTGCCTCATACTCACGGTATACTTTTGCAATCTTCAGCTTTGCAAAATCTCCTCCTACATTCAGTTCAAACTCATCCGGAAGGATCAGTTCATTCTTGGCAGAAGAAATCGCCGACATAAGGCTTCTCTCTTTAAAAACCTTTGTATCAATGGCGACCTTTTTACAGACTTCTTTCATCAGAGTCTTCTGATCGTCTGTATCGTAGATCGTAAAACGGTTATCATACCCAAGCCGGTCTATAAATCTTCTTAAAATCCGCACACACATCGAATGAAAAGTGCTTACCCAGATGCTTTCCGAGCCAAAGCCCACCAGGGAATCCACCCTTTCTCTCATCTCTCCTGCTGCCTTGTTCGTAAACGTGATCGCCAGGATATTCCACGGATTCACATTCCGCTCTTCGATCAGATATGCGATCCTGTGCGTCAGTACCCGGGTCTTTCCCGAACCTGCACCCGCCAGGATCAACAGAGGTCCATCTGTATGATATACCGCCTCTCTCTGGGGTTCGTTCAATTTATCATAAATACTCATAAAACTGCTCTCCTATCTACTGATTATGCCTCTGCATACCCATCATTTGTATCTTCCATTATCGAACATACATTCTTGATTGTCAAGTCTATGTTATTCTTAATTTCGTCGAGATCATTCTGTTACTGTTCCTCTGCATTATTCTGAGTTTTTACTTGCCATATAGTTTTAAATACTATATAATGAGTCTATTGAGGTGATAACATGACTATAGATATGAATGATATGCTTAACAGCATTTTAAATGAACTTTCCCATCTTCAATATGTGCATCCGGGTGACATCCCGAATATTGATCTTTATATGGATCAAGTCACTACTTTTATGGATGAACAGCTCGCTTCTACCAAGCGATATAAAGAGGATAAGATCCTTACCAAGACCATGATCAACAATTATACAAAGAACAATCTTCTTCCGCCGCCTGTGAAGAAGAAGTATTCCCGGGAGCATATGCTGCTTCTCATTTTTATCTACTATTTTAAAAGTATTTTGTCGATCAAAGATATCGAAACGGTACTAAAGCCATTGACGGAAAAATATTTCTCCGGAAATGATACAATGGAACTTTCCTCTATTTATGAAGAACTCTGCCACATGGAAAAAGAACGGCTCGACTCGCTGAAAGACAGCGTATCTTCCGCTTATGATAAGGCAGGAGAAGCTTTTGACCAACTTCCTGACGGAGAAGACAGGGATACTCTCCAGAAGTTTGCTTTTATCTGTAATCTCAGTTTCGACGTATATCTGAAAAAGATGATGATCGAACGGATTATTGATGATATCGCAGCTCCTTCTTCTAAGAATAAGAAGGACTGATATTTAAAAAAAGACACGTTCCAATGGTTGCAGCCACAGGTTCGTGTCTTTTGTATTCTGCGTCCGAAGATCCCCGGCCAAAGATCCGCTCATACTTTTCTCCGAACTATCTTTCCACTTTCTATTCTTCTGCAGTTGATGAATCTTCTTCCTTTTCTGTAAGTCCGATTCTCTCAAAGACCATATCATATCCGTCATTTCCGTAGTTCAGTGAACGGTTGACTCTGCTGATCGTTGCTGTAGACGCTCCGGTCTTCTCTGCTATCTCAAGATATGTCTTTTGCTCTCTGAGCATCCTTGCCACTTCAAAACGCTGGGAAAGCGAAAGCAGTTCGTTGATCGTACAGATATCTTCAAAAAAAGTATAACATTCTTCTTTATTTTCAAGGCTTAAAATGGCATTAAAAAGATAATCAACCGCCTCAGTCCTTATTTTCTTGCTCATGAAACCAATCTCCTTTTCACCCTCGTTTAATTACTGTTACATTTTAGCACACTAAATTTGTAAAGTCTACTACTTTATTTTTTCCATTCCTCGACAGTTTCCATCTATATCTTTGATTTTTCCATTGTCCAAACTGACACAAAATGCTATAATACTTCTGTTATTAATTTTGTCATTGACAAGGAGAGGAGTACATAATTAATATGAAGTGTCCATCATGTGGTAAAGAACTTGAGCGTATGAAAAGACAAGTCGGCACAACGGAATCCGGAGATCCGATCTTCAACGAATATGCAGTCTGCCGTGACTGTAAGAAGCAGTGGAATCTCGACAGGCAGCGTGCCAGGAAAATAGCTGCAAAAAAAGAGGCTGAACAGGCAGAAGCAAAGCCAGTCGATAAAGCTGAAAGCAAAGTCGCTGTCAGACCTGCTGAATCATCCGTATCCAAGAAGGGTGCAGCAGAAGAAAGCCCGGCTGCCAAAAAGCCTCCAGTCAAAAGATCTGCTGCCGGCTCTGACGCTGAAAAAGTAAAGGAAACCGAAAAGAAAGCCGGAGCAAAACCTGCGAAAAGACGCAGACTGACAGACGCAGAAGGAAAACCTGTACGTCCGAAGGCTTCAAGACCGATCAGTAATGATGAAACTGCTGAAATTTCCGAGAAACCGGAAAAAAGACCAGTCAAAAAGAAAGTCAGACCTGCTTCTACAGAAGAACCGCTTTCCACAAAGACGCCAGGGGAGAAAAAGGCGTCCGCAAAGAAACCGGTCAAGAAGCGTCATCCTGAAGAAGCTTCTGATACTAATAAAGCTTCTGATGAGCAGAAATATGGAAATATTCCTGCAGAGCAGGTTCGTACAAAGCGTGAAAAGGCAGTACGCAAAGGATATGAAGAGATGCTTGCGACAGATCCTGACAGCAAATTTGCCAAAAAGAAGAAAAAGGACGAAGATCCTGATGAGAAGAAAGTAAAAGATACAAAGAAAAAAGAGCAGTACGACGATGAGTATGATGATGATGAGTACGAATATGATGATGTACCAAGATTCAGACCTGCCCGTATCATCCTTGGTATCCTCTCACTTCTCGGTTTCGGATATCTGATGTACAGAGGATTTACACTTGGACTGAGCAGCACCTCTTCAGACGGTTCTGCTACTTCCGGTATGGTTTATGTGATTTTGGCACTCTGCATGCTGGTTTCAGCTCTGCTGTATTTCATCATGGTGAATCGTTATACGATCTTTGCATTCCTTGCACCAATGCTGTTCTATCTGGCAAGTGCCGGATTTGCATTCCTGAAACGCGGAAGCGAACTGGAACTGCTGATTGTTGCCGGTGTAAGTGCTGCTTTCGCAGTCATCTCACTGATTCTTGGTATTGCCTCCAGAGGCGGAGATTATTACTATGAAGATGACGACGAGGACGAGGATTATGAAGATCCTTTCGAAGACGAACATGATAACTGATCTTACTCAGATTGTTGAGCTCAAATAAATTACAGAATGATGATCGGGGAATATCCCCGACAAAAATCCATCAATCCGGCAGATAGTCCGATTGATGGATTTTTTATATGAGAGAGCTTTTTATATGAAAGATTTTTTTATCAGATCCATCAACATGATAATCGCTCCCCCGTTCTTTCATTTTTTATCTTCCAGCACTGAGGATCTGCCCCGTAAAAATCACCATTCGTTCCATTTGCTACTGCCGGACAACCTCTGCACCACGCTTTCAGCTCGCATTTACTACATTTTATAAATCGGTCATATTCTCTGTATTTTTCCATCTGACAGACCCATACATCCGCCAGTCTGTCCTCAAATATATTGGCAATCCTGCTGTCCGTCACTCTCCGGCACGCCATCACGTCTCCATTGGATGCATTTCTGAACATCAGACGTACAAATGGACCTACAAAAAATATTTGCAGTAAAAGTGCTGTCGGGAAACATAAACATGCAGAATACCCTCATTGCGGTAAATACAATACTTTGAATTTTAGTTTTTGGCATTTTCTTCTCTCCTTTACTTGTATGAATAGCCTGGAATATCTTATATATCAAAAAAGTACGCTTTCTTGACATATAAAAACGACATCAAATACATCGCAGCTATCAGACATGGGCCGCAATAATATTTAATGTCGTTATTATTTCGCTATTTCATTTTTGCACGATGCTTATTGTATCACATTTTTTTCTGAAATATAAGCAAAATTTTACTCTGCATCAAAATCTGCTTCAAATACACCTTCCGGTGCTTTCATAGTCAGAATTCCAAGATTAAACTCTTCATCTTTCACCGTAATATGGTATTCAAAAACTACATCATCCTCAAATTTTGACAGCAGAAGATACTCTCCATTTTCTTTTCCTTCGATCTGGTCACAAATATCATTATATACCTTTGCTCCTGAAATCTCTCTCGGATAGCCGGAAGCTTTTATTTTCTGCTCGATGATCTGATATAACTCGTCCATTTTTCATCCTCGTCTTTCTTCTTAAGGTCAGCCTGCTTCTTTCACTGCCTTTGATATATTATTTTTATGATGCCAGGGATTGTGGGAGTGCGTAGCACGGAGCAATCTGTAGGCATCAAAGTCGGGGGCTTTTGACCCCGACATCTTTTTACTTTGCCCGGATCATCTGTACTACTGCCACTACAATCACGATCACCATCGCACCCAGCATGATGTACATAGGCCAGACAGGGAATCTCGTTACCAGGCTGCTGACTCCTACATCGATAAATAATCCCGTAGTAAGAATCTTTATTGCTCCCAGCATTACCAGTGCTATTTTATACAGCCTTTCTTTATTCTCCTCTGTGACAGCTACCGGGAAGTTCCATATAGACGGAACTTTTTCAATCAGAGAGAGCAAAAGCAAAATGACTGCTGCCACAATCACCTCAATCCAAAGAATTCCTTTGCCACCATAACTATCTGCTATTCCTGCAGCGTTAAAATGAGTCGGAACTGTTCCGGGGATCCTGCTCCAGATACATACAAGAACAATAACATATGCAAGTAACATACATGAACTGACTAAATTTGAAATTCTGCGGATCATCTTCATAGAACTCCCTCCTTTTAGGGATACTATAGCACCAGTATTTTCTTTTTACAAGTATCCGCAAACAAGATTATATCCTGGTTGAATCCTGTGTTCCCCAAATCCCTCTTGCAACTACTGACACTGCACCAAATAATACACCCGCTACCGGCCACAGAATCCAGGTATAATCCCACCGCACACTCAGGAAACTCCATCCAAGATAGATTGCTGTAGCAATACACCAATAAGCAGTTGAATAGATTTCAAACTTTTTCTTTACAGCCTTTTCCTTTTGGGAATATTCTCCCTCCTGAAGCAACATATCGTAACTTCCATTGATCGTACTGACACTTACAATTAAAAATACCCCCACTGCAACAAGCAAAAGGAGAATTGACACATCACCTGTAATCATATACTCCGGTTGTTCCATCGCAATTCCGATCAAAAGAGGAATAACCGCCAGAATGCAGAAAACAACTCCCAGGATAATCCCTCTTGTATAAGTACCTTCATAATCCTGCTTCTTTTCTTTTACCAATCCTTTTACTCCATAAGCAGTTTCAATCAGTTCCTTTTTCAGATACTCATATGCTTTTCCGCGAATCCCATAAGAAATAAAAATAGCAACTGCAAGGGAAACCATCACCAGTACCACCGAAACTCCAATCCCCACCGCAGTATTTTCACTCAGATTTCCACCCGTTGCACTGGAAAGACCTGTCAGAAAAATGAGCAGTGACGGACTCATGATGCAAAGAGCAACTGCCCCTGCCAGTATGACTGCATTTTTTCTCTTCCATTCCAGAAAATGATTTGCCTCTTCCATAGATACATTCCTGTAGACTGTATCTTCTGTCCTATAGTCTGATATTTTCTCAACCTCTTCTTTTCCCATTTCATCCTTTAACAGATAATCCATAGTTACGGAAAAGATGTTTCCAATCATCAGCATTTTTTCCGTTTCGGGATAACCCTGATCATTCTCCCATTTGCTGACAGCCTGTCTAGATACGTGCAGACGAGCAGCAAGCTCCTCCTGTGACATTCCCTTCTCTTTTCTTAGTTTCTGTAGTTTTTCTCCAAATTTCATAGTAGTTCACCTCACACCTATATCCTAGCAAAAGGGCAGCAGCTGTGCTACCAAGCTCCTCTTGCGTTTTGTCAACCTGCGGTTGCAGCTGCTGCTATATCTCTGAAAGTATAGCATATTCGAGAATTTTTGACATCCTTGTACGATGCGCAAGGGAACGACGATAATAATAGGAAGGAAACACATATTCATCCTTCTGTATGCATATAGTAAACAGAGCACCTTGTGAATTGCATAACTTTTTAACTAATACTAGGAAAATAAATGAAAATGCTGTATAATATAGAATATCAAATGTAAACGATTACATAAGAGGAGGAATGCTTAATGGGCAAAAAGTATGTTTACCTGTTTTCAGAAGGAAATGGGCAGATGAGAGAGCTGCTTGGCGGTAAGGGCGCAAACCTGGCAGAAATGATGAACCTCGGTATGCCTGTACCTTTTGGTTTCACTGTTACCACTGAGGCATGTAACCAGTA
>OMNT01003976.1_pt1 | contig 10199 bp, 7 predicted proteins | sample 1672551 | NCBI WGS metagenome assembly OMNT01 (sample SAMEA3136698, study PRJEB25190) | human gut metagenome
GTATCGACATTTGCCAGATGAGTTTTCCAACGGGCGCAACCGCCATTTTGTTATTGGTCTGCATACTTTCCCTCTTCTCCACAAATTGTCCGAACAATATAGTTTTGTTTGCGTGCTGCGGGCTGACCGGCTTCCTGGGCCGGATAACCCAATGCAATCGCCCCGACGCCACGCAAGGTTTCCGGTAGCTTCCACTCCCGCAGGAGAGCCTTGCCGCTTTCACTGTCAAAAATCTCACGTTCCCGATGTACCCATACGGTTCCCAGGCCAAGGGCATGGGCAGCGAGCATCATATTTTCAAGGACGCAGCTTCCGTCCTCAACAAAGGTGTTTGCGGAGCCATCTGCCAAAACCAGGATCACGACAGGTGCGCCATAATAAGGGTCTGTGTTGCTCCCCATCACTTCTGCGTTTAGTTTTGCAATCTCCTTCCTATATTTGGGGTCTGTAATTGCAATGATGGTTGGAGATTGATGTCCTCCGCCGGTAGGAGCGTAAGTCCCTGCTTCCAGTACAGCGTCCAAAGCCTCGGAGGGGACAAACTCTGATTTATAAGCCCTTACACTGCGGCGCGTCTTGATCAGAGATAAGAAGTTGTTTTCCATAAAAAATCATCCTCCATTCTGTCAACATTTCCGAGATGCAGGCAACAAAAAAGCCACACAACTATCACAAGACAGTTGTGTGGCAAAAAGATGACCGAATCCGGAAAAGTCCACTCAAATTTTACGTCTATCATTATAGCGAACCTTCCGGAGACTGTCAAGCGTCAATCTTCTTAATCAATCCCATCTGTCTCAATAATAAACCGTACTTCCCCGGTCTGTTCTTCCAACTTACCGCCATAATTATCGTATTCGGCGTCCGCTTCTTTGACAGCTTTCATTCTTTTGGAGAGATTCTTCAGATCATCCCCGCCTAGTTTTTCAAGTTCCTGAATTCCTTCTTTATCAAAGAGAGTAAGTCCTTCAGAGATAGAAGAGATTCCTTCGGCAAGGGTTGTGTATCCTTCTTTTAGCTCTTTCCCGGCTGTGCCCAGTTTAGTAGCTCCTTGAGAGAGCGTTGAGCTGCCTTCAGATAATTGACTGATTCCCTTTTGGAAAGAGGTAAGTCCCTGAGTGAGCTGTAAACTGCCGGCAGATAAAGCTGAAAGTGAGTTCTGCAAAGTCTTTAATGTCTCACTGAGAGAAGAAAGACTCTGCATTGCCTCAGCAAAGGAACCGGCACCGGAAGACATCTGGTCAAGCGTAGTATGGCAGGAAGCAATCAGTTCCGTCAGGCTGTTTAATGTTCCTTCCGTGGCGGATTTCAGCTGATCAATATCTGTGGAGGAAGAGGAAAGATCAAGGTTCTGATCAATTGCAGATGCAATCGTATCATTTATTTCATTCTTTAATTGTGACATCTTATCGTTGACAGCATTTTTAGATTCTTCTGATAATTCAGAATCGGATGCAGTTTCAGAAACAATCTGATCGATCGCAGACTGGACAGCATCTGTTGCAGCAGTTTTGGACTGTTCTTTTGCATCTTCTGTGATAGAAGATTTCAGAGTATCCCAGTTGACGGATGCGAAAGAAGATTTTGCCTCTGCAAGAGAGGAGTCAACAGAATCCAGCTGTTGGCTGAGTGATTTAATCTGTTCCTGAAGTGCTGAAAGTGTCTCAGCAGACGGAAGAGAACCAGAATCCGTGCTTATCTGGACAGAGAGAGCAGAATTCAGCTGTTCAAGACCATTTTGAAGAGAAGAAGCACCTGAAACCAGCTTTCCAGAATTTTCATTAAGTGCAGTTACACCGTCATCTAGAGTGTCTGTTCCTTCGGCAAGTTGTGAGACACCGTCTACATATTGCCCAAGATAAGTTTGATAAGTAGAAGCACCGCCCAGCAGCTGCGCTGCTCCGTCAGCAAGTTTGCCGGATGCATCTCCGAGTTCCTGCAGGCTGTCAGCGGCATCCTCCATATCGTCAAAGGAATCCTCTTCGAGATCTTCAAACAGACCGGAGGAGACCACAGTTGCAGTAAAGTCCATCTCAAAATCTGTTACATCTGCAGTTACTTCCACTGACTCTGGGATAGAGACATCTTTCGTAGGTTCGTAATCAGTGAGTTTCAGACTGTCTTTGAGTCCCGGGCAGGCATAACCGACAACAACGCTCTGGTCATTCATGGTAAATATTTTACCATTTGTTACCTGGATATTAGAAGCGGTGTCTTCCGGAAGGATCATGGCGGAGATCACTGCGAATGGAACCGGAGAAGTCATCTCTTCACCATTTACGGTTACATTTTCTTCGGTAGTATTTTCATAATCAAAACGAATTCCAAGTTTGCCGCTTTTTCCGGAGAGATCTTCCGGTTGTATAGATTTTCCATCCAGTGTGTAACTGATTTTTACATTTACAGGAAGTTCTTCTGTAGAAGTACCTTCATAATGAATGTCCTCCCCTTTGTTTTCCCAGGTAATCGTTCCGTCAGAGGACTGGGTGAAGGACTCATTTCCTTTCGTATTTTTTATGTCTTTCAGAGTTGAGAAGTCTTTGATTTCCTTTGATGTTCCGTTATTTTTCAAGTCTGTCTGGACTTTGATCTCATTTATCGTTCCGCTTGCATCAGCTTTTACATATACCGTTTCTGATTTGTCAGCATCTGAAGTTGTGGCAGCTGTCTTTGTGTCAGTGGAGCATCCGGTCAGACTTGTGGCAGAAACCAGGACAAGACTGGCGCACAGACCGGGAACTAATTTTTGTAATAGTTTTCTTTTCACGAGAAATCCTCCTTTCAAATGGTACCTGCACTGTTATGCCTAACTTAGAAGTTTGCAGGTTACTGTTCACTCCCGTGTCAATCACTTCGCTGATTGACACGGAGGATGCATGTTTTGGCTTGAATGCATCTCGCCCCATCGCCAAAGGCGATTTAAAATGGCGAGATGCGTTGCTGGTCGCACATCGTGTGAACAGTAACGTCCTTAGGCAGCAGATGCAGGTACAGTCACGATTATTCAATATTTTTTAGGGCCTGATCCATAGGAACTTTCTTGATTCTGCGGTATTCAATCAATGCAACAAGCAGGTAAGTTCCAAATCCTAGCAGGAACATTTTTACATACAGGACCGGATCAATATACAACGGGATCCAACCGGAAATACTGCTGATCATAATTCCGCGGAAGAGAGCGTTCATGAGAACTGTTTCTATCGGAAAACTCAGAAGCAGGAAGATCACGACCATAATGGTTGTAGACAGCAGATACAGACTGCTGATCTCCCGGTCAGAGTATCCAAGTATTTTTGTCATAGAGATTGACTGTGCATTCTTTTCGATAATGATCTTTGACAAAAGATAGATCAGAATCATAAAGAGCACGATTGAAAATCCGTCTAACAGATACATCATGCTTCCCATCGAAACATTCAATTGTCTGGAGATTTTAGACAGACTGTCGAGGTCGATCACAGAGCCGATGTATTTCTGGTCAATATCGGTTATCTCGCTGTCAGAGAGATAACCACTGAAGTAATCGGAACCAAGGTCAAACAGTTCATTGAATGTATCCTGTGGAAGAAAAACGGTCAGACCACCTTCATAATCGTAGATTCCTTCAATAGAAAACGTGTATGTATCATCTTCATAAGCTTCCTTTAAAGTAATTTCATCACCGATATCCAGAAGATATTTATCTGCATAAGCAGAAGAGATGTATGCAGGAGTTGCATCAGAAGCATCCTCTTTCTTTGAAACATCTTTGTCAGATACAGTTTCCTGAAAATCAATCGGAAGATAGCGGCTGTTATCTGCAAGTCCATAGAGCAGGATTTCCTCTTCCTTATATTTCTTATCTGTTGTTTTCAGTGAATAAGCGCTGAATTTCTCCGCATCAGGGTTATCGGTTTCTACCTCGTGCTGAAAATAGAGCATATTTACAAGGCTTTCAAGTTTATGATCTTCGTCCATGGCGTTGATCGGTATCTGCAAAATGTACTGGTAGTTACAAAGCAGATTATCTTTTAGAACAGTCTGATAATGATCGAGTACAGCAGGGAAGAGCAGACCGAACATCAACAGAAGGTTTGCAAATAAGATTCCGAGGAACAGCAGAAGGTAATTGCTGATATTCTGGAAAATCACACGCAGTCGGAAACGACTGAAAAATGGAATTCTTTTGCTCAGTGATAATGTATGCTTCTGTTGTCTTCTTTTTAAGTCTCTGCGGAGGAACTTCAAAGGAGAAAGTGATAATTTTCTGTGAAGTACCGTGTAATTGACGAGAAGCATTAGCAAGATCGGAATGATCGTAGTAAGCAGAAATGCTTCTGCATTCCAGACGGTTACATATGTTGGAAGACTGTAACTTCCGTAGTACATATCTGCACAAACATTTTTAAAAACAGTATATCCTAAAAGATTACCAACAATGGCTCCAATAAATGTTACGAGAAGTGGCATGAACATATAATGCCGTATTAATTCATTTTTTGTATAGCCCGATGCACGTAATGTTCCGATTACTCCCGCTTCTTTTCGAATCGTATTACTTGTCGTAATCTCAAATACAAAGGCCATAATTGCGATAACAATATAAAGAAGTACGATGATCATTGCCCGATCGCCTCCCATATCATCTCCTGTAAAATGAATAGCCTGATTCAGATACTGTGGTACAAACTCTTCTAGCGTAACATCTTTACTAAGTTCTTCCATAAAATCTTCGGACTTTTTCTTTTCCTGTGCCTCTGTTTTTGGCTTATGGATATATGTCCATGCATAATTATATACAAGCTGACTTTGATTAAAAGAAGAAAATTCTTCTTCCGTCACAACTGCAGCTCCAAATTTTACTGCATCAAACATTGTATCATTATTATTTTGAAACAGGGCACTGTAATCTGAAAGAGCAACCAGTCCTGTTATTTTCCATTTTCTTTTTCCACTTTGCAAACTGTCTCCCACAGATAATTTATTATTATCCGCATACATTCTGTCAATTGCAATTTCTCCATTTTTTTCTGGCAGCTTCCCTTTCATCAGACAGACTTTATCCACCTTCGTCCTGTTTTTAAAAATACGAAGTGTTGTCTCGTTAAGCAATGCTTTTTCTACATAAAAATTCTCATAAAGTGTTACCCCTTTTTTTTCGATATCTTCCTGTTGATTTTTATATATTTTTTCTTCTGTTTCAAACTTTCCATCTTCAATATTATACTTTTGAAAGCTATTGTTATATGCTGTTAACATACTTCCATCGGCCACTAAAAATCCGGACACAAAACCAATTGTTGCAGCCATAAGGATGAATACAACTAAATACTTCCCGATTTCTTCTCGAAGTTCCCGAAAAAATCTTTTTCTTAAAGGATTCTTCATACCCAATCACCTACCATTCCAGTTCCATTGCCGGAATCTTCTGTTCATTCGTATAATTTTTCCGAATCATTCCATCTCTTAATTTTATAACACGATCTGCCATATCTTTGATTGCATCATTATGCGTTACCATCACAACTGTATTTCCATATTTTTGATTTACCGTTTCTATCAATCTCAAAATATCCTTTGACGTATTATAATCAAGCGCCCCCGTCGGCTCATCACAAAGCAGAATATCTGGATTCTTTACAATTGCTCTTCCAATTGCTGTTCTTTGCTGCTGTCCGCCAGAAAGCTGATTGGGAAGCTTACGCTGATGTTCATAAAGTCCTAATGTATGTAAAAGCTCATCAACATCAAGTGGTTTATCACTTAAATACGCTCCAACTTCAATATTTTCCCTTACCGTAAGATTCGGAATTAAATTATACATCTGAAAAATATAACCAAGGTGTATTCTTCGGTACAAGGATAATTTCTTCTCTGTCATATCCTCAATCTGCTCTCCTTCAATCGTTATACTTCCGGAATCTGCTCCATCAATACCACCAATGATATTTAACAATGTAGACTTTCCTGAACCAGAAGGTCCAAGCAAAACACAAAATTCTCCTTTTTCAATTCCCAGATCAATACCTTTTAATACATTAACCTGGCTGTCACCTGTACCAAAAGACTTTTTAATCTGTTTTATTTCTAAAAACATAAGCACTAACACCTTTCTTTCTATTTTTATTATAAGTTAGTATAAATTATCTTTTATACGTTCAGACTAATATTACTATCTTCATACTATTTTATGTTAGTTTTAACTTACCAAAATGTCAATAGCTTTTTCAAAACTTCTCCCTTTATTCAAACAACTTTTTATCTCTTAAAAAAAACAAAAAACCTGAAAATTATAATATACAAAACTATAGTGCGGAGCCGATGAATGTAATAAAACATTCTTCATAAAGCTCTGCCATGCAGTTTTATATATTATAATTTTCAGGTTTTCTATATTTATCTGTTTTTCAATCTACGAGAGAAGATTCCTTTCTTCATTTGTTAAGCAAACAAAAATCAAAGATTCTTCAATACTTCCATTACTCCATTTTCATCGTTTGTCTTTTCTGTTACATACTTTGCCAATGATTTCAAAGTCGGATGTCCATTCTTCATACAGTAACTTTCACCACAGCTTTCTAACAAAGACATATCGTTTAAATAATCACCAAATGCCATTGCCTCTTCATGTGCGATACTATATTTTTTACAGATTGCTTTTACTGCATTTCCTTTTCCTTCTGTCTTGTTTGCAATGTCTATCCAGCTTGCACCGGATAAAACCGTATTCAGATTTTTACCGACATTTTCAAAATATTTCATGGATTCTTCTGCTTTTTCTTTCTTAAAATAAACAGCTACTTTTACGATTGCATCATTTTTCACAGCTTCCCTTAAGTCCTTCACGATTGTTTTACGCTCATAATACATTTCTACGTTATAACGTATCTCCTCGTCTGGTTCTGTGACATATGCTGACTTCGCCCCACAGACAACTGCTGTTGCATAAGGAACTTTTTCAATCAGATCAATACAGTTTAATACATCCTGCTTATCCATTTCATCTTTAAAAATGACCTCACCTTTTTCAAATACAAGACCACCATTTTCTGCAATGAAAGTAAGCTTGTCTCTGATTTCCATAAAGTCTTTTTCTAAAGTATAATACTGTCTTCCACTGGCAATCACTACTTTTATTTCCGGATGCTTTTCTACCCATGGAATAAATTCTGCCGGTTTTTCCTTTTTACTGTTAAGTAATGTTCCATCCATGTCCAGTGCAACTAATTTTATGTTCATTCTGTTCTCCTTAAATCAAACCATGTTCTATACAATAATAATAAATTCCCTCTTCCGTAACATCCCCGCAAATGACATCTGCCGCTGCCTTCACATCTTCTGTCGCATTGCCCATCGCAACACCAATCCCTGCTGCCTGCAGCATTTCGATATCGTTTGAACCATCACCAAATGCAATCGCATTCTCTTTTTTCAAGTGATAATATTCTAAAACTTTTTCTACGCCAACGCCTTTATTTCCTTTTGCCGGTGTAATATCTGCTGCTCGTGGCCACCAGGCAGTAATTCTTGCACCATCTACATCTTTTAACAGTGCTTCATACTCTTCCTTACCACAGCCAACCATGAGCTGATATACCTTCCCATTCATGATTTTTTCAAAATCATCCGCTACCTTTACCTTTTGCTTTCCGATAGCAAAGTAATCCGCCAAGTCTTTATCACAGCCGTTCGCAGCACATCCTTCTACGTTTGCAACAGAAATCGGACGATTAATTGCGGCAGCATTTGCAACAATTTTCCTCACATCTTCAATTAATATTGGATTTTCAAAAATAACTTCATCTTTTGTATAACAATAAGATGCGTTAAAAGCTAAAAAGACATCAAAATCAATTCCCGGAAAAGTCGGAACCATATATGGACCTCGTCCTGTCGCAATACATAAAATAATTCCATTCTTTTTCAATCGCTTTAATGTCTCTATCATCTTAGGAGAAATTATCTTCTTCTCCATGTCAACTAAAGTTCCATCCACATCAAAAAAGGCTATTTTTATATCTTTTGCAGCATCTTTTTTCATATATTTCTCCTGGTATATTCTTCTGATTTTTTACACAACACTCCTATTATTTTACAGCTTTTTGTTTTCCTGTCAAGTAGAAATTATCCTATGAGTAATTTCCGCAACTCTCTCCTCTTCTCTATGTCCAGTTTTAAAAAAATGCGTGTAATCACATTTTTGATATATCCATAGGAATAATTCATCTGCTCGGCAATCTCCTTATTTTCCATTCCCTGTGCAACAGCCAGGGCAACTTTCCATTCAACTGGTGTTAGTTTTTCCTGTATTCTCTTTCTGTTTTCCTGAATTTGCGTATCTATAACAGTCTTTCGTGAATTTTGCGCACTTCTTGCAAGATGCATCTCTACTCTCGCAAGAAGAACCTCTTTGGCAAAAGGCTTCACAATATAGTCTGTTGCCCCTGCTTTTAACCCTTTTACTTCATAATCCGATTCTGAAAATCCTGTAAGAAAAATAACCGGTACTTCTTCACATCCTGGAATTCCTTTTATCTTTTCTAACGTCATATATCCATCCATTTCCGGCATAGCAATATCAAGCAATATCAGATTGGGAATAATCCCCTTTTTTAATAACGCAATTCCCTGCTTTCCTCCTTTTGCCACACTGACACTGTATAAATCAGAAAGTATTTCTTCGGCAGTTTTTAATAAAATAATATCATCGTCTATAATCAATATGCTTTTTTTAATCATAGCCTTTCTCCCATTCTTCCATAAGCTGTTCCGCTTCATCAAACTCTAAATTCCGAACGGATTTCTGTATCTTTTCCAATTGTTTTCTTTGGTCTGCATCCTTTTCTAAAGATAATAATATTTCTATCTGTTCTTCTGCGTATTTTCCCTGATATCTTCCAATCGCACAAAGAAGCTTTTTCTTTGCTTCTTTATATTTTTTCTCAAAACCTTCATTGCAACCATCTCCTTCAGCCTGCTTTGGACTATCCTTTGCGCTATTTTTTAAAAGAAACGGTTCTGTATATTTGATAAAAAAGCATATGCCCTGCACCACCCGCTCCCACTCAAAAAATAAAAGGGGGATTGCTTTATTTATGTAGTTCACATCTTGGAGCTTTCCTTTTTTCTCCATTGTAAAAGATAATTCATAAAGTTCTATTGCACCTATAGCCCTGGCATTACTTTTTAAAGTATGAAGCAATCCTGTCATATTTTTTATTTCATTTTGCGTCTGCTGCAATCTCTCGAAACTCTGAATTAACTGTTCTTTATTGGGCACATAGTATTCCACAAACAGTTCTGCTAACCTTCTATATTGCGAAATACTCCCACTTAGCAAACGTAATCCTTCTGAAAGTTCAATATCCCATTGTTTCATCTTCTGTTTCAATTCTAAAATCTGTTTTTCCTCTATTTGCCATTCTTCCCTTGCATCCTTTTCTCTTGAAATCAAATTTGCAGGAATGAATTGCAGCAATATCTCCTCTAGTCTATCCCACATAACCGGTTTTGAAAGATAATCCGCAAAACCTTCTGAAAGAAATTTCTGTCGAATACCTGTAGAAACATCAGCAGTAATAGCGATTATCGGCACTTCCTGTCCATTTTCCTCCTCTCTCAACTTGTGAAATGTTTCCATTCCATCCATCTCTGGCATCATATAATCAAGAAAAATCAAGTGATATTTTTTGCTTCTAACTTTTTCGATACATTCTAATCCACTACCTGCTTTATCTAACTGCATACTCGTTCTTTGCAAAAGAGATGCAAGCACCTGAAGATTCTGCTGGCTGTCATCCACGATCAAAACCTTCGCTTTCGGTGCAAAAAATCGTTTTCGGTCTTCCGATACCTTTTTACTTTCTTCGAAATTCCACTTCCCGATTTTCTCTTCTCCTGTACTTTTTAGCGGCAGACATACTGTAAATCGGCTTCCTTTCCCGTAGATACTCTCTGCATAAATCTGTCCTCCCATCTGTTCACAAAGTTCTTTTGCTATCGTAAGTCCTAAACCGCTTCCCTCAATATTTCTGTGCCGCTTCATATCCACACGTGTAAACATATCAAATAGTGTGTCCACATCCTCTTTTCGAATCCCGATTCCTGTATCTTTTACTGAAAAAATGATTTGGTCTCCGCTTGCATTAATTTCTAATGTAACCCGTCCTTCTTCCGTATATTTTACAGCATTGCTTATTAAATTTAAGATAACTTGCTTC
>OMNT01003982.1_pt1 | contig 10188 bp, 7 predicted proteins | sample 1672551 | NCBI WGS metagenome assembly OMNT01 (sample SAMEA3136698, study PRJEB25190) | human gut metagenome
TGGATAGAAGTCGGGGACGGCATGCGGGGCTATTGCATCTTCAACAGGAGCCACAGTCAGGCGAATGTAAGCGGCTACGTCAGCGCCGCTTACAATGGAATGATGTTTGTAACCTGCGACTTTGCAAACAACAGGGTCGGCATTTACGTGACCAGCAAGGCAGGCTGGGGCTTTGCCAGCCTGCGGGCGCTCTCCGTGGAGGGACTTGTGAAAAACACATAGGCGCTTCTTATTCATGTGGTTATGGCTTTTCTTTCGCCCGTTTCAGGGAAAAAGTAAATTCCGAGCCGACGCCCTCGGTGCTCACCACATGGATATTTTCATTGTGTGCCTGGATGATTTCTTTCGTGATGGAGAGGCCGAGGCCGGTTCCTTTTTTGTCTTTGCCACGGGAAGGGTCGGTTTTATAAAAACGTTTCCAGATTTTCTTCAGACTGTCCTTTGGGATGCCTTCTCCGGTATCCTTTACGGAAACGAATACTTTTTCATGCTTTTCGGTGGTTTCGATGTAGATGGCGGACTCCGGATGGCTGAACTTGATCGCATTATCGATTAGGTTATACAGAACCTGCTGGATTTTCCCCATGTCGGCAGTTACCATCAGCGCTTTGGCGTCAAAGATCAGTTCGATGCGGACCAGCTTTTTCTCGCAGATTCCCTCAAAGGCTGCGGCGGTGTTCCGAATCACCGAATTGATGTCAAAGTTTGTGATTTCCAGATAAGTCTTTTTATCGTCATAGTTATTTAAAGTCAGAAGGCCGCTGGTCAGTTTATTCAGCCGCTCGGTCTCCGAGAGAACGATATTCAGGTATTTTTCCTGCATCTCTACGGGAATTGTCCCGTCCAGCATGGCTTCCAGGTATCCCTTGATGGAGGTAAGGGGGGAACGGAAGTCATGGGAAATATTGGAAATAAATTTCCTCTGGTATTCTCCGGAGCTGCGGATCTCGCCCGCCATATAATTCATGGACGCCGCCAGATAGCCCATTTCGTCTCTGGTTTCTACGGGAACTTTATAGTTCAGATTTCCTCCGGCAAACTCGTTTGCCCCGTGGATGATCCGTTTGAGAGGGAAGTATACGGAAAACATAAATACCAGAAGAAGAATCAGCGAGAGAAGGAGCAGGATGATAAGGGTAATATAATTGATATTCAAAAAAGCATCCTTCTCTGCGGTAAACTGTTCTACGTCGCAGTGGATGGCGATATATCCCTTTGCACGGTAATTGGAGATAATAGGGGAAACGACACTGAGCATGTCGGAGTCAAAATATCCGAAAAAGTCTCCCTGCTGGTAATAATTTCCTGCCAGACGGGTGGTATCGAAATCCCGAATCTGCCCGGTCGGCTCTGGGCTATATTCCTTTGAAGTGTTTAAAAGGATTTCTCCCTTTGTGTTCATCAGCCAGATTTCCACGGAATGATAGGAGGCCAGCGCTTTCAGATTGTCATAGATATCCTGAAGGGAAGAGGAATCTTCCCGGTAGGACTGCGCCAGCCTGCCGGAAGAGACGGCGTTTGCCTCCCGGTACATAGCTTCTGTATTGGACTTTATCAGATGGTTTTTCGTCAGGGAGGAAATCAGGGTGGATACCGCTACGAAACTGAGAATTCCAAAGCACAGCCAGGCAAGGATAAACTTGAGACAGAGCTTTTTTTTCATCGGCTTTTTACCTCAAATTTATAACCGATTCCCCAGACCGTAGACAAAGCCCAGTAGTCATTGTCCTTGATTTTTTCACGGAGACGTTTGATATGTACGTCTACCGTCCGGGTATCGCCAATATATTCGTAGCCCCAGATATGGTCGAGAAGCTGTTCCCTGGTAAAGACCTGATTCGGTGAGGAAGCCAGAAAATACAGAAGCTCCATTTCCTTCGGGGGCATGTCGATCGTCTCTCCTTTATAGAGAACGGAGTAGTTTGTCTGGTTGACGATCAGATCCGGATATTCTACGATTTTTCCGGTCTGGCCTCCGAGGGAGGACTTATCCGGCTGGAAACGCCGGAGGACCGCTTTGACCCGCGCGACCAGTTCTTTGGAGTCGAAGGGTTTGATCATATAATCATCTGCGCCCAGCTCCAGCCCCAGAACCTTATCAAAAATTTCTCCTTTTGCAGAGAGCATGATGATCGGAACTGAGGAACGCTGCCGGATTTCACGGCATACCTGATAACCGTCAATGCCTGGAAGCATCAGATCCAGCAGAATCAGGTTTGGAGAAAAGGAGACGAATTCGCGCAGGGCCGCCTCTCCGTCGTTTACGATGCGGGTATCAAAGCATTCCTTTGTCAGATACAGGGAAATCAGCTCTGCAATATTATTGTCGTCATCCACAATCATTATTTTCTGTCTTGCAACCATAGAAACCTCCTTATGGTATCAGTCATCTCTCGGAATCTTCAGGCAGATAAAAGGAAAACCGGCAGATTCCACGATAAATTTTCAAAAACTTTCCCGGTTTTGACGCCGGGAAAGTTTATTTTTAGTTTTCTGTCTTATTCGTAAAGCTGATCAAACGGCAGCGTTCCATGATCTGGAAATATTTTACAATTCTCGGATACAGAGGTTCGGATTTCTCGCCGAATCGCTCTTTTTGTAAAGATGCCAGCTCCATAACCGTATGCTTTCCGTCAATAAGCGGCCACAGGAAACTTCCCTGCTCATCCAGATGGATTTTCGTAAAACGCGGCTTTTTAAAGAGTCTCTGCGCAATGGTATTGAAAACTCCCGTATTCTCAGTTTCCAGTATGACCAGTTCTTTTTCATCTGCATACCACTTAAGCAGAGGTGATTTTTCAGGTATGAATTCAAGATAGTTATATTGTTTTTTCTTTTTTTTTCTCATTAATTTTTACTCTTCTTCCACAGAGAGAATTTGAGCAGAGACAGAATCATAACTGCCAGAAGGATAAGTCCGCCGATATTGCCCAGGCTTAGTTTGTCCGCCAGGCTCATATTAATTCCAAATACCGTCAAAATCGCAAGCAGGATTCCGACAATTCCCTCTCCGGCAATCATTCCGGCACAGAACAGTGTTCCGTCTGTTTTCTGACGCTCTTTCACCTTCGCGTCGGTCTTTTTCCGGCTGTCCATGAGCAAACGAACAACGCCGCCGCACATAATAGCTGCATTTAAGTAAATCGGAAGATATAATCAGAGTGCAAACGGCATGACCGGAATTCTTAAAATCTCAAGAGCAATCCCTATGCAAACGCCGATAAACACAAGATTCCACGGGAGGTTTCCGCCCATAATTCCTTCTACGATCATCTTCATAAGCGTAGCCTGAGGCGCCGGGACTTCTGCTCCTCCATATCCCCATGCGGCGTTCAGAAGGTAAAGGACTCCGCCGATAGCAAGAGCTGATGCAACAACGCCGATGATCTCGCCGATCTGCTGTTTTTTCGGTGTAGCGCCCAAAAGATATCCTGTTTTCAAATCCTGAGAGGTATCTCCTGCGATGGCCGCGATGATACAGATCACAGATCCGACAGCGATGGCGGCAACCATTCCTGAAATTCCTGTATTTCCAGAAGCCTTAATAGCGAAGGTAGCAACGAGGAGAGTTGCGATTGCCATGCCGGAGACAGGGTTATTGGAACTTCCGATAAGACCTACCATGCGGGAAGATACTGTCGCAAAGAAAAATCCAAATATAACGATCACGATTGCGCCGAGCAGATTTACCGGGACGGCAGGAACAAGCCAGATAATGATGATCATGGCTGCAATACCGATAAGAATCATGTTCATAGGAAGATCAAGCGCAGTACGTTCGGTACTGTTATCCCTTCCGTTTTTCATTCCTTTCATGGAATCGCGGAAAGTTGTAATAATCAGCGGAAATGACTTAATGAGAGAGATCGCGCCGCCTGTAGCGATTGCGCCTGCACCTATATATTTCACATAATTCGTCCAGATTGCTGCCGCTCCGCCCGTTTCATATAACTGGGCGATCGTTACTCCGGCGTCGGCAGGATAGAGGGAAATATTCGCTCCAAACAGGCAGATAAGCGGGATAATCACCATCCATCCGAAAAGAGACCCTGCAAACATATAGGAAGCGATTTTAGGCCCTACGATGTATCCTACGCCAAGAAGCGCGGGATAGACTTCAACCCCAAGCTCTCCTTTGAAAGATTTAAATGCCACGGAAATATCTGCCGGTATTACTTTCAGCCCGTCGACGATAAACTTATAAATTGCCGCAAGCCCCATACCGGAGAACACCGTGGAGGCATTTGCTCCGCCCTCTTCGCCGGCAAGAAGGACGTCTGCACAGGCAGTCCCTTCGGGATAGAGTAATGTGGCGTGTTCTTTCACAATTAATGCGTTGCGAAGAGGGACCATAAATAAGATGCCGAGAATACCGCCGCAGAGGGCAATAAGGGTGATTTCCAGGATGCTGGGCATCTCTGTCAGGCCGTCTTGTGCCCATAAAAACAGGGCAGGCATTGTGAAAATAGCGCCGGCTGCCAAGGATTCTCCGGCAGAGCCGATTGTCTGAACAATGTTGCTTTCCAGAATGGAATTCTTCTTCATGATCACGCGGATCACTCCCATAGCAAGAACTGCTGCCGGAATAGAGGCAGAAACAGTCATGCCAACGCGAAGTCCTAAGTAGGCATTCGCCGCACCGAACACAACAGCCAGGATAATACCCATTACAACTGAGGTAACGGTGATTTCCGGGGTAATCTTGTCTGCTGGAACATAAGGTTTGAACTCATTTGTACTGTTCATGTTACTTTCTCCTTCCTCTTGTAAATTTTTCGATATTCCTGTCTATTATAGCCGTTATCGCGCGGAATTACAAGACAACAATCGTTACGCCGGCGTCTCCTTCCCCGAATTCCCCCAGCCGAAAGCTTTTTACGCGCTTATTCCGGCGCAGGTAGGTATGAACGCCTTTGCGCAGCGCTCCCGTTCCCTTTCCGTGTACGATACGGACGCTCGGCACATGCGCCAGATAAGCGTCATCCAGATATTTATCCAGTTCGGCAATCGCTTCATCTACGGTTTTGCCAAGAAGATTCAGTTCCATACTCACAGAAGCGGATTTTGCCATTTTGATTTTTCCGCTGCCGCCGGTTCCTTTGCCGAGGCCGGGGCCTGTGACGCCCGGTTCTTCGATCAGTTCCAGGTCTTTGATATTCACCTGAGAGCGCAGAATGCCCATCTGCACATACAGGTTTCCTTTGTCGTTGGGAAGCGTGCTTACCGTGCCTTTCAGGTTCATGCTTAAGACCTTTACGGAATCACCGATTTTCAAATCTTTTGCTTTTAATTCCTTTTTCGGCTTTTTCTCAGCTTTCAGAGTCAGATTCTTTTCCACGCCGGAAAGCTTTTTGCGCAGTTTGTCCCGCTCCTGTTCCATTTCTTTTGCAGAAATATTTGCTTTTCCGAATTTATTGAAATTCCGCATGGTGGTATCTGCATAATCTTTAGCGTCCTGTAAAATGGCGCGGGCTTCTTCATTGGCCTTCCTTAGAATGGCTTCCCGGCTGTTGTCCAGTTTATCCTGCTTCTGCTCCAGACGTTTTTTCAAGGTCTGTATTTCCTGCTTATAGCGGTCGATCTCTTCCCGTTCCTTTTCAATGGTGGTGCGGCTGTTTTCCAGATCGGTAATCAGATCTTCAAAGCTTTCCTCCTGTTCGGTCAGATGCGTCTTGGCTTCTTCAATGATCTCATCAGAAAGGCCCAGCTTTGAGGAGATGGCGAAAGCATTGCTCTTGCCGGGAACTCCGATCAGCAGACGATAGGTCGGGCGCAGCGTTTCCACATTAAATTCACAGCAGCCATTTTCCACGCCGGGCGAGGAGAGGGCGAATACCTTCAGTTCGCTGTAGTGGGTAGTCGCCATTGTGCGCGTGCCCCTGCGGTGCAGGTTTGACAGAATGGAGATTGCCAGGGCGGCGCCCTCGACAGGGTCGGTTCCGGCTCCCAGTTCGTCAAAGAGCGCCAGGGAACGGCTGGTTGCCTTTTCGAGAATGGATACGATATTTGTCATGTGGGAGGAGAACGTGCTGAGCGACTGTTCAATGCTCTGCTCGTCCCCGATGTCTGCAAAGACTTCCTCAAACACGGCAAGCTCAGAACCGTCGAAAGCCGGGATATGAAGTCCAGCCTGCCCCATCAGGGTAAACAGCCCGACCGTTTTCAGAGAAACCGTCTTTCCGCCCGTATTCGGTCCTGTAATAATCAGAAGCTGAAAATCTTTTCCAAGATGAATGTCAATCGGGACGACCTTTTTCTTATCCAGAAGGGGATGCCGCCCTTTCTTTATGTTAATCCAGCCCTTTTCATTGAAAACCGGTTCGCTCCCGTTATAGGAGCGTGAGAGCTGGGCTTTTGCGAAAATCACATCGAGCTGTGTCAGAAGGGTTAAGTCGTCTCTGATCGTTTCGGTTTCCTGTGCCACAAGGCTGCTCAGGGTGGAGAGAATGACTTCGATCTCCTGCTCCTCTTTCAGTTCCAGTTCCCGAAGCTCATTGTTCAGCTTTACGACTGCCATCGGCTCGATAAAGAGGGTGGAGCCTGTGGAGGACTGGTCATGAATCATTCCCGGCACCTGTCCGCGGTATTCCGCCCGGACGGGAATACAGTAGCGGCCGTTTCGCATGGTGATCACGGCATCCTGGAGATACGAGCGGACGGAACCGTTTACCATCGAGGCGAGCTGTGCGTGTACCCGGTCATTGGTCTGGCGCATAGAGCGGCGCAGACGGAACAGAGCGGGGCTGGCGTCATCGCTTAATTCATCTTCGGAGATGATGCAGCGCCGGATTTCCGAGGAAACCGGAGTGAGTGGCTGCAATGTCTCAAACAGATCATCCAGGGAATCTCCCGTATCTTCTCCGGCGTCTTTTCTGGAATAGGATTTTACGCGCGCGCAGACCTCCAGAAGCTTGCAGATGCGAAGCAGCTCTTCCATACTTAAAATGCTTCCAATTTCCAGGCGTTTTAAAGTACCCCGCACATCGGTCACGCCGGAAAAGGAAATGTTTCCCCTGCGGAGCAGGCGGGAAAGAGCGTCGCTGGTCTCCTGCTGCGCTGCCTGAATTTCAGAAAGAATAGAGGAAGGCTTCAGGTTTTTACATTTATCTTTCGCCAGCGTGGAGCCTGCAAGGGCTGCGAGCTGGTCAATGATTTTGTCATATTCTAATGTTTTCAATACTTTTTCGTTCATCTGGTATCACCTTTTTTATAAAAATCAAACAGCAGATTCTGCCATTCGGAGTATTTATAGTTTACCCTATAATTGGAGAAAAGAAAACCAAAAATTTCGCCATATCCTGCCGGAATTCACGATTTGTTCATAAGTTCCTGTTACAGTAGAAAGGATTGTGGGGAGGGAAGATAAAAGGAGATTATTTTTATGCCGGAGAAGGATCAAAAAGAATTTACTTTTATGAACGAGAAACTAAAGAAAAAGCCATTTTACAGACAAAGATGGTTTCAGAAAGGCGTGAGTGCGGGGGCGCTGGCAGCCGTGTTTGGCGTGACGGCAGGCGTTACCTTTTCTGTGGCGCAGCCCTGGGCGAAAAAGCAGTTCGGAAAGCCGGACGATCCTTCGCAGATTATTGTCATTCAGGAAGAAACAGAGACGGAAACGCAGGCCAGGCAGACGGAAACGGAGACGGAGGAGGCGCCGCAGACGGTCATCGAGCAGAAGGATCTGGAGATTGCAGACTATCGGATGCTGTATGAGAAAATGGCAAAGGTGGCGGAGGATGCAGCGCCGGCTATTGTGACGGTAACGTGCGAGACGAGTCAGATTGACTGGTTTGATGAAGTGATTGAAAACCACGTTCAGGCGTCGGGACTTGTAGTCGCCCAGAGTCATCAGGAATACTTTATTCTGACGGGAGCGCAGGCTGTGGAAACGGCGGAACGTATCATTGTGACGTTTTCGGATGGTACTGCCGCAGACGCCATGCTTCGAAAATGTGACCATGTGACAGGGCTGGCGGTAGTGCGTGTTCCGAAATCCTCAGTAAATGGGAAGGAGATTATGCCTGTGGAGCTGTCCGCTTCGGAGGACATACAGAAGGGCGAGCCTGTGATCGCACTGGGGACTCCGGTGGCAAACAGTACCTCTGTGTCTTTTGGCATGGTTACCTCCGTGGTAGAGACGCCGATGGAGGATTCCCAGTATCGGGTACTGAATACGGACATCTTGGGGAGCGAGCAGGGAAGCGGCGTTCTGATTGACCTGGAAGGAAGAATCGTGGGAATCATTGGACAAAATCCGGGGACGGATGGAAGAGGGATTACGCTGACTGCGCTGGAAGCCTCGGATATTCAGGGACTGGTGACAGACCTGGCGAACAACCGGGTGCGTTCCAGGATAGGAATTACAGGAAAAGAGATTGACGAGACGATTTCCGGTGAATTTGATATGCCTCGCGGTATTTATGTGAGGAGCGTCTCAGAGGATTCCCCGGCGATGTATGCAGGGGTTTTTGAGACGGACGTCATTACCGGAATCAATGGCGAAGAAATCATGAGCATGGACGATTATGAGCAGGCGGTTCAAAGCCACAGTCCGGACGAAACCATCCAACTGGGGATTAAACGGGCGACGATGGAAGGCTATGTAGATATGGAAGTTACGGTGCAGCTTGGACGCCGATGAAAAATAGAGAGGTAAGGAAAAATGAAATTTATTGAAACTTTAAGAGAGGGAGAGAAGGTCGGAGATATTTATCTGTGCAAGTATAAACAGGCGGCCGTCACGAAAAATGGAAAAGCTTATGAAAATGTGATTTTGCAGGACAAAACGGGAATCATTGACGCGAAGATCTGGGACCCGGATTCCCAGGGGATTGATGATTTCTCAGCAATGGATTATGTGGATATCGTTGGGGATGTGACAAATTTTCAGGGCGCCCTGCAATTAAATATCAAGCGTGCGCGCAGAGCCAGGGAAGGGGAATATAACCCGGAGGATTACCTGCCGGTCAGCGACCGGGACATAGACGAGATGTATGAGGAACTGATGGGTTATGCCACAAAGGTTGAAAATGAATATCTGAAAAAGTTAATCAGTGTTTATTTTAAGGATAATGAGGGATTTATCAAGGCATTTAAGTTCCATTCTGCGGCAAAGAGCGTTCATCACGGTTTCGTGGGGGGACTTCTGGAGCATACGCTGGGCGTGGTAAAGCTCTGCGATTTCTACGTAAAGCAGTATCCGATTTTGAACCGCGATCTTCTGTTTACGGCGGCGCTTTTTCATGATGTAGGGAAAATGCGGGAACTGTCTACGTTCCCGGAGAATGACTACACGGATGACGGGCAGCTTCTGGGACATATCTACATGGGGGCGGAGCTGGTAGGAGCCACCGCAAGAAGGATTCCGGGATTTCCGAAAAAGCTTTCAGGGGAACTGATGCACTGTATTCTGGCGCATCATGGGGAACTGGAGTATGGTTCGCCCAAAAAGCCGGCGCTTGTGGAGGCGCTGGCGCTGAACTTTGCGGATAACACGGACGCCAAGATGCAGACCTTTAAAGAGGCTGTCAAAGGGGCGGGCGATAACAATGAGTGGCTGGGGTATAACCGGCTGTTTGAATCGAATATCAGGAAAACGAGCATATGAAAAAGGACGATTTGATACAGGTAAAAATAGAAGATATGGGAGCAGACGGAGCCGGCATCGGAAAGATGGACGGCTTTGCTCTGTTTATAAAGGATGCCGTCATCGGGGATGTGGTGGAGGCAAAGATTATGAAAATGAAGAAAAACTATGGCTATGCACGGCTGATGCGCGTCATCGAACCGTCTCCCTTCCGGGTAGAGCCGAAATGCCCCGTAGCCCGTCAGTGCGGTGGATGCCAGATTCAGGCGATGGCTTATGAGGAGCAGCTTCGTTTTAAGGAAAATAAGATTAAAAATAACCTGAAACGTATCGGGGGCTTTGAGGAGATTCTGCTGGAACCGATCTGCGGCATGGACGAGCCTTTCGGATACCGCAATAAGGCGCAGTTTCCGGTGGGGACGGACCGCAATGGAAAAATTGTCACCGGGTTTTATGCAGGGCGCACACACAGCATCATCGAGAACAGGAGATGCCTGCTGGGGGTGCCGGAAAATGAGAAAATCCTGGATGTGGTGGTGGATTTTATGGAAGAAGAACAGATTCCGGCATATGATGAGGCCACAGGAAAAGGGCTGGTGCGC
>OMNT01003988.1_pt1 | contig 10178 bp, 7 predicted proteins | sample 1672551 | NCBI WGS metagenome assembly OMNT01 (sample SAMEA3136698, study PRJEB25190) | human gut metagenome
AGAAGCAGGGCAAGTCCCGGGAGGATATCTGCAGTGCGCTGCGCGAGAAATTCGGAGAGAAGAACCCGGAGATGCAGGTTCTGCATTAAAAGCAGATAACCTTACAAACGGCTGCGCGGCTTTGGGGTTTGGTTCTTTTTCGCAGGTGCTTTCTTCTTGCTACCCCTGTCTTTTGCTCCAATCGCTTTATTCTCAGCGAATTTAAGATATATTTCCATTAAACCCCCGTTCTTAACAAAGATTTTAACCCATTTTCTTTATTTTTAATAAAAGAACTGTAAGCTGACGAGCATTCTGTGCACCATTGCCCTGCCCCTGGTGGGATGTGCCGGAGGGTGGCTGTACTACCGCTATGTGGGCTGCACCACCGGCACCTGTGCCGTTACGTCCAGCCCGTGGCTCTCCACCGGCTTCAGCTGCGTCCTTGGGTCGCTGCTGTATCCCGTCCTGTGGCCCGGTCGCGGCAAGAGACAGGACTGCGACAGGGCGGAGTGAGCCCTGATTCCACTGAAGGAGGAAACACGATGTATCGAAGTGTATTGGCACTGCTTTTCGCCGCAGTGCTGCTGCTCAGCGGCTGCGCCGCCGGGCGGCAGACTGTGCCGAAGGAAAAGAGCGGACAGGAAACAAACATGGACGGAGCGGCTTTTGACCGGTCCGACGAGGAGATCACCTATATGGATACCAAAGACAATGTCATCTATCTGGCGGGCGGCTGCTTCTGGGGCATGGAACAGCTGATGCAGTCCATCCCCGGCGTCATCGACGCCGAGAGCGGCTACGCCAACGGCACCTGCGAGGCGGATGCCGATTACAAGACCGTCTGCAAGGGAGAGACCGGCTTTCGGGAGACCGTGCGGGTGGAATACGACCCCGAGCAGGTGAGCCTCGACGCGCTGCTGCTGGCTTACTTCTATGTGATCGACCCCACGGTACAAAACCGGCAGGGCAACGACCGGGGCAGTCAGTACCAGACCGGCGTCTACTACACCAACGAAAGCGCGAGAGAAACGGTGAAGCGCATCGCGGAGATCGAGCGCGGCCGCAGCGAGAAATTCTTCGTGGAGATCGGCCCGCTCAAGAACTACTATCCCGCCGAGGAGTACCACCAGGACTATCTGGAGAAGAATCCGAAAGGCTACTGCCATATCCCCAAGGCCGAGATGGAGCTTTTCTCCAGACTGCGCATCGATCCGGGCGACTACCAAAAGCCCGCCGCGGAATCCATCCGGGACAAGCTGACGGAGGAGCAGTACCGCGTCACTCAGGAGAGCGGCACGGAGCGCCCCTTCAGCAATGAGTTCTGGAACCAGTTCGAGAAGGGCATCTATGTGGACATCGTCACCGGCGAGCCGCTCTTTTCCTCCACGGACAAGTTTGAGAGCGGCTGCGGCTGGCCCGCCTTTACCAAGCCCATCGAGGAGCCTGCCGTGGTGGAGCTGGAGGATCTGAGCCACGGCATGCGCCGCACGGAGGTTCGCAGCCGTGCCGGGGATTCACACCTTGGCCACGTGTTCACCGGCGACCTGGAATCCCCCAACGGCGTGCGCTACTGCATCAACAGCGCCTCTCTCCGCTTCGTACCCTACGCGAAGATGGAGGCCGAGGGGTACGGATACCTGCTGGATCTGTTTGAGAAATGATTTCAGGTGCATACACATCAAGCGAAAAGCTCAGACGGCTGATCTTCAAAAGAACAGCCGTCTGAGCCTGTCGAATAACCCGGCTGTGCATTAAGCGGCAGCCGGGTTTCTCGACAGGCTGCGTCAAGACCACCGGCACAGCCGGTGGTCTTGACTGTTAAATGCGGGAATTCCGGCGGTTTTTACAATTTTTCATATTGCATGCGTTTCAGACGCTGTGATATACTGACAATGGAGGAAAACAAAATCGGGAACAGAAAACGGGGAGGAAAAACGAAATGAAGTTCAAAAAGCCGCTCTCTCTGCTGCTCGCCGCAGTGCTGCTCTGCGCGTTCGCCGTGCCGCTGCTGGAAACCCCTGCGCTCGCTGCCGATAAAGAAATACACGAGGTCGCTACCGCTGGAGTATACAAATGGATCACGATCACAGCCGGGGAGGGCGGTGCGGTCACGGAGGTCGTGCAGACCGGCGGTGTGCTGCCGCCCGGTATGTCGCTGGGCAAGAATGAGGATGTGTCCAGCCTTTTCGGCACGCCGACAACTCCCGGCACTTACATATTGACCGGCGAGACACACTACGCAGATGACGCAGCCTCTTGGGTGCTCCGTTGGAAGGTGCGGCTGTTTGTCGATTTCGCAGCTACCCCGACGCCAACGCCGACGACGGCTCCCACAACGGCTCCGACAACAGCTCCGACGACGGCCCCAACGACCGGCACAACGACCGCGCCGACGAATACTCCGGCGCCGACTGCCGGAGCGCCGATCATTACAAAGCAGCCGACGAAGGAGACCGTGGAGGTCGGCGGCAGCGCAACGTTTGTGGCAAACGCCACCGGCTGGGCGTGGTGCGCGTGGCGCTTTCTGAGTCCCGACGGCAAGACCGAGGTCATTTTCGACGTGACCGCCGATAAGTTCCCCGGCCTTACGATCACCGGCGGGAACAGCACGACAATGTATCTTACGAATATTCCCATGGAGCTGAACGGCTGGAAGGCGGTCTGTCTCTTCAGCAGCGCAACGAATCTCTGGAGCTATACCGACGGCACGGCGGTCATCACCGTGAATGCCGCCGCAACGCCCACGCCGTCTCCGACACCGGAGCCGACGGCAACGCCGGAGCCGACAGCGACTCCCACGCCCACGCCGACGGAAGCCCCGACAGCAACACCCGCGCCGACGGACACGGTGGAGGTCATCACGCCTGAACCGCAGCCGTCCGAAACGGTGACGGAATAAGCAAATCTGCGCCCAATCAGCGATGGTTGGGCGTTTTTTGTGCAGAAAATTTGTAATGGAGGGAAGATATGCCGCTTTTGATGCGTTAGATAGGTGAAGACCGCAGGAAAGTGCGGCAGAAAGAAGGAAGAAACATGAGAAAGTACACGCGGATTGGAACGTTTTTGCTGGCACTTGTGATGTGCCTGACGATGCTGACGGCGCAGGCGGAAAGCGAACTGCCGGAGGAAGTTGCGGACTTGTTCACCGTGAAGGCGTGGGCACACTACGCCATCGCGAACCAGCCAGATATGCCGGAGAACAAGGCGTTCGCGGTGATGCAGGAGAAATCCGGCTACGAGGCGGCGCTGCTGGTGATGCGCAACACCAAGAGCGAAACGAACGTGCTGGTGCTGGCGGAAAAATCATCCGCACAAGCGGATTGGAAAATCACCATGCGCAACTGGGGCGCGGTGGAGCAGGGCGACGCGAACGTGCCGCAGCTGGCGGTGCTGCCGGACGGGCGCTTCGTCATCCACTACCCGAACGGCGACAGCGCGTATTTCACGCATGAAGCGAATGGCTGGCAGCTGACAAACCTGTCCTTTGGTGATACGACACAGGTGGAAGTGAGCCGCAGCGGCATGACCTTCCTCACTCTGTCGGACAACGGCAAGTGGGTCAAAACATCGGTGTCCGGTGTGGTGGAGACGGCAATGGCGCAGTTCAGCATGGATCGCTTCCCGCGGACGGTCGCGGCGGCACGCGAGCACCTGACGAATCCGCCGACGATTCCGACCCGCTCTTCGCGGCCATCGGCCGCATAGACGATCTCGCCGCGAACAAGTCCCGAAACGAGCGGGGCATGGCCCTGCAGTACGGTGAAGGCCCCCATTTCTCCCGGAAACGAAACCTTCTCGACCGCCGTGCGGCTCACCACTCCCGAAGGGGATACGATCACCAGTTGCAACATGGCCTGCTCCTCCCCGTCAGGATTGTGCCCGGCGAAGCATCTCCTCGCCCTTGCGGATGGCATCGTCGATCGTACCGACATTGAGGAACGCCTGCTCGGGCAGGTGGTCCACCTCGCCGTCGAGAATCATCTTGAAGCCGCGGATCGTCTCCTCGATCGGGATCATCTGTCCCTTGACGCCCGTGAACTGCTCGGCCACGGTGAAGGGCTGCGAGAGGAAGCGCTGCACGCGGCGGGCGCGGTTTACGGTCAGACGGTCCTCGTCCGAGAGCTCGTCCATGCCCAGGATGGCGATGATGTCCTGCAGCTCTTTGTTGCGCTGAAGGATCTGCTTGACGCGCTGCGCCACGGTATAGTGCTCTTCGCCCACGATGTTCGGGTCGAGGATGCGCGACGACGACTCGAGGGGATCGACGGCGGGGTAGATACCCAGCTCAGTGATCTTGCGGCTCAGGACGGTCGTGGCATCGAGGTGCGTGAAGGTCGTGGCCGGTGCGGGGTCCGTGAGGTCGTCGGCCGGAACGTAGATCGCCTGCACGGAGGTAATCGAACCGTGTTTGGTCGAGGTGATGCGCTCCTGCATCTGACCCATCTCGGTGGCCAGCGTCGGCTGATAGCCCACGGCCGAAGGCATGCGGCCCAGCAGGGCCGAGACCTCCGATCCGGCTTGCGTGAAGCGGAAGATGTTGTCGATGAAGAAGAGGATGTCCTTCGACTGTCCCTCGCTGCCGCTGTCGCGGAACGACTCGGCGACGGTCAGTCCCGACAGGGCCACCGAAAGACGCGCCCCGGGAGGTTCGTTCATCTGGCCGAACACGAGCGTGGCCTGCGAACGGGCCACCTCGTCGTAATCGACCTTCGAAAGGTCCCAGTGTCCCTCGTCCATACTCTTGCGGAAGGCGTCGCCATAGCGGATCACACCCGAGGTGATCATTTCGCGCAGCAGGTCGTTGCCCTCGCGCGTACGTTCACCGACACCGGCAAAGACCGAGAAGCCGTTGTGTTTCTTGGCGATGTTGTTGATCAGCTCCATGATGAGCACCGTCTTGCCCACACCGGCGCCGCCGAACAGACCGATCTTGCCGCCCTTGACGTAGGGTTCCAGCAGGTCGATCACCTTGATGCCCGTCGAGAGCACCTCCTGCGAGGTGGCCAGTTCGTCGAACTTCGGCGGCTCGCGGTGGATCGAAGCCTCGTGCGTACGGTCCAGCGGCCGCATGCCGTCGATCCGCTCGCCCGTGACGTTGAGCAGGCGGCCCTTGATCTGGTCGCCGACGGGCATCGAGATCGAACGCCCGCGGGCCGTCACCTTCATGTGACGCTGCAGTCCGTCGGTCGAGTCCATTGCGATGGCCCGCACGGTGTTCTCGCCGATGTGCTGCTGCACCTCGACGACGAGTTCCGTGCCGTTATGCCGACGGATCGACATCGCTTCGTGGATGCCCGGCAGGAGACGCTCCTCACCCAGGTCGGGGAAGTGCACGTCGATCACCGGTCCGATGATCTGCGAAATGTATCCTTCAATTTGTGCCATATTAAATAGCCTGTAAATCCGATTAAAACCCAGGTTGTCCGTAGTCGGGTGCTCCCTGCAGACGGGAGTCTCACCTCCCGGAGTGCAAAATTAACGAATTCGGTCGGCGAAAAAGCGCCTCAACCACATCGAAAATGTTCATTTTGTCCTCAACGGAAGCTTCGCGCGGGGCAACAACCCGCCCGAAAGCGCCATACGGCGTGCAAAAATACGAAAGATACGGCAAATCGTACGCCTTTCGGTCTTTTTTTAAAACGGATTCAGCAATCTTTTTGTTGTTCCGACCGGGTGCTTCCCGAAAAAAAGCCGGAACAGCCGTCAGAAAAAGGGGCCGCAAAGGGCCGGGACCGTGACCGGGCGACGGAAGCGCCGAGCGGATCAGGAGCGTTTGCGGTAGGTCAGGGCGGCCAGGACTCCGGCCAGAAGGGCGAACAGGAGCAGTGCCGCAAAGTCGGCCCACAGATCGCCGACCGTTGCTCCCTTGAGATAGACGCTCCGCATGATCTCGACGAAGTAGCATGGCGGCAGGAGGTGCGTGAACCGCTGCGCCCAGAGGGGCATCGACTCGACGGGAGTGACCAGCCCGCTCATCAGGACGAAGATCATCACGAAGAAGAACATGCCGAACATGGCCTGCTGCATCGTCGAGGAGTAGTTGGCCGCAATGACCCCGAAGCCCGACATGACGAACGTGAAGAGCAGCGCCGCGAGGTAGACGGTCCCGAACGACCCGGCGGGCAGCAGTCCGTAGACGGCCCAGGCAAGCGCCATGGCCAGCGTCAGGACCACCATGCCGATGATCCAGTAGGGGATGAGCTTGGCCAGCGTGAAGGCCACCGGGCTCACCGGCGTGACGTTGATCTGCTCGATGGTGCCCGTCTCCTTCTCGCCCACGAGGTTCAGGGCCGGAAGGAAGCCGCACAGCATGATGAGCAGCATGATCATCAGCGCGGGGATCATGTAATGGCGGTAGTCGAGCGTCGGGTTGTAGCGGTTCTCGACGACAACGGGATCCTCCGCGGAAGGCATGCCCCTCCCGACGCGCAGTTCGGTCACCGCTCCGGCGACCGTCTGCACGAGGTACTGGGTGCCGAGGCTTCCCTTCACGGCATCCACGCCATTGGCCGAGACGGCCACCCGCGGCGGCGTCAAACCGCCGTCAAGCGCCGCCCCGAACCCGTCGGGGATCTCGAGCACGGCATCGGCGTCGCCGGCATCGAGCGAGCGGAGTGCCGCAGCATAGCTGTCGGCAACGTTGCACAGCGTGAAATAGTCCGAGGCAGCGATCTTCTGCACGATGCGGCGCGAGGCCGAGCTGTGGTCGCGGTCTACGACCGCCACGCCGATGTGGCGGATGTCCATGGTCGTCACCCACGGCATAACGAGCATCACCATGGCCGGGAAGAGGACGACCATGCGCGGCAGGAACGGATTGCGGAAAAACTGCCGGAACTCCTTGTCGAGCAAAACGAGCAACGTACGCATCATCGCTATTCGAGTTTGTCGTTGAACTTGCGGAGGGCCACGGCGATCAGGCCGGCGGTCATGGCGGCCAGGATCGCGAACTCCCGGAGGACGGCCGTGAAGGGGAGCCCTTCGATCATCAGCCGCCGGATGGCGGCGATGTACCACCGGGCCGGAACGATGCACGAGAGCCACCGTAGCGGCGCGGGCATGTTCCCGATCGGGAAGACCATGCCCGAGAGCATGATCATCGGCATGAGCATGAGCATGGCCGAGACCAGCAGGGCGGTGACCTGCGTCCGGGCGACCGTCGAGATGAAGAGCCCGAGAGCCAGTGCCAGGACGATGTAGAGCAGCGAGAGCCCGACGATCCCCACGATGCCGCCCGACATGGGGACGCCCAGCACGAAACGGGCCAGCAGCAGGATCGAGGCGAGGTTCAGGCACGAGAGCACGAAGTAGGGGATCATCTTGGCAAAGACGATGCGGATGGGCCGCACGGGCGAGACCAGCAGCACCTCCATCGTCCCGGTCTCCTTCTCGCGGACGATCGACACGGAGGTCATGATGGCGCAGATCAGGATGAAGATCAGCCCCATGATGCCCGGCACGAAGTTATAGGCGCTCTTCATCCGCGGGTTATAGAGCAGCCGGGGCTCTACGCCGACTCCGTCAGCCACATTGTCCAGCAGCACACTCCGCAGGTAGGCGGCACCGGCCTGTGCCGTATTGGTGTTTGAGGCGTCCATGACCAGCTGCAGGGCCGCACCCGTATCGGGCCGGCCCGCTTCGAGGTCGGCCATGCGGCGGTCGAAATCGCCGGCGAAGACCGCCACGGCATCGGCACGCCCCGAACGGAGCGTGCGGTCGATCTCCCCGCTTGGGATATAACCCGTGAAGGTAAAATTGGGATTGGCGGCCATCCGCTCGACAGCCTGCCGGACCGTCTCACTGCGGTGGGGCGCCACGACCGCCACATCGACGTTGTTCACCTCGGTCGAGAGGGCGAAGCCGAAGAGCAGAATCTGGACCACGGGCATCAGCAGCGCGATGAGCATTGTACGCGGATCGCGGAAAATGTGCAGGGTCTCCTTGCGGACGAATGAGGCGAAACCGTTCATCGTTTATTCCGTGCGTTGGGCCGTGCGGGCCAGCGAACGGAACACCTCGTCCATCGACCCGGCGGCAAATTGACGTTTGAGTTCGGCCGGAGCCCCGAGGGCGCGGATCCGGCCATCGACCATGATCGAGACCCGCGTACAGTACTCGGCCTCGTCCATGTAGTGTGTGGTGACGAAGACGGTCGTCCCGCCGGCCGCCGCCTCGTAGATCAGTTCCCAGAACTGGCGCCGCGTCACGGGGTCCACACCCCCGGTGGGTTCGTCGAGAAAGACGATCTCGGGACGGTGGAGCGTCGCCACCGAGAAGGCCAGCTTCTGCTTCCATCCCAGCGGAAGGCGGCCGACGAGCGTGCGGGCCTCGCCGCGGAAGTCGAGCCGGCGGAGGATGCCGACCGCCCGGCGCAGGATCTCGCGGCGGCGGAGTCCGTAGATTCCGCCGTAGAGACGGATGTTTTCAAGGACCGTCAGGTCGTCGTAGAGCGAGAAACGCTGGCTCATGTAGCCGATGCGCCGTTTGATCTGCTCGCCCTGCGTCATCACGTCGAGGCCGGCCACCGTGCCGCTGCCCGAAGTGGGGTAGCTCAGCCCGCAGAGCATCCGCATTGCGGTGGTCTTGCCGGCACCGTTGGCCCCGAGGAAGCCGAAGATCTCGCCCCGGGCGACGGAAAAGGTGATGCGATCGACGGCCGTGAAGCCGCCGAAGCGCTTGGTCAGTTCGCGGACCGAAAGGATCGGGTCATTGTCCATGGTGCATGCGTTCGATGAATACGTCTTCGATACCCGCCCCGACCGGGCGGAGAGTCACCCCGCGGAACCCTTCGGCCTCGAGCGTGCGGAGCAGCCGGCCCGGATCGAACGAGGCGTCGGCCACGAGGTGGTGCGCCGCGCCGAACGGGTAGCACTCCCGCACACCGGGCTCGCGGCGTGCACGGACAAGCACGCCGTACATGTCCGACGCCGCAAGGGCATAGAGCGGGCGGTCGAAGGCCGCGACGATCCCCTGCGGGGTATCGACCCCGAGGATGCGGCCGCGGTCGCAGAGCGCGATGCGGTCGCAGCGGCGCGCCTCGTCCATGTAGGGCGTAGAGACCAGAATCGAGATACCCTGCCGTCTCAGTCCGTCGAGCATCTCCCAGAACTCGCTGCGCGAGACGGCATCGACCCCCGTTGTCGGCTCGTCGAGCAGCAGCACCGAGGGGCGGTGGATCAGGGCGCACGAGAGGGCCAGCTTCTGCTTCATGCCGCCCGAGAGCTTGCCGGCCCGCCGCTTGCGGAAGGGTTCGATCTGGCGGTAGATCGGGGCGACCAGATCGTAGTTTTCGGCCACCGTCGTACCGAACAGCGCGGCGAAGAAGGCCAGATTCTCCTCGACCGACAGGTCGGGGTAGAGCGAGAAGCGCCCGGGCATGTAGCCCACGCGGCGGCGGATGGCCCGGTAGTCGCGCACGATATCCAGGCCGTCGATCTCGGCACGCCCGGAGTCCGGCTCAAGCAGCGTGGCCAGCAGCCGGAAGAGGGTCGTCTTGCCGGCGCCGTCGGGCCCGATGAGTCCGAACAGTTCGCCGCGGCCGACGGAGAAGCTCACCCCGTCGAGCGCCGTCAGCGTACCGTAGCGCCGGGTCAGCGCATGTATTCCGATGGCCTCCATCACTGCGGGAGCTTGACTTCGCCGTAGAGGCCGAGTTTGATCCGCCCGTCGTTGCGGACGGCGACCTTCACGGCATAGACCAGATTCGCCCGCGAGTCGCGCGTCTGGATGCTCTTCGGCGTGAACTCGCTCTCGGAGGAGATCCAGGCGATACGGCCCGGGTAGTCGTAGCGCTCGCCGCCGCCAAAGTCGGCCGTGACGGTCACCTGTTGGCCGAGGCGGAGCGAGGAGAGCTGCTCCGAGGTAAAATAGGCACGCAGCCAGACCTGTCCGAGGTCGGCGACCTTCAGCAGCGGACGCCCGGCAGCGGTCGATTCACCCGCCTCGGCATATTTGGCCAGCACGGTGCCGCCCACGGGCGACACGATCCGGCATTTGGCGAGCAGGTCGTCGATCCGCGCGATCTCCAGGTCGAGGGCCGAGGCGTTCTCATCGACGGCCGCCGCACTGTTGTGCAGCGTCGAGAGCTGGGCCCCGAGCTGCCCCTCGAGCACCTTCAACTGGGCCTCGACGTCGTCGAGCTGTTTGGCCGTGGCCGCACCGTCGGACAGCAGGCGCTCGACCCGGCACCGCTCGAC
>OMNT01003989.1_pt1 | contig 10176 bp, 28 predicted proteins | sample 1672551 | NCBI WGS metagenome assembly OMNT01 (sample SAMEA3136698, study PRJEB25190) | human gut metagenome
TGGATAGAAGACATATCAGAGATTGAAGTAGGTATTTTGGAAGTTGAAGCTAATAGTATCGTAGACATTAGGTTAGGAGGATATTGTGAATAAGATTATCAGAAAAATAGATAATCTGTACGTAGCTGGTGTGTAGTCGCTGATTAAAAGGCTCAGAGTAAAATCTGGGTCTTATTTTTTTTTTGAAGAAAGGGAATAAAACAATGATTAAATTAGAGCATGTGGTTCTGGCAAGTCCGGAACAGATGGAATTTATTATAGAAGGTATGAGAAATCCTATGAATAGCTGGGAGAAGAGTGACAGTTATGCCGGTCATGAATATATGGGAACTGGAAATGAGTATTTTAATCTTGGGTCCAACGATCATTCTCTCATGCAGCGGTTATCCAAAGCTGGTACAGATCATAGAAAATACATGAGGATGATGCCGGTATATGTGAGGATTACTGCACCAATATATTGGTAGTTCTTTCTGCCAATGAAACACTTTGCCTGTTTATCAGCAGGGGTCACGCAAAAAATACATATCCTTTAATGAAAGGAGAGTGATTTAATATGATGAAATTTTTAGCGTTTTTAGGAGCAATATTATGGGAGAATCATGGATATTGGATAGATAAAGAGCACGATATATTTCAAATGAATTATAATGAGTTGCCTTTATTAGGAAAAATTGGATATAACCTAATGGTCTTTGGTCTTAAGCATGACAAAAAATTTAAGTCAGCAAATAAAATCATTTGATGATGATTGAGAGCTTATTGCTCTCTTTCTTTTTATATTTTAGCGTGGCTAACGGGGAACCACCCATTGGAATCCCGTGGGAAACATTTCAAAAATACATACGCATAATAATCATATTCTTTAGTGAAAGGAGTGATATTTTATGGCAAATGAAATCATAGCTGAATACGTACATTGGAGAGACACATGTGACGGTAAGCAATTTATTATCATGTGGAGTGATCATACTTGGGAAACTATACGTTGCCCGTTTACAGATTACTGGATTGGTAAAAAATCTTACAAGCAGTACATGGAACTAAACAAGATAGTAAGCAGAAAAATGAGTAAAGAAAATGCTATGAAATTTATTAATGAAAAGTTCGAGAGCTTTAGGTAACACTAAGGCTCTTTTATTTTTATATTTTTGAAATGAACCTGTAGAGACTATCCCCTATACCTTCTGGGCGGGGGAGTAGGGCTACTATTGATACGTAGCTGGGTTTTAGGAAACGAATCCCATGAAAACCGAAATGGTGTCCTATTGTTTTTATATTATTGTGTGTTAGCGAAAAATACAAAGCCTATTATGAAAGGAGTGACAATTTATGTTATGTGTATTTATTCATTGCACGAGTGTAGCATGGGCTATGAAAATATGGAGACTTATTGAGTTGAATGGGTATCATGTGATGAGTCCGCCTTGGGGGTTTCGCCAAGACGGTATATTAGAGATATCTAAAGACGAATACGCTGAATTGATCAGAGACCCAAAAATCAACTACATCTTAGAAAGTAAAGTAGCAGTTAAACAGATTGTCATCGAGGAATAGTAGAGTATGGGCTCAGCAATAAAACGCTGGGTCTTTTCTCTTTTATATTTTTAGCACACACAAAAACAATAGTAAAAGATAGTCCATTAATGGGAAAGAATTTGATACATACAAAGTTGGCACAGTTGCTAATTCCACAAGTACTATGCATAAAATCCAGGCTAAGAAGTTTACACTGGAGGATTTCAGTTGTGATCATTTAACAAACAGAGCAATGAAATTACTCAATGAAAATATTCGTGAGTTAAATTTCTGGAGAGACGCTTTCAACTGTAAGTCGGATGAGGAACGGAATTTATATTTTGCCAACAGCGATTGGAACGACACTTACATTCCGACTAAAAAAGACTGTTGGTGGCAGATGATTCAGCTTCTTCCGAGTAGTTATAACCAGACTCGTAATGTAATTGCGAATTATGAAGTTCTGGCAAATATTTACAAGTCACGTAAAAGTCATAAGCTGGATGAATGGCTAGATGTTTGTAGATGGATTGAGAAGTTACCTTATAGCGAATTAATTACAGGAGAGGAGAACAATGTATAACTTAAATGATCTAGTTACCAATCTTTATATATTCCTGTTTAGACTTAGAATATGCATAAAAGCTATGTCTGAGCAGGAATTTTTAAGTTTATTGGTACAGTGTAATTACGAGCAAGCAGTTTATGCATTATATTTTAGATATTTATGAAATGAAGTAGAAAATAGTAAGTTAAATATTTTGATAAAAACCTCAGACAGATTGATGAGAGTTGCAAATAAAAATATTGTTAGCATGGTTTTAAGTGAACTGGATGAAGAAGATAGAAAAGACATTGATATTTCAGAGTATTTGTCCTGCTATTCGAGAGTTCGTACTGGTTAGATATGGACTAAAGAAATGGCGAAAGCAACGGTTCAGGTTCTGGTTAACAGTGCAAAACAATGGAAAGAGGTATAAGTAATTATGATTAAAATTATTGAACATGGGAATAAAAGACGTATTATATGCAATGAGTGCAATTGTATATTTACATATGAAAAAGAGGATGTCGTTTGTAAGAATTCCGGTCCGAATGAGTTGGAGTCTTATGTTATATGTCCTGATTGCGGAAATCATTTACTATTGCAGGCTTGTGGGGTTTTTATTGTTAAAAAAAAATGAGGAGAATAAAACGGATGAGTAAAGAAGAATTAGACACACAGTTTGAAGCTGAGGTAAAGAACTTATTGTCTGGGTATTTGTCGGATGAGAGTTCTCGTGATTACGTAGCTTTTAAAATCACATTGCTTCATCGCAATTATACTGAGCAGGAGATGAGTTCTAGTGGAGAATGAAGCTTCTGTTCGAGAGGATATTGCGTAAGAATTAGACGTTAGATGATTTCTAATATAATTTTCAAAAGGAGAAACAAAATGATTGATATTAAAGGATTAGATAAGGCAGAGGTATTAAAAGCACTTTACGATCACAGTCACGTTCAGGGACTTGGATTTCTTCAGGCTGTTCCAGACGGTACGGTAACTGTAGAACATTGTAGAGAGCTATTGGAAAAAGAAACTTATTTTGATTATTTGTACGGGAAGGTACTTAAAGTCGATCTGAGACATGATGAATTTAATGAGTATTTATACGATAGAGACAATGGTATAGGTGCTGCTCAGATGGCCATAGATTCAATTAGAAAATAACGCGTAAAAACATCTCCTCTTATATGAAAGGGGTGATATTTTATGTTTAAAAAGCTTAAATTAAAAAGAGAGGATATTAGACAGAAAAAACTAATCAAAATGGCAGAGGATAACGGTATATACATTCTGCCTAGCTGTAGAAATCATAAACAGCTTATAGTGGTTAGAGTGGATGGTATGCGTAGTTCAATGATTGGTCTTGGCGGATGGTATACTTCTCAAAAGAAACGAGCTGAAATAGCAGAAAGAGAACTTAAAAAGAGAGGACTTATGTAGTCTTCTCTTTTTGTTTTATTTAAGAAAGGAGACAATTATGACACTTTATGAATTACAGAAGGTTTTAGGAGAACGAATTGAAATAGCTAATGATATGGCTATGAGCGAAGAAGAACGAAAGAAAGAAAATGAAACGTCCGATATTATAGCGAGGCTTGCTAAACAAATGATCAATAATGCAGACGTTGTTCTTAGAACCGATAAATTAATAGCTGAAGGAAAACTCAGAGAATCTACTATCGAAAAGATCGTCGGCTCAAAACCGGAGTAAATCATGGGAACATATAACACATATTCTGAAGAGCAAATTTTCTTCTTGAGAATTAATGCTCCATTATATTCTAGAAAAGAACTTACTAAGCTATTTAATGAGAAATTCAATACCGATAAAAGTGTTCTAGCCATCAAATCATATTGTAATAATCGAGGTTTTAATTCTAGTAATGATGGAAAATTCACTTCTGAATCGATACATTGGCAGAAAGGATTATCGAAAGAAGAATTTAAAAGTCATTATTCAGAAGAGTCTTTTAAACGGATGACTAGAAATGCTTGTATATCTAACAGGAGGAAAAAACCGGGCGATGAAGTCGTTAAAAATGGAGAAGTATTCGTCATTGTAAGTGATGATATTTCAATACCTTATGTTAAGAGAAGGGTACCTAAACGAAGGGTCGTTTGGGAACAGCATTTTGGACCAATCCCTAAAACTCATATGGTTATACATTTGGACGGTAATAAGTTAAATTGCGATATCGATAATTTATATTGTATACCTAAAAAATTTAGAGCCCTTATGAATAAAAATCACTGGTATACAGATAGTCGAGAACACACATTAACGGCTATTAAATGGTGTGAATTATATTATGCATTACGAAAATAAAAGATAAACGGAAGAAAGGAGAACTTATGAGTAAATCAATTAAATATGGCGATCGAGTAATGTGTGTTACATTCCCAGGTCAACCTAGAGGTTTTGTAATAGAACAGTATTATCCAACGGCTTGTCCTCAACAAACAAAAATAATATGCGACGACGGACGAGTATTTCATGCTCCAACGAGCGATTTTGTGAAGATTTGAAAGGAGAATAATTATGAAAATCGATTGTGAAAAATGCGTCCATAAAAGAGTATGTAGTGCTAAGAACATACAGGATTTCTGTGATGCAAAACGAGGAATTGAAAAACTTGAAGAAACCGTCAGCGATATTTTCGAGTTCTCTGTTAGATGTAAAGAATTCAGAGAAGATGTTGCTGTGAGAACACCGTTTGGAAAGTAAGAAAGAATAAAGAAATTAGAGCGAGGGGTAAGATAAATGAACATGTTTTTTAGATTTAAAGTATGGAGAAAATGGAGTAGAAAGTGTGTTAATGATAGATGGTATAAGATTCTTGTATTACTCGGGCTTCGACATTCTCCATCGTTTACTAAGAACTATGAGGAGCAGAACAATGAAAATTAAAATTATAGCAGGATTATTTATATTTGCAGCTGTATTCTGTTTTGCGAGCTGTGGAAGTAAAAGAAACCAAACAAAAACAGAAAAATTAGAACCACTAACCATTAATATTTCTGATAAGAGACAAGATGGCAGTCTTACAATGGTAGATACTGAGGGTAACAATTATCTGCAGTTCGACGGCATTATTCATATCAAGAATGATGGTAGCAATGGCGAACCAATTAAGATTGTTGTATATCAGAATGAAGCTGAAAATTACGAATTCAATTAGGGGAGGATCAGCATGTTACATATTTGGCATCCATACCCACTTATGAAGCCAAAGAAAGACGGATGGTATATTTGTACAGCGGCTCATGGAGCAGGACTGAACACACCTAAGGTCATGGAAGTATATTTCCGTAAGTGGGATAAGAAATGGTATAACCCTAGAAGACAGAGCGTGTTTGATGGATATAAGGTATACGAAGCCTGCCGAGCACCGATTGAAGATAATCGTGTATTCACTGATTCGGAATGTGATCGTATTGATATTTTAGCTTGGCGTCCATTACCGAGATTATATCCATTTGGAAGAAAGCGGGGGTAGAGATGATTGATGAGATGATTAATAGAGAAGGTATTTTGGGAAACAGATGCAATAAATTGAGAGCTATTATTTGGGAGTTAGCTCATCCGGATGAGAAACGTCTGGAACAACTTATTACGCGATATGCCGTTAATGGCAATTTAAACCATGACGACGTTATATATTTATATGAATCGCATCAGCATCCTAACGATATACTGTCAGATAAGAAACCTAAGAAACCGCCTCTTGGTGTAATGCCGCGTGATACGTGGGATAAAAAGCGTAAGAATGATCTCGGAGATGCTATCGAGCGTTATATTTGCTATGGTAAATTTGTTCCTACTGAATGGATTCAAGAGTATAACGAAATTTGTGACAGACAGGAGAAAGAAAGTGAATAGAGAAAGATTTATAGCAGAATTAAAAGAAAACCCTGGATATTCTGACAAGCAGCGGGAGAATATTATCAAGAAAAGTATTCAGAACTGTCACTGGAAGACTAAGTGCACAGTCGCTATGGAGGAACTTGCAGAATTACAGCAGGAGATAAGTAAAAAGATTCGTGGTTCTAAAGATAAGGTTGGACTTTTGGAAGAAATGGCAGATGTTTATATTTGCTTGGAATTCTTGAAGTCCATTTTTAATATTCACGAAAGTGACATTTTCCGAGCAATTGATGTAAAACTTGAAAGAGAAGAGGCACTTCAGAAGGGGTTGGAAAAGAAAAACAGGGAGGCAGGAAATGAGTAAAGAATACGATTTATATTTGGAGCAGCATAAGAATGCGGTTCGACAGGCACTCTACTGGATTATGGACAATCTGCCGGCTTTGATTCCTGAAGAAAATCAGTTAGAACTGGTACATCAGATAGGATTTGCACACGATGCCAGTAAAACAGATCCTGAAGAGTATATTCCGTATGATGCGTATTTCTACGGTGGGAATCGTTCGCATCAGGTAGTAGAAGAATACGAATATGCTTGGCTGATACATATTCACAATAACCCTCATCATTGGCAGTATTGGATTCTTCATCACGACGACCCGGAAGAAGCTGAAACGATCATGGATATGCCATATAATTATATTCTTGAAATGATCTGCGATTGGTGGAGTTTCAGTTGGAAGACCGGTAATCTGTATGAGATATTTGACTGGTATGATGAGCGGAAAGATTATATGAAACTCAGTGATAAGACCCAGAAGATCGTTGAAAATATTCTGGAGAAGATAAAGTGGAAACTGGATAACGAACGTGGGATTATAGAGCATTCGGGTAGACCCGGTATGAAGTGGGGAGTTAGAAATGGTCCGCCGTATCCTATTGATAAAAATCTTAGTGTCAATAGTGTTGAAAACCCTAGTAAAAGGAGTAAAATAAAAAGTACAACCATAGCAAAAGAAAAGTTTACACAATACGCTTTGAATCCCGAAAAAGCTCCAGATAAAGCACATGCATTCAGTTCAGCCTTAGGATATACCTTAGATAATTATGAAGATCTTATTAAAAATATTAATGATAATTTTGATCCCGATGCTCTTGAAGAGCGTGGAAATAATGGATACGGTATGCTGTATCAACAGATAATGGTATTAAAAGGTCCAAACGGAAAAGAAGCAAATGTATGTACTGCATGGATTGAAGAAAATGACGGAAATAGTGTAAAATTAACTAGTGCATACGTAACGAAGAAGGAGGGAACAAAATGAATGTGAAATTATACGATAAAGTGATTTTAAAAGATGGACGTCGCGGAGATATTGTTGCTATTTTGGATCCTGGTGTAGCATATTTAGTCGATGTTGAATTGCCAGGTCCAGATTGGGACACTATTGAAATTCGGCAAAGCGATATTAAAGAGGTGTTATAACCGATATGATGGACAATATAAGACTCATGAACTTTGATTAGTTTGTGGGTCTTATTTTTATATGGAGGCAATAGCAATGGACAGTACTGGTATGAAAGAAGTATATTTTGATAAATACTGTAAATCCTGTAAACATAGTAATGTCGCAGAGGATGCAAACCCATGCAATGAATGTTTATCAGAACCTGCACGGGTATATTCTCACAAACCGCTTAGATACGAAGAGGGCAGGTAAGTATTATGGAAGATAAGTGTATTGTATGTGGTGATTATGTGCCAGAGGGAAGACAAGTATGTATATCTTGTGAACGAAAGATACTGGCGAGAGTATATTTATATAGAAGAAACAGGGCTTAGTTTTTGAACTAGGTCTTTATTTTTATGTAAATATTTAAAACAGAGGAATGAGATCATACGCGAGCATAACAACGGCTGTTATGAAATAATAAGAGGAGGTAGTAACACTATGATTAAAATTATTGATGCAGCAATTAACTTAATTGGAGCATTGGGGTTATTTACAGAGGTATTTATATTGGGATTATTATTATTATTTGTTGATCTCGATAAATGGACTGTAATAGTACCTATGTGTCCAATTTTTGTGTGCGTTATTTATAATGAAATACGGACCAAGCTTATTAAAGAAAGGAGAGAAAGGTTGAGGATAACTAAAATGATGAGGGGCTCTATTTAAGGGCTCTTTTTCTTTTTAACACTGAAAAGGAGGACATATATTATGATGAACTATGAACAATTTAAAAAAACTGTAAAAGAAAATTTCATGAATTATATGCCGGACAAATTTAAAGATATGGAACCTTTAATCTCTCAGGTTGAAAAGGTAAACAGCACGCTTGATGCTATTGGTGTCAAAGATGACAATACTTCAGCATTTCCAACCATTTATATTAATGATATGTATAAAGATTATCAGAATGGTGCTGATTTAGAAACTATCCTGACAGCAGCATGTGATGTGATTGCACGGGCGTATAATGAAGCTTTGGGTATAAACGTGAGTGATATTTTGGCAAATGCAAGTGATAACATATTTTTCATGCTTATAAATACAGAGCAGAATCAATCATTATTGAACAGCGTGCCACACAGATCGTTTCATGATTTATCTATTACATACAGAATAATGGTTAAGTTTGATAAAAACGGACTTCAGGCAATACCAATCACCAATGGACTTGCAGCAGAATTAAAAATGACGGAGGAGCAGTTATTTAAATGTGCTGAAAACAACACACAAAGATTATTTCCACCTACAGTTAAGACCATGAGTGATGCTATGCATAAGGTATTTATTTCAATGGGAATGTCTGAGGATTTTATAAATAAAGTACTAGATAGAATGTCTCCAGAACCGAATATGTGGATAATTTCGAATGCCTCATGTATTAATGGGGCTTCTTCCATTCTTTATGAAAATGAATTGCACGAATTGGCAGAAAAAATGGAAAGCAATCTTTATATTCTTCCATCGAGTATTCACGAAGTTGTTGTCATCTCAGCAGAAATGGGTAACCCTGAAGACCTTGCACTAATGGTGGCTAAGATAAATGTAAGCGAAGTGCCTTTGGAAGATCGGCTATCTAATCAGGTATATCACTATGACAGGAATTTACGAATACTTACAATTGCGACTAATACGCCAAACACATGGTAAAGGTGGTGAAAGGCATTTGGAGAACACTGATGTAAAAGATTTATATTTTGGTCTATACTGTAAAACTTGCCGGTACTATTTTATGCCTGCTAATAAAAGACCCTGCCGTGATTGCATCGGAGAGCCTTTAAATCAGGAAACACATAGACCTCAAAAATGGGAGACAGGTATTTAGTCAGAAAAGAGCTTAATCTAAATGGTTAGGCTCTTCTTTTTATATTTATTGGATATCCAATAAATAGCAGATATTGTGAAAGGAGAGTGAGTAATATGAGCGATGCTAAGAAATGTGATAGATGTGGTAAGTATTATACCCCAAATCGAAAAATTAGATGTAAGTATGAAGGAAAAGAGGTTGGAGAACTGCATATACGTGGATTAAATGGATGCGAATTTGCTTTATCAGCTGATTTATGCGACCAATGTGCTCTTGATATTTTGGCTTTCATGCATCTAAATCCAGATAAAAATGAGCCAGATATAAGAAAAGATATAATTATAGAATACGGTTATCTGTTCAAACATTCTAATTTATCACTTATTAATTTCTTGCAACATTCAAATCTTTTAACACCTGATGAGAAAAGGGAGATGATCCGATTAAATAAATTAGAAAATAATATAGTAGTCGATGAGAAAGGACAAGTTAGTTACCGAAATGTTTGTCCGTAGAAACGAACTATTAAATACATTAGATAAGATTACAAAATGGGAGGATTGATATTTTTGACTAGAAGAAGAGGACGTCCTAAAGAACCAAATGCTAAGAGGCATGGACTTAGGATACGGTTGAACGAAGATGAATTGTATATGTTATCGGAACTGAGCAGGAAAACCGGTAAATCTCGATCTGATATTTTTATGCAATTAATGGCTGATGAGTATAGGAAGATATTTGGAAAGGAGACTATTTAAATATGAAAAAACAATTTACAGTTGATACATTACGAAGATTACTTAATCAAATTTCTGCAGCTGGTTATGGAGATGCTGAAATATTTATCGGTAAATATTATCCGCTTATGGATGATTCGGTTATTTCAGATTTATATAATAATAAAGTTAGAATTCGAAACACGTAT
>OMNT01003992.1_pt1 | contig 10172 bp, 1 predicted proteins | sample 1672551 | NCBI WGS metagenome assembly OMNT01 (sample SAMEA3136698, study PRJEB25190) | human gut metagenome
GGATTTTTATTTTGATCTGCCGCAGGAGCTGATCGCCCAGACGCCGCTGGCGCAGCGGGACGCCTCTCGGATGCTATACCTGGACCGCCGGACTGGTGCGCTGCAGCACCGGCACTTTACAGACCTTTGTGATTATCTCGCACCTGGCGACTGCCTGGTCATCAACAATTCCCGCGTCCTGCCAGCCCGGCTGCTGGGGCACCGGGAGCCCTCCGGCGGCGCAGTCGAGGTTCTGCTGCTGCAGGATAAAGGCGACGGCCTTTGGGAGTGCCTGACAAAGCCGGGCCGGAAGACGAAGGAGGGGACGGCCCTCTCCTTTGGCGACGGCGCCTTGACGGCGACGGTCGAGCAGGTCCTGGAGGGCGGCAATCGACTGGTTCGCTTCCATTATACCGGAATTTTCCTGGAGATTTTGGAGCACCTGGGCAAGATGCCGCTGCCGCCCTATATCCGGGAGGAGCTGGAGGACGGCGAGCGGTACCAGACTGTGTACTCCAAAATCAACGGCTCCGCCGCCGCGCCGACGGCCGGGCTGCATTTTACCCAGGCGCTGCTGGAAAAGATCGCGGCGCAGGGCGTCCGAATCGCTCCGGTGACCTTGCATGTCGGCCTGGGAACGTTCCGCCCCGTCAAGGCGGAGGAGATTACGGAGCACCAGATGCACGCGGAGTTTTGTATGCTCTCGGCAGAGTCGGCGGAGATTTTGAACCAGACGCGCAAGTCTGGCGGCCGGATTATCTGTGTCGGGACGACGTCCTGCCGGACGCTGGAATCCCTGGTCGAGCCGGACGGCTCCTTCCGGGAAAAATCCGCCTGGACGGATATTTTCATCTACCCCGGCTACCAGTTTAAGGCCATGCAGGGGTTGATTACAAATTTCCACCTGCCGGAGAGCACGCTGATTATGCTCGTCTCCGCCTTCGCAGGCTACGACCATGTGATGGCGGCCTACCGGGAGGCCGTCGCCCAGCGGTATCGCTTTTTCAGCTTTGGTGATGCCATGCTGATTTTATAGAAAATAGTTTCCGCTTCCTGTGCTGCGGCGCGGGAAGCGGATTTTTCTACGAATGTCATACTTTGGGGGGATTGACAAAAAATGTAACATATGGTTAAATAACTATAACTGGGAAGCTATATCTATGGCCCGCTACCATAGATAGGAGCAAATTGGGAGCGGTGCCGACAAAGCCGAGGGGAGGGGTGTAATTCCGATTATGCGGCAAATTATAGAAGCAATCAGAACGCATCATAGCCCCACAGCGTTGCTTTGTGGGTGACTAGGTCAAAAAAGGAGAAGTGTTTATGAAGAAAAGACTGGTAAGCTGGCTGCTTGCCGTGTGCATGGTCGTATCCTTGCTGCCGTCGGTTGTCCTGGCCGATAACAGCGCATGGACGACTTGGACAACGGCAGACAGCACACATGTTCAGGTGGAGACGCCGGCGAGCTACGAAGCGAAGATTACCGAAGCTGCGGTTCGCGCGGTCGGCTTCACAGGAGAACTTGCGGATGTGGCTTATTTTTCGTACTCAATCGGCGGTATCCTCTGGGATACGATTGATGTAACGAAGGGTGAAAGCATCCGCAGCGATGTCCTGTACATGCAGTGGCATGATAAATCAGGCAACGAGCATGAACTGCAGGATGGCGCCAATTTGATGCCGTCTCTGAAGAACATGGGGCACGCGAAGCTGGAAGCCGAGGCCGTTTATTCGGCGACGCTTCCGACGGATGCCGCAGTCTACAGCGTTATGCTGGACGACTCGACGGACATCGTGCAATATGCTGGCGGCAGCAAATTGACCTTTGCCAAGCAGGTGAAATTTGCGCCGATGGGTGCGCCGCAGGAAGATACCTATGCGGCAGCCTACGTTGACCAGAATGGCCGCGTCATCAGCATGGAGCAGGTCAAGGTCGGCGAGCAGCCTGCAAACGCGCCGACGCAGACAGCAAACGGCTCTGCCATCACCGGCTGGGATCCGGCGCTGGATGCCGTGGAAGCGACAGCGGGCAGCTATGTTATCTGCACGGCCCAGTATGCGACCTACCGCTTGACCCTGAACGCGACGCACGCGGTCATCACGGGCGTTGATGTCAACCGGGCTTACGAAGCAGGCGAAACGGTCGACTACTATGCCTATCCGGAAGCTGGCTATGAGCTTGCAAACGCAGGTAAGAATACCTACACGGTTGTTGCTGGCGATAACACCATCACGGTGACGGCGACGGCGATCCCTGTCACGACGTACCCGGTTTCTGTCCAGGTCAGCAACAACGCCTATGGTACGGCTTCGGCGTAGGCCACGGCGTATGCTGCGGGGCAGACGGTCTATGTCAGCGCCAAGGCAAACCAGGGCTATTATATTGCTGGCTATGCTGTGACCAGCGATGGGCAGAAGGTGACCTACACGCAGACGTCCGACGGCATCAGCTTCACGATGCCCGCGGCGCCGGTCGAGGTCCTGGTCCTCTTCCGGGCCGATGCGGTCTACACGGTCACGTATGATGTGCCCCACGGCGCGGCGATCGACGCAGCCCAGGTCAAGGGCGGCGAAAGCATCACCCTGCCGACGCCGGATCTGGATGACGGCTACAGCTTTGTCATCTGGAAGGACGGCAAGGGCGGCTTCTACCAGGCCGGCGACGAGTCGGTTATCACTGAGGACACGACCTTCACCGCACTGGTACGCAAAAATGAATACACCGTCAAATTTGTCGCGGACGACCGGCTGGTCGATCTGCAGCTGGTCGAGGCAGGCGAGCAGGTCGCTTTCCCGCAGCTGACGAAGGACGGCTATGATCTTTCCTGGCGCATTGCCGACTGCACCTGCGGCGGCGATCACGATGTCCAGGATCCGTACACCGTCACCGAAGACATCACCTTCGAGCTGCAGCAGACGCCGCAGAAGGTGAAGCTCAATAAGATTGTCTATGTGGACGGCGTAGAATACAACGGCGATGTGTCGGCAGTCTTTGGCAGCGGCGTGAATGTCATCGCCGAGGCAGAGACGGGGACGACGGTTTCGTTCCAGCTGACAGCCAAGACCGGCTACTATTTCAAGGCCCTCACGGTGATGGCTGGCGATACGGCCCTCACGGCAAATCTGAGTGACCTCGAGGAGACGGACGGAGGCTATACTTACACCTATCAATTCACCATGCCTGCAGAGGAGACGACGATCTCCCTGTACTTCGTCACGGACATGAACAACACCAGCATGGTGAAATTCATCGACAGCCAGACCGGTGCTCTGCTGGATCTGCAGCTGGTGGCCTACGGCAGCACCCCGGTGCAGCCGGCTGACCCCTTTAAGGCGGGCTATGAATTTACTGGCTGGTATAATGAAGCTGGTGAGCCCTTTGATTTTGCGAAGACCGTGGACACGGCTGTGACCCTGGTCTATGCAAAATTTGCGGCAGAGAATTACACCCTGCAGTTTGACACCGCAGGCGGTACGCCAAGCTATATCGCAGCGATCCAGACCCAGTACGGTGCCCTGGAGCAGCTGCCGGCAGATGTCCCCACCCGCGACGGCTACACCTTCCTGGGCTGGAAGGACAAGGCGACCGGCTTTGTCTACGACGCTGGTGCAACGTATCATGTGACGGCGTCCGCCGAGTTTGTTGCTGTCTGGGAAAAGGACGGCCAGGCTATTGTCAAATTCGTGGATCCGGACGGCTTCCTGTATGACTGGACGTTTGCAGAAGGCGGCTCTGCGATCACCCTGCCTGCAGAGCCGACCAAGGCCGGATTCACCTTCCAGGGCTGGGAGCGCGAAAATGGCGATGTCTTTGGCGCTGGCCAGACGGTCACGGTCAATGGTGCACCCGGCGAAGTGATTGTATTCACGGCGAAATGGGAAGGCGCAGCCTACACCCTGCATATTCAGAGCCGCAATGCGTCCGGCAAACTGACGGCAGACGGTACAACGTATGACATCCCCGATGACAGCGTTGCGAGCATCGTGGCCGGTGAGCCGGTGGAGCTGACGGTCAATCCGGATGCGGATTATGTTGTCTCCAGTGTGTACTATACCACAAAGGTCGGCGCTGTTACCAATAAGGTGCTGATCGAGGCCGATGAGAACGGCGTTTACCGCTTCACGATGCCTGGCGCGGACGCTTGGCTGCATATCGAAACGATGCGGAACGTCTTCCGGATCAATACCGCAAGCGACGGTCATGCGACTGTTACGGCGGCATCGCAGAATCCCGCCGACCGGATTGGTACGGCAACTGCTGGCAGCATGGTCGTGGTCAATGTGAAGGCCGACGACGGCTACGCCATTGATTCCGTCATTGCAACCTCCGAAAGCGGCTTCGTCTACCTGGTTTATGGTACGACCCTGGAGGATGGCACAAAGCAATATGCGTTCTGCATGCCGAATTCCGATGTTTCCATCCGGGCCAATACGGTCAAGGCTGCCTACACCCTGCAGCTGTTGGATTATGACAAAAACCTGATCTTCAGCCAAGCTGTCCAGGCGGGGGACACGGTGGATCTGACCACTTATATCGCGCAGATCCAGCGTGAAGGTTATACGTTCAACGGCTGGGAAGTGCTGGAAGGCATGAACAAGGGCGCGATCCTGTCGGGCGCAGCGGCGGATGCCATTGCAGTTACGGCGGACACGGTCCTGGTCGCCAGCGGAACGGCGGAGAATTGCACGCTGCAGTTTGATACCGCAGGCGGTGAGCCTACGTACATCCCTGCGATGACGGTACCTTATAGCACGGTCGCAACGCTGCCGTCGACTGAGCCGACCCGCGAGGGTTATACCTTCCTGGGCTGGCGCGACAGCGAAACAGGCATTGTCTATATGGCAGGCGCCCAGTACCTGGTCAAGGGGAACGCACAGTTCGTGGCCCGCTGGGAAAAGAACGACGATGTAATCGTCAAATTCGTCAATGAAGACGGCCACATGTATGACTGGTTCTTCGTCGAGGACGGCGGTCTGGTGACCGCACCTGCAGCGCCGGAGAAGACAGGCTTCCGCTTCCTGGGCTGGGAAAATGACGACTATGCCCTGCTGGCCGCTGGCGGCAAGGAGCAGATCCACGGCGCGCCCGGTGATGTGGTCGTCTTTACGGCGAAATGGGCCGGCGCGGACTATCTGCTGCACATTCAGGGCCGCAACGCGGATGGCACGCTGACGGCGGCTGGGAATACCTATGAGATCCCCGATGCCGATGTCGCGACGATCGCAGCAGGCGAGCGGATTAGCCTGACAGTCACGCCGCAGAAGAATTACGCCATGACCAGCGTGTATTACACGACCGTCATGGACAATGTCACGACGAAGGTCATCCTGGAGCCAGACGCGAACGGCGTCTACAACTTCAAGATGCCGGCTGCCGAGGCGTGGCTGCATATCGAATGCACGCAGAACGTGTTCAATGTCACGACAAAGGGTGACGGCAACGAGACGGTAACGGCTGTCTCCCAGAATCCGGAAGACGCCGCCGGTACGGCGACGGTGGGCGAGCTGGTCGATGTGGCCGTTCGGCCCAACAAGAATTATGTGATCGATGCGGTCACTGCAAAGTGCGGCAACAGCTTCGTCTACCTGACGTACCTCAGCACGGACGAAGACGGCACGATGCATTATTGCTTCACCATGCCGGCAGGCAATGTAGTCGTGACGGCCAGCGCGGTCAAGGCCTCCTACACGCTGCAGGTTTTGGATTATAACAATAATCTGATCCTCAGCCAGGCAGTCAAGGCTGGAGAGACTGTCGATCTGACGACGTACATTGCGGCCCTTGCCCGCACCGGCTACGACTTCGAAGGGTGGTTCGTGATCGCAGGCGAGACGCCGGACGTTCTGCTGACCGGTGCCAGCAGCGAATCTATCACGGTCAATGCGAATACGATCCTCAAGGCGTCCTATCAGGCGCAGCGCTACACGGTCGCCCGGGCGAACGATTGCAGCGAGCACCTGGAGAAGCTGGTCGTCTCCGACCCGCGGACGCCCAGCTCTGTGGACTTCTCGACCGAGGATAATTACGGCATGACCGTTACCTCCGCGACGGATAACACCGTCAGCATCAGCGTCAAGCCGGAGTTTGATTACACCATCAGCGGCCTGGCGATCCGGGGCACGGATTCCGATACAGTGGTCCAGTCCTATCTCAAGCGCTTCAATGCGATGACGGGCGTGTATGTCTATGAATTCACCATGCCCGCAGAAAATGTAGAGGTCGCGGTCTATACGGAGCCCAAGTCCTTTGATGTCAGCGTCATCGAGACGCCGGGCGAGGGTGGCACCTATACGATCAACGGCTACACCACGACGAATCTGCCCGTGAAACAGGGCGAAGACGTGGCGATTGACGTCCAGGCCGAGCAGGGCTGGTATGTGGAGAGCTACAGCGTCTACTACCTCAACGGCGCAGGCGAAAAGGTTTACGTCCTGGGCGCGGATGGCAAGCATCTAATGAACATCCAGCCCGGCACGTCCGAAGCGACCATCGCATTCCGCATGGTCTCCTACCATGTGACCGTGGAAGTGAACTATGCCAAGACGGCTTATACCGTCACGCCGGATACGGCCGCTGCCAATGGGCAGATCGGCGTACGCCTGGCGGATGACCCCAATGAGATCGTCTACGGCACAGTCCTTGATGCGACGGTCGGCGATGAGGTCGAGATCGGCCTCCTGCCGGATGCCGGTTACGAGGTCCTGCGGGATACCCTCCAGGTCCTGGACGAGAGCGGTTCTCCCATCGCGGCCCGCTTTGTCCGGCGCGACGGCGACACCTATTACTACCGCTTCACCATGCCGTCCTCCAATGTGACGGTTAGCTGTGAATTTGGTCAGAAGACCTACCGCGTCATTGCAGACCAGCGCTACACCGGCGGCCAGGTCTGGGTCGGCGATACCAACAGCAATGTGGCCACCTTTGCGAAGGACACCACGGCGACGGTCACGCTTGTTCCGGAAGATGGCTACCGCGTGACGCAGATCAGCACGCAGGTCACCGTCGGCGGCGTTGCGCGCGATGTGATCGCGGACAACTTCATCCTCTGCGATGCAGACGGGAACGAAGTTTACAACGCTGTGGAAGCAGCAAAGGAAGCAAAGCGCCAGGAGATCCTCGAACCCGAGGGCGGCTATGTGCCTCTGTACACGCCGAGCCTGGAGGCGACTGCCGTTGATACGGACGAAGGCCGCGTTTACAGCTTCCTGATGCCGGAGTACGATGTCTATGTGACGACGTCCTTTGAAAAGGTCGACCTCGGCGTTGACGTCGAGATGACCAACACCGCCAACACCGGGAAGGGCACCGTCTACACCGGCATCAAGGCTTCTGCCAATGCCACCAGCGATAAGAACATCACGACCCATGTCAACGATAATGTCTATGTGCGCGTTGCACCGGAATACGGCTATGTCCTGAAGGATCTGGTCGCGGTCTATACCGATGCCGAGGGCGACGAAGTCGAGCTCCCGCTGACGATGGTCAGCCAGAAGTACGACAAGCACGATATCTACTGGACGAGCTATGTTGCCCGGTTCACGATGCCGGCCAGCAGCGTGACGGTCCGCGCCACCTTTGTGGAGGACTACTACGCCGTCGTCTTCCAGGATTGGGACAACACCCAGCTCCAGGTCCAGAATGTGGACTACAAGGCCACCCCGAACCTGAGCGCCCAGTTCCCGGCAGTGACGGGCCGTCCCGGCTATCACTTCGTGGGCTGGTCCAGTGCTGATGTTGAGACGCCTGTGACGGCTCCTTCCGTTGACCCGGCAGACTTTGTCATCGTCAAGGATACGGTCATTCGGGCCGTCTATGAGAAGGATAGCTACAGCATCCACTACAACGCAGGCCCCCACGGCAGCTTTGCTGACGGCAAGACGGAGCAGGCGGAATACCTGGATGTGTGCAGCTTCACGGCAGTCCCGGAGACCGGCTACATGGTCGATACTGTTTCCGCGACCTATGTCAACGAGGCAGGCGAGACGATCGCAATTGAGCTGATCCCCGGCGCGAAGACCGTCAAGGATCACGCAGGCACCACGGCGGAAGCTTACTCCTTCCGGATGCCGGCCTGCACCGATGACGCGGGCGTGACGGTCAGCGCGACCTTCAAGCCTATGACCTATGATGTCACCAGCCAGTATAATAAGGCCCAGGGCGCGCTGCGCCTGAACGGCGAAGACGTCGACGCGATGGTGGCGAATTACACCGATACGATCAGCGTCAATGTCACTCCGGCCACGGGCTACATGCTGACGCAGCTGTACTACACCTACACCGACCCGCTGTCCGGCGATTCCAAGCAGGTGAACCTGCTGACAAACGGCAGCCAGAAGGAAAGCCGCGACTACACCTTCACCATGCCGGCGTCCGATACGGTTGTGCATGCAGTGTTTGCCCAGATCACGTACAAGGTGATCAACGATACCACCGATCCCAACGGTGTGGTGACCATCGCGAAGACAGATGTTGCGTATCTGGACACCGCGACCTTTAATGTCAAGCCCAACGAAGGCTACCGCATTGATACTGTCACGGCTTACTATGTCGACGAGCTCGGCAAGGACCAGACCATCACCTTCACGGATGTACAGCCCAATGCGACCACCGGCGGTGTGGACTACAGCTTCATCATGCCGGCCAGCGATGTGCATATCGTTGCGACGTTTGCCAAGCTGACCTACCTCGCCAGCGTCAATCTGACCGGCGAAGCGACGGTACAGCTGGACGGCAATTACACGGATGCGCTTTACTACGACTTTGCCGATACCGTCACGATTACGGTCACACCGGCTTCCGGCTGGGAGATCTCGTCTGTCGTGGCTGACGGCAAGACGCTGACGGCCAATGCCGACGGCAACTACACCTTCACGATGCCGGCCCATGATGTCACCATCGACATCACGGTCATCAAGACCGGCTACACCGTGACCGGTGTCGTCACAGGTGAGGCAGCGGGCGGCACGGTCAAGCCCAGCGTTTCGCTGGCCAATGTCGGCGATGTTGTCTCCGCGGAAGTCACGGCAGCCTACGGGTATGATCTCGTGAATGTCGTCGTCCGCGGCGAGAGCGGCAAGGTCTACAATGTGGACCGCGTCTCCGGCAACTTCTACTTCTTCACCATGCCGGCCGAAAATGTCACGGTCACGGCAGAATTTGCAAGACACCTCTTCACCGTGACCTTCCGCGATTACGACGGCAAGACGCTGAAGGTCGAGGAAGTCCCCTACGAAGGCGCTGCCACCGCTCCGGCGACCCCGGCCCGCGAAGGCTACACGTTCCTGCGTTGGGACACCGCATTTGATTGCGTCACCCAGGACCTGACGGTCACGGCGATCTACGTGATCAATTCCCACGGCTTCCAGACCCACGGCATCTCCTTCACCGGCGTGGACCACGGCACCGTCACCATCGCCAACGGGGATACGGCGAACTATGGCGATAATGTCCTGGTGAAGGTCGACCCGGACGACGGCTGGCGTGTGGAGCACGTCGCTGTTGTGACGAAGGCCGGGCAGTCGGTCAGTGTCACCCGGCTCTCCAACGAGGCGGACTATGAGCAGGCGTACACCTTCGTGATGCCTGATGACGATGTTATCGTCACGGTGACCTACACGATGCATTCCCCGTCTCAGTTTACCGACGTCAGAACGGATGCTTGGTACTTCGAAGCTATCAACTTCGTGACGGATCGCAGCTACTTCGTCGGTGTCTCCGATACGCTGTTTGGGCCGGAGATTCAGATGACGCGTGCCATGTTCGTCACGGTTCTGGGCCGCGTGGCCGGAATCGATGCCGGCAAGTACACGGGCAAGAGCGAATTTACGGATGTGGCAGAGAACCAGTACTATGCACCGTATGTCAAGTGGGCAGCGGAAAATAATATCGTCGCCGGTTATCCGGAGGGCGTGTTCAAGCCGGATGAGAATATCACCCGGGAACAGATGGCTGCGATGATGCGCCGCTTCTGCCGCTACAGCGGCATGAACGTCTCGGTCAGCAATGCCAACTGGATGGCCCGCTATGCCGATGTATACGCCATCAGCGATTGGGCTTATGAGGATGTCTGCTGGGCAGTGGGCTGCGGCCTGATGCGCGGCAAGTCCGACAGCACGATCAACCCGCTGGAGCTGGCAACGAGAGCGGAAGTTGCCCAGGTTATCAAGAACCTTTGCGACAAGCTGATCTACCA
>OMNT01003994.1_pt1 | contig 10167 bp, 8 predicted proteins | sample 1672551 | NCBI WGS metagenome assembly OMNT01 (sample SAMEA3136698, study PRJEB25190) | human gut metagenome
ACGAACCTTGCTGATCTGGGCGTCAAAGAAGAAGATATCGATGAGCTGATTGCTACCACCCGTGTCACACCGAAAGGTCTGACCGGCTTCTATTCCCGCCTTACAAAGGAAGACTTAAAACACATTTATATGATCGGTCTCGGAAAAGAGACTCTTGAAATTTAACACCTACCTTTTTTCATACACATCTCTTCCACATAGGCTCTGGGCGTACCATAGTAATTCTCTACATACTGGGCATATTCGATAAATGCGTCCTCGTCGATCATCTGATGGAACTCTTCTATCTTCTTAAAAAAATATGCCTTTCCATCCTCTTCTCCCTCTCTTGGCTTTCTCGTAGTAGCCGAAATAGAAAGGGCATAGCCATCATATCTTTCTCTCAGTGCATTGACCAGCGTTCCCTTGCCCGCACCGGAAAATCCTGAAAGTACAATCAATATTCCCCTACGACTCATCTTCCTCCCCCTTCGTCTCGATCACTCCTGCATTGGAAAAACGTTTGACTAACGTATCCGCCTGCAATGCAGATAAGATAATATGATCCTCCTGCGTAATCAGAACCGACTTCGTGCGTCTGCCCTGCGTAGCGTCGATCACTCTTCCATTTTCTTTTGCCTGCTGCACCATGCGCTTAATCGGCGCCGCATCGGGATTTACCACAGCGACTACCTTATCCGTATTTACAGCATTTCCAAAACCAATATTCATTAATCTGGTCACATTCTCACCTACTCTATATTCTGAATCTGCTCGCGAACCTTCTCAATCTCCGTTTTCAGATTGATCGCTCTATTGGATGTCTCCAGATCATTTGCCTTTGACAGAATCGTGTTTGCCTCCCGGTTCATCTCCTGCGCGATGAAATCCAGCTTCCTTCCAATCCCGCCGCCTGCAAGCAGCGCCTCTTTCATGCTGTCAATATGGCTCCTCAGCCGGACAGTCTCCTCATCTGTACAGATTTTATCCGAATACAGAACCACTTCCGCGGCAATGCGTCCCTCTTCCATCTGATAATCTCCCAGAAGCTCTTTTACCTTTTCCTCAAGCTTCCTGCGATAGTTTTCCATGATCTCAGGATAACGATTTTCGATGGATTCCACATCGGTAAGCATTCCGTCCAGCTTTCCAATCAGGTCTGTTTTCAGTGCTTCCCCTTCCCGGATTCTGGATGCTGCAAACTGCTCGCTTGCCCCTCTTACGGCTCTTTCAAGAATCTGCCAGATTTCTTTTTCATCTTCCGCCTGCTCTTCCATCGTAAAAACCTCCGGGCTTCTTCCGATCAGAGACGCCCGTACATCATACTCCAATCCAAAGCGTTCTGCGATCTCCCGATAATATTTTACATATTCCGCCGCAACGCTTTCGTGATATTTTAAAGAAATATTGCTGTCCGAAAAATCCTCATAAGCAATAAAAATATCCACTTTTCCCCTTTGAATATATTCTTTCAGAACTCCTCTGATTGCGGACTCGAAAAAACTGAGCTTCTTCGGCATTCTGATATTCACATCAAAATACCTGTGATTTACGGACTTCATCTCTACCGTAAATTTCCGGTCGTCCTGAAGAATTTCACATCTTCCAAAGCCTGTCATGCTTTTTATCATCGTATTTGCTCACTCTCTGTACTTAATCACTATTCCGTGGACATACTTTCCCCATGAAAATAGTCCCAAATTATTATAATGCAAATCCATACAAGCGTCAATTATTATTTCCAATATCCCCCATGCCTCTTCCGAAAAAACCGGTACAGCTTCCGCCATACCGGTTTTTCCAGAACTCTATTTTTTAATTTTTACCGTTTTACTCTGGCCTTTTTTTGCCAGTTTCTTTACATATACTTTATATTTCGAAGCAGGCACTTTGATCACGGCTTTCCTGTGAATACCCTTAAACGCATTCTTGCCCACGCTTTTAAGCACTTTACTCTTAATCGTAAGGCTCTTTAAATTCCTGCACTGGAAGAATGCCTTGCTGCCTATCTTCTTAAGCTTATTGCCTTTTGTCGTAACCTTTTTCAGCTTGGTGCATCCTGCAAATGCGTTTTTCCCAATACTCTGCACATTCTTGCTGATGCTGGCTCCTGTCACTCTTTTGTTATTCCTGAAAGCGGAATCAGCGATCGAAGTTACGGTATAGTCTTTTCCTCCAAGCTTCACGGAATTATACACCGTTATCTTCTTAATTTTCTTAAGCTTGCTCTTTTCAATTCCGGTGACAGCCACCGTCCGTTTGGAAACGTTCGTAACCTTATAGGTATAGTTTCCGCACGTATAAGTCTTTCCAACCTGAATTGGTGTTCCCGGTTCTGTCGTTCCTCCCGCCGCTTTCAACCCCTGCATGGATGATTTCAAAGCATTCATTGCCGCCTCTATCTGTTCTTTTGTGCTGGCAGCATCAGACTGTACACTCTTTGCATGAGCCAGCGCCGCCTGGAACTGTTTCCAGCTTTCTGCCTCGTATTTGGAAGCATCCGTGTATGCCGCTGCCTGCTTCATGACATCCGCAAGCGCTTTCTTCGCTTCATCTTTTTTATCCGGCTCCGGTTCTTTTTTCTCCTTCATCACCAGAGACAATCTCGCATCTTTCAGGGAACTTTCCGCCGTATAGCACTGATTCTGTGTGCTTTCGCTGCTGCCCTGCACTTCAAGCGCCTGTTTCAAAGCCTCCTGATATGCCTTCCAGGATTCCTCCGTATATTTGGAAGCATCTGCTTCAGACGGTCCTTTCCCGATCTCATTCGTAATGTTCGTTTTCAGATCCGGTATTACCAGCTCATCCAGATCCGACAGTTTGAATTTCGCCTGTTTGATATAGCACAAATCCTGACGGACATTGTATCCGTTCAGACTTCCATGCTTTTCTACCCAGTAATCTTTATCCCAATGCCCGTAAGTATCCATGATAAAGGTTCCATCCGGCTGTACGACAATTCCTGTATACCCGGTATCGCCTGATTTTGCATTATGGGCCCAGTCCTCACAGAGCAGGATACGGAACTGCCCTTCCTCCAGATTCATAAGCTGATCATAAGTTCCGACCCATGCGACCCAGTCGCCTGCCAGCCAGTCACTGTTTCCATCAAACAGATTATTTCCATTCAGGTCATAGCAAATTTCACGGAAGGTAACAATCATTCTCTGACCTGTCGGATCCGTTGGATCATACATCGCCTTATGACGTTCTCCAGCCAGCGATCCCGGAAGCTCAACCGGTTCACTCCATGTATCCCCCTCGTCATCAGAATAGAACATGGTTGCAGGGCCATTGTGAGACTGATTTCTCGCCAAAGCCACAATCCTGTTTCCATCCGGTGAGCGGAACATACCGACCTCGCAGATCTGATGTGACCACTCAATGGAACGATATTCACTCAGATATGGCACCGGAGTCGTCCACTGCTGGTTTCCAGCTTCATCAAAAGTCAGATAAGTCTTATAATTGACAAACGTATTGCCATCATGGTAAACGCCCATCCATTTATCAATATAGTTTCCTTCCTCATCTTTTAACTGTACCAGACTCGCCATCGCTACGACCGTATCGTTTCGGGTCGTACCATCCGCAAAATACTCACAGTAAGTCTGATACTCTGACCATGTCTCCCCGTTATCTGTGGATATGGAGGTATCCCATCCGCCAGTCGCTGCTCCAAAGTTTGCCGGTCTTCCGGAAATTACGATCAACTTCGTTGTCCCGTCCGTCATGTTCAGCTTATAAATCGTCGGCGTCTCATAAGAAGTACTCCAGCTTTCCGGAATATCCGTCTTTTCTGTCCATGTCTCGCCACCGTCGCGGCTCACCTGCATAACAATGCGTCCCACGCCATGTCCTACCGGATAAACGGTAAACAAGGTCTGATTATCATCCAGCATAATCATATCCGGCTGTCCCAGATAACGGCGCCCTTTCTCATTCTCCGGATCTTTTTCAATATCTGACAGATATTGTTCCGGCAATCTGTAATCTTTCAGTTTATTACTGATATTTAATGGTTTTTTGGTAACGGTAACCTCTATCGTATCCTGATATCCGGACGCCTCATGGATCGCTGTAATGGTCGTGCTTCCTGTTTTCCTTGCCGTCACCACCCCATTTGCATCAATCGCCGCAATCGAGGAATCTGCGGATTTGTAAAGAATCGTCTTGTCCTCTTCTTCTGTCCTCAGGCTCACCGGAAGCTGCCAGGTATCGTTTACAAACATCTCTTTGTTATTACTTAAAATATACAATCCGTCAGATGTTGTGGCAAGATACTGTGTCGTAAGTTCCGCTACGCCTGCTTTAAAAGTATTCATCTCTTCCGCAAGCCGCGTTCTCTCCGCATCACTCAGATAAGTTCTTCCCGTGCTTGCCGTCGTCTGAATTCCATCATAAAGTTTCTCAATCTCGCCTGCAAGCTGCGGCGCTTCCTTTTCAATTATGAGAAGTTTATTCACATCTCTGACGCCCTCTGCCATACGCTCCAGGCGCACGGAGCTTTTACACGTCTTATCCGCCGCATCCTTCTCTGCCGGATAGATCAGGAAACAGTCGCCCGGCTCAAAGGCATTGTGCGTTGCATCGTTTAATGGGTCTGCCACCCATGCGTCGTAGGCCCATCTTAAGAAACCTGCCGTACCGGACTTTCCTGCATTTATGATTGACCAGTAGCTTTCCACCGGCGCGCTCAGCGCAAAGTTTCCCGGACGGTGCTCCGTGCAGGAATACAGAGTCGTACGCAGCCCCGCCGCTTCTCTGTCTGTCAGAAGCTGTGCGAACTCTGCCTGGTGTGCCGCTGCCGCATTATCACCGACATTCAGATCGTCCACACGCATTGCCAGATCTCTCTTGTTTACAAAATTATCCATTGCGCCTGCCGTTTTCAGGCTGACGCCCTGGCTGTTTTTCACAGAATCTACCAGATCAAACGCCGCCTGGCTGAATCCTCTCTCATCAATTCCAATATAGGACTCTTCAAACCATCCTTTCTGCTCCAGATGAGCGATCAGATCTTCCAGAAATGCCGTCCATACTGTGTTATATCTGTCACTTCCCGCTGTAAACGCCTCATACTTCAGCGTCCCATTCTCCCAGTATGTAAAGGAACTATGCCAGGGAGCGATGCTGTACAGTACGATTTTATCTCCGATTCCCAGAGATTTGCAGAATTCAACCCATTTGTCAAAATCTGTATAATCATAGCTGAAACTGCCGTCGCTGTTCTTTGTCCATTTAATCATGGACGGATAATGCACGTCATTCGCACTGTAAGTCTGTCCGTTCCATGCTTCCTCCAGGATCGTCGCCGTAATCGCATGTCCGCCGACCTCCTTATATTTCAGCATAGAAGAACGCATAATCGCAAGATGCTCCGCTGAAAATGGCGTGACGCCGTAATATTCCGCGCTGCTGTACGGATACTGCCACAGCTCCACATCAAAAGTACCGGCCATTTCCTCAATATCCGGCAGTGTGGCGTTCTGTACGGTCACCTGATACGTAAAGGTAAGCGGCTGCTCAATGCCGTCCGCTGTCGCTTTCAGCGTTCCGGTATAATTTCCTGCCCTGGCGTCTTTTGGAATATTGAATTCCACCCAAACCGGCTGAAGCTTCTGAAATCCTATATCTATCGGCGATGTCTGATAAAGAATATCCGACGCCTCGCTCCTGTTTGCCCCGGTAGCCGCCGGCACTTCTCTGGTCGTACTTCCATAGCCCAGATAGCTGCCATTATATGCTTTTGTAGATTTTATAAATGTTGCAGTTACATTGTCCTTTGAAATCATATCACTGCCATTTGTCAGATCGCTCGCCTCAATACGGACATTTGTCAGGCTGCAATTTTTAGAATAAAGTACCAGTTCACTGACAGCCTTATCATTTTTCCATGCCGTCAGACTGGCAGACGTCGTATTCCTTGCAGCGATCTCGCTGTAACGATCCTGCGTATACTGTGTGTTTGTATCCTCAATACTTCCTCCAAGATTCGGAGTTCCTCCTGTATATGGCTGATGGATGATCTCCGCATAAGCTACCTGATTTACGATCTTACTTCCCGACTTTTCCGGCAGAGTTACCGCCTTCAGCACATGATCGCCTTCGGAAAGACCGCTGGCCTCAAACACCTTCTCAGTTATTCGTGAGCTATTATACAAATCCACATCCTGGCTGTTCGCCCCGTCTACCGTGAATCTGACTTTACCATGCACGGAAGCTTTTATCGCATACACCCGAATGCCATTTCCCCGAAAATGAATTTCATAGTAACACTCTTCGGCCCTGCTGTCCGAAGTTCCAAGATCCACATAAGACTCATCCGCGTTTAATGTCCATGATTTCCCGCTGTATGCAGTATAGCTGAAATAATTAAACGACTGCTCATCCACAACATTCGCTTTCAATGTTGTGATTTCATCTGCTTCTGCCGCGCGAACCGTTATCATCTGGAACGGTAACGCCAAAAGCAAAGCCATCATCACACAGAGCAATTTTTTTGCTGTCTTTCCCATTTTTTCTTTTCCTCCTTTTTTACTCCGAATTCCAAAGTATTGTCAATATTATACCATTTTTTCTACTGCCAGACAATCCTTTTTTGTTCATTTTTCAGCTTTTGAGCTTTGAAAATGCTTTGAAAATGTCTGACGTTGTAATTCCTGTAAATTTTCTATATTGACACAATCTTTTTCCCTGTTTGCACTATTGATTTTACTCTAAGCTAATAGTATAATATATTATCATGCCATACAAAAAAGGAAACAGGGTGATCTTATGTCTTATGTAAGTACTTTTTTAAGAACCGACATCTGTATTGAACGGATTGTGTCCATCCATTATTTTGAATATATGAGTAATTTTTCTTTCGAAGGAGAATCCCATGATTTCTGGGAATTCTGCTATATGGATAAAGGGGAAGTGGAAGTAACCGCCGACGGCGTCCCGCACACCCTGCGCAAAGGAGAAATTATTTTTCACAAACCAAATGAATTCCATGAGTTGAAAGCAAACGGGAGAATCGCCCCCAATCTGGTCGTTATGGCTTTTCACTGTTCTTCTCCCTGTATGGATTTTTTTCGTGATAAAATCCTGACTCTTACCGCGGTTGAACAGAATCTTCTGGCAGAGATCATCACGGAAGCACGGAAATGCTTTTCTTCCCCGCTGGATAATCCCTATTTGCAGCAGCTTGAGCGCCGGACGCCGTCTCCTTTTGCCTCGGAGCAGCTCATCCGTCTGTATCTGGAACAGTTTTTTCTTCTGATGTACCGGCGCTGTCAGGAGCATCAGCCTGCCCTCCTGCCTGCGAAATCTGTCAAGAAAGCGAACGATTCACAGATTTATACACGGATTCTGTCTTACCTGGAAGAACATGTAGAAGAACACCTTTCGATCGAAGATATTTGTCATGCAAATCTCGTCGGTTCTTCCCAGCTTCAGAAGCTTTTCCGTGAGCAAACGAACAGCGGCGTTATCAATTATTTTTCCCAGCTAAAAATCGACCGGGCGAAACAGCTCATCCGTGAACATCATCTGAATTTCTCTCAGATTGCGGAAAAGCTGGGCTACTCTTCCGTACACTACTTTTCCAGGCAGTTTAAGAAGCTTACAGGGATGTCTCCTTCCGAGTATGCCTCTTCCATCAAGGCGCTTTCGGAAAGAAAAACAGGCGATTAAAGGCTCCGTCTTTCATATTTTACCAAAACATTCCATAGAATTTAGAAAGAAACGGACACAGGAGATTCTTTTCATTGATAAACAAAGAAAAACTCTTTAAACTGGCAGGGATAGCCCTTCTTTTTTTCTTCGCCTTTTTCGCCGGACGTCTGGCCGCCCGACAGTTCTCCCCCGCTGCTTCAAATGCCGCCATTTATCCGGAAGCCGATAACTGGGGTTTAAGTTTTCAGGAGGATGGACAGCCGCCGGTAGCAAACGCTTCTTTTCAGGAGCTTAGCCAGTATGATGCGTATTATGCCGAGGATACGGAGGAAAAAGTCATTTATCTCACCTTTGACTGTGGTTATGAAAACGGAAATACCCCCATGATACTGGACGCCCTGAAAAAGCATAAGGTATCCGCCACCTTTTTCACGGTAGGCGCCTTTGTAAAGGAATGTCCTGATTTAATTAAAAGAATGGCCGAGGAAGGCCACACAGTCGGCAATCATACCTATCATCATCCCGACATGTCGAAAATCTCGACCAAAGAAGCGTTTTTAAAAGAGCTTGCGGATGTCGAATCCCTTTATAAAGAAATCACAGGAAAAGATATGGTGAAATATTACCGCCCTCCCCAGGGAAAATACAGCAAAGAAAATCTCCAGATGGCGAAAGACCTGGGGTATCACACATTTTTCTGGAGTCTGGCCTATGTAGACTGGTATCAGGATAATCAACCAGACCCTCAGGAAGCCATTACAAAACTAACTAATCGAATTCATCCAGGAGCTATTGTACTTCTTCACAGTACCTCCTCCACCAATGCTCTGATTCTGGATGAACTTCTGAGCAAATGGGAACAGATGGGATACAGCTTCCATAGTCTGAAGGAACTTATTGCATAAAAATTACTTTCTGGCTACTATTGACAAGATTTGATAGCCGCTATATCTTTTATATATAAACTCTTATATCATTCAGCCCTTCTGTCTTTATCCTGGGGACTATAAAAATACCACCTATATCAGATCATAGAAAGGAATTCGTATGATTACTCCAGATTTATACAAACAAATACTAATAAAAACTGATCAGCTTCAACCGGAATTAAAAAAAATCCGCCGTACCCTCCACCAATATCCGGAAACGGGATGGATGGAAATGCGCACATCTTCCATTATTGCCGGTTATTTAAAAAAAATTAACTTTGATGAAATCCTGACCGGCGAAGCAGTCTGTAAAGCAAATGCACGAATGGGAATTCCTGATAAGAGCTGTCTATCTGAACACTATACACAAACTATCAATCAGGAGGGGACAGATCTTACATATCTTCCGGATACCCAAAAGGGATTCACCGGTGTAATCGGAATTTTACGTTGCGGCTCCGGGCCTGTTGTAGCACTTCGATTTGATATTGATGCTCTTCCCATACAGGAAAGTTCTGAAGAAACACATTTTCCCACAAAGAACGGATTTAGTTCCCAAAATAATGGTGTCATGCATGCCTGCGGTCACGATGGACACACAGCCATAGGACTTGGCATTGCCAGAATTCTCAGTGAAATCCGCCATGAACTTCATGGAACTATCAAACTGATTTTTCAACCGGCTGAAGAGGGGGTCCGAGGTGCCCAGGCTCTTGTAGAAAACGGGCATCTAGATGATGTAGATTATGTTCTGGCCTCACACATGTGTAATCATCCCCAGCAGCAGGGATTCGCCATCGGAGTGGGAAAAAGTCACAGTATGTCAACCACAAAATTTGATGCAGAATTCTATGGCAAAAGTGCTCATGCTTCTGCTTCACCAGAATCAGGAAACAATGCCATGCTTTCTATGGCTACAGCAATCTTAAATCTTCATGCCATTCCCAGATGCAGTCAGGGTGATACCAGAATTAATGTGGGTAAAGCTACAGCAGGAACTGGCAGAAATATCATCTGTGACCATGCACATATAGAATTAGAAGTACGTGGATCCTCAATTGAGGCAAATGAATATATGAAAAATTATGCAGAACGTATCATCCACTCTGCCGCCCAAATGCATGGCTGCACCTATAAACTCAAACAGATGGGATCCGCCATAAGCGGAAAAAACGATGAACCTCTCATGAAACGTCTGGCCAATGTGTGTGAAAAGGAAATGCATCTGAAAATTCTTCACCTTTCCTCTGCAGATGTAGGCGGAAGCGAAGATTATTACTATATGTCCCAACGTGTCCAGTCTCATGGCGGACAATCCTGTTATTTTTTAAATTTAAATCCCTGTGCAGCACCTCTTCATAATGACAAATTTGATTTTCACGAAGATGCTCTTGCAAATGGCGTAAAAGCATTTTGTGGAATTGTGCTGGATCTGCTTCAGTAGGTTTCGCAATATCTTTTTATGTTATAGAAACATTACAGAGTAATTTCCTATAACATAAAAAAACACCGGAAAGCCGTATTCATTGACTTTCCGGTGTTTTTTTAGCAGGGGATGAGAGAATCGAACTCCCACCAAAGGTTTTGGAGACCCCTA
>OMNT01003997.1_pt1 | contig 10164 bp, 10 predicted proteins | sample 1672551 | NCBI WGS metagenome assembly OMNT01 (sample SAMEA3136698, study PRJEB25190) | human gut metagenome
AGATGGATCTGAACGACGGCTACCTGACCATTCAGGCAGTGCGCAGCCACAGCAATGACGAAAAGGATCAGAAGGGTCGCTATGTGCGGCGCGAGACCTTCTCCGGCACCTGTGCACGCAGTTTCTACGTGGGCGATGTGAAGAAGGAAGACATCCATGCAAAGTTCGAGGATGGCGTCCTGCATGTTGAGCTGCCTGCTCCTCAGCAGACGAAGGCTTTGCCTGAGAACCCGAATCTGATTGAAATCGAGTAAAACGCCGGTCGTGTGCGCCAAGTCACACACGCACATAAAGTGGCCCCGGAGAGCTGCAACAAGCCCTCCGGGGCCATTTTTGTTTCCTGGTATCTTTTCCGCAGAGAGAGATCATGGTATACTGAGAACGATAACTCGGAATTTATGAAATCGGAGGCATTGATATTATTATGTGGAATGAACTAGGAATCAGCGGTGGAACCGCAATCGTTATTTTAATTGCGCTGTATTTTGTTATCAAGTGGGCAGTGAAAAATGGTATGAAAGAAGCATACAGTGCTATCACCGGAAAGAAAACTGATGAAGACATCAAAAACGAAAAAGAACTGAAAGAGCTTGGATTGGATTCAGAAAATCAATAACTTCTGATTTATCAAAGAAGAAAACTGAGATCGTGGGTTCCATGTTTGCCAAGTGCGAGATGCAGATGGTGAATTTCATGGGCACAGAGCTGCACGAAACGGAATTTTACCAGTGCGATCTGCGGAAAGCCGACTTCCGGGATGCCACAGGCTATAAGGTGGATATTCTGGGCAGCCGCCTGAAAGATGCAAAATTTTCGCTGCCGGAAGCCGTGAATCTGCTGGCAGATCTGAAGATCAAGCTGTCCTGAACGAGTCCTCTGCCACGGCAGCCGGTCACCCTCTCCATTGACGGGAAAATTCTGAATTGAGGAAATCGTTTTAACGCGGGATTTTTATAAACCCCAAAGGGAGTTCTGTTCGGACGTTCGTTCGTAACGGAACTCCCTTTTTTGAAAGACACAATTTTTTAACATCCCTTTCCGTTTACACCCCGGCGAAAGAAGTGTATAATAAAATAATGTAATTGTGCGGCTGTGCATTGCGAAATGATGTGAGAAGGGAACCGATATCGATGAACCAAAACAAGCAAGCGCTCCGGCGGCGGATGACCCGGCGGGAGTGGAGGATCCGGCGCTGCCTGCGTCTGGCACGGAACTGGGCCGTGTTTCTGGCGGCCTGCGGCGCGGCTGTTGCCCTGATGACCAGCGGCATTTTATGGCTGCTGCCCAAGGCCCACGCCCTGATCGCGGGGCCGGAGGACTTTGTGGCCAGAAATTACGATGGCACCGAATACCAGCTGAACCTTGCCGATGCCCGGCTGGTGCTGGTGAACGGCAATCTGCCGCTGGACGCAGAGCCTGCCCCGGCCCTTGCGGTGGCGGATGATGCCACGGGCCAGCAGCTGGAAGCGGAAGCCGCAGAGCAGTACCGCGCCATGGCGGCAGCTGCGGCGGCAGACGGTATCACGCTGGAACTGGTGACGGGCTATCAGGATGTTTCCGCTCGGGAAGCGGCCTTTGATGCCCGGAAGCAGGTGTATCTGGAAAAGGGGCTTTCCGAGGAGGAGGCCGCGGCCTATGCCGCCAGCGTCTGCCCTCCGGCCAATGCCAGCGAGCAGGCCACCGGCTATGCGGTGGACATTCTCAGCCCGGACTGCACCGAAAAGACCACCCACTTTGCCGATACCCGCGCCTACGAGTGGCTGACCGCCTACGCTGCGGAGTATGGTTTTGTCCTCCGCTGGCCGGAGGGGCGGCAGGCCGCCACCGGCATGGTATACGAGCCCTGGCACTGGCGCTATGTGGGGGTGGAAAATGCCCTCGCCATCCGCGCGTCCGGACTCTCGCTGGAGGAGTTCCTTGCGCTGGAGCGCACAAAGCTGTAACAAAAAAGGAGAACGACTGTTGAGACGAACCGAGATCGCGCCCGGGGTCCATCTTTCCTGGGACCCGGCGCAGAAATTCAACCGCTGCCGGATCAGCATTCACTTTGCGTTTCCGGCACGGCGGGAGACGGCAACCGCCCACGCTCTGCTGCCTCTGTTGATGGAGCGGGGCTATGCGGATTGCCCGGATATGACCCAGATGACCAAAAAGCTTGCCCGGCTGTACGGCGCGGACCTGACCGTGGATGCCCGCCCGCTGGGTGCAAACCACAACCTCTGCGTCAGTGTGACCGGCATCAAGGACCGCTTTGCACTGGAGGGCGAGGCCCTGACCCGGGAGTATGCCGCGCTGGCGCTGGGCACGGCGTTCCATCCCTATTTTGTGGGCGGTGTGTTTGACCCGGAGGCGGTCACCATCGAAAAGCAGATGCTGAAAAAGGCGCTGGAGGATGAGATCAACGAAAAGCGCATCTACTGCCAGCGGCAGGCCAACCGGGAGTTCTTTGGGAGCAGCCCCGCCGGTATCCGGCAGGAGGGTTATCTGGACGAGGTGGACGGCCTGACCCCGGAAACGCTGACAGAGGCTTATCGTGAGATGCTCCGCACCGCCAGCATCGAGCTGCTGGTGCTGGGCTGCGGGGAAGCGGAGACCGAGCAGGTGAAGCAGGCCCTGCTGGAAGAGCTTTCCCACATCGGGCGGGCCCCGCTGCCATTGTGCGAGAACCTTGCCATGCCCCGGCAGGATGCCGTGCGCAGGGTGGAATGCTTTGACACGGTGCAGGCCAAGCTCTGCATGCTGTTCACGCTGGGCGTGCCCATGCGCCCCGACCAGATGGCGGCGGTGCGGCTTGCCATGGCGCTGTATGGCGGCAGTGTGACCAGCCGCCTGTTCCTGAACGTGCGGGAACGGGATCATCTGTGCTATTACTGCTCGTCCAGCTTCCAGAGCTTTACCGGAAGCATGGCTGTGAACAGCGGCGTGGAGCACGCCGACGCGGCCCGGGCCGAAAAAGCGATCCTGAAGGAGCTGGATGACCTGCGCAGCGGCCCCATCACGGCTGAGGAGCTTGAGGACTGCCGCCGCTCCCTGCTGAGCGGGATGGCGGGCATTGAGGATACGCTGGGCGGCATTGAGACCTGGTATTACATGGAGGTGCTGCGGGGCGGCCCGGTGCAGACCCCGGACGATGCCCGCGCGGCCCTGCAGGCTGTGACCGAGGAGGATGTCCGCACCGTCCTGCGGCAGCTGACCCTTTCAGTCAGCTATCTTCTGACCCGAGAGGAGGAGAGCGCCCATGCCTGAACAGAACACGAACCGTGCCCTGACCGAGGCCGCCGCCGATGAGTGGAAGGTGCTGCCCTCGGGCCTGACGGTGCTGGTGCGGCCCATGCCGGGCTATTCTGGCACTCATGTCATCTATGCCACCCGCTTTGGCTCCATCGACCGGGATTTCCGGGTGGACGGCAGGGAAGTGCATCTGCCCGCCGGTGTGGCGCATTTTCTGGAACACAAGATGTTTGAGGATGAGGACGGCGATGCCTTTGCAAAGTTCGCCAAGACCGGTGCCAACGCCAATGCCTTTACCAGCTTTGACCGCACCTGTTACCTGTTTACCGCCACCGAGCAGCTGGACGAAAGCCTGGATGTGCTGCTGGGCATGGTGGGCCGTCCCTACTTTACTGAGCAGACCATCGCCAAGGAGCAGGGCATCATCGGGCAGGAGATCAAAATGTATGATGACAGCGCCGACTGGCGGCTCATCACCGGCCTGTGCGAGTGCCTGTATCACAGCCACCCCATCCGCAGCGACATTGCGGGCACGGTGGAAAGCATTGCAGAGATCACGCCGGAGATGCTGTACGACTGCTGCAAGGCGTTCTATGCCCCCAACAACATGGTGCTGGCCGCCGCAGGCAGCACCAGCATGGAACAGATCCTGGCGGCCTGTGCGCGCCACGGCCTGATGGAAGCGCGCCCGGTGGAGCGGGTGCAGCGGCTCTGGACAGAGGAACCCATGACGCTGGCCGCTGCCGAAAAGACCATTACAATGCCGGTGTCCAAGCCCTGCTTCGGCATCGGCTTCAAGGAGCAGCCGCTGCAGCATGACGACCTGCGCAGCGAGATCCTGTATGACCTCATCCTCTGCTGCATCTCTGGCGGCATGTCGAGGCTCTACCGGAAGCTCTATGATGAGGGCTTGACCAACCCCGGCTTTGGCGGGGAGGTGCTCCGGGTGGACGGTTGCTGCTGCATCCTGTTCACCGGCGAGAGCGATGTGCCCGACACTGTGAAGCAGCTGCTGCTGGAGGAGATCCGGCGCATCCGTGCTGAGGGCGTGGACCGGGAAATCTTTACCCTGTGCAAGAATGAAAAATACGGCCAGCTGATCGAAAATCTGGAGAACGTGGAGGACTCGGCCAGCCAGATGGCAGATTTTGCCCTCAGCGGCCAGACCGTGGCCCAGCAGATCGCCACACTGGCGGCGCTGACGGCAGAGGATGCCGACGCAGCGCTGCAGAAGATCCTGAGCGAGGAGCGGATGGCTGTGATGTACATCCAGCCCGACGGCACGGCCGGGGAAGAGCCGGACGATGAGGAGGAGATGGAAGAATGACGAATCTGGTGCAGTTTCCGGGGCTGGGGTTGAGCTTTGAGCTTGACCGCGTGGCCTTTTCCATCGGAGGCATGAACATTTACTGGTACGGTGTCTGCATTGCCGTGGGCATGTGCCTGGCGCTGGTGTTCGCGTTCCGGCACAGTGTGGAGTTTGGTGTGGATGCCGATGCCATGGTGGATGTCATCCTCATCGGTGTGGTCATGGGCATCCTGTGTGCCCGGCTCTACTATGTGGCCCTTTCGCCCTATCAGTACCACAGCCTGAAAGATGTGCTGGCCATCCGGGATGGCGGTCTTGCCATTTACGGCGGCATCATCGGAGCCTTTCTGTTCGGAGGTCTGGCCTGCAAGTGGCGGAAAGTCCCCGTGCTGCCCATGTTCGATCTGGCGGCCATGGGCTTCCTCATCGGGCAGGGCTGCGGCCGCTGGGGCAACTTCTTCAATCAGGAGGCGTTCGGCTGCAACACGCCCCTGCCGTGGGGCATGTACAGTGACCGCACCGCCGCAGAAGTGGTAGGCAATGTGCACCCGTGCTTCCTTTACGAATCGATTTTGTGCCTTTTGGGCTTTGTTTTACTGCATTTATTCACGCGCCACCTGCGCCGGTATGACGGCCAGACGTTCTTATTATACATCATCTGGTACGGCGTGACGCGCTTCTTCATTGAAGGTCTGCGCACGGACAGTCTGCTGTTGCCGGGTATCGATCTGCGCGTTTCGCAGGTGCTTGCTGCGGCTTCTGCACTCATCGCTGTTGTTTTGCTCATCGTGTTCCGCAACTGCCATAAGCTTACGGGCTGCGGCAGCCGCAAGGCGATGGAAGCTGCCGGTCTGACAGTTGAAGACAAGGCGGAGAAGGTCGAGATTGACGACACTGCCGAAAGCACCATTTTCTCCGGCATGAGCGCCGAAGAAGCACAGGAGCACATGACCGTCGGCACCGGCGTAAAGAAAGCTGCCGAGGCGGAAAATGAAAAAACGGAAGGAAATGCGGATGCAAACACTTCCGAAGAGCCGTCTGATGAAGCCGAAGAAGCGAATGAAACGGCAGAAGGGGAAAGCGAGGAGAAGAACGATGGCAGTGAGAATTGACGGCAAGGCCGTTGCGGCAAAGGTACGCGGCGAAATTGCCGAAGAAGTTGCCGCTTTAAAAAAGCAGGGCGTTCAGACCGGCATGGCGGTCGTGCTTGTCGGCGAAGACCCCGCGTCTAAAATCTACGTGCGCAACAAAGGCAAGGCCTGCGCCGAGACCGGCATTTACTCCGAGGAACACGTCCTGCCGGAAAACACCACGCAGGAGGAGCTTTTGGCGCTTATCGAAAAGCTGAATGCAGACCCGAAAATCAACGGCATTTTGGTGCAGTCTCCGCTGCCGAAGCACTTGAACGAAGCGCTCATCGTGGAGCATATCGATCCGAAAAAGGACGTGGACGCGTTCCACGCCGAAAATGTCGGCCGCATCATGATCGGCGATTTCGCGTTTTTGCCGTGTACGCCCGCGGGCATCATCGAGCTCATCCGCTCTACCGGCGTCACAATCGACGGCAAAAACTGCGTCGTCATCGGCCGCAGCAACATCGTCGGCAAGCCGATGGCTATGCTGCTTCTGCATGAAAACGGCACGGTGACGATCTGCCACAGTCACACGAAAAATTTGAAAGAGATCTGCAAAACGGCGGATATTCTCGTTGTCGCGGTCGGCAAGGCGAAATTTGTCACCGGCGATATGGTAAAGCCCGGTGCCGTGGTAATTGATGTCGGCATGAACCGCGATGAAAACGGCAAGCTGTGCGGCGATGTTGATTACGAAAGCGCCGAGGCGGTCGCCGGCTACCTTACGCCGGTGCCCGGCGGCGTAGGTCCCATGACCATCACAATGCTGATGAAAAACGCCGTAACGGCAGCAAAAATACAGAACGGACTGGTGTAAGTATGAGCAGATTGCTCAGTAAAATCAAGGCCCCGAACGATGTGAAAAAGCTTGCGGCAAACGAGCTGCCGGAGCTTTGCGATGAGATCAGAGAAGAGATCATCAGCACGGTGGCGGACAACGGCGGCCATCTCGCTTCCAATTTGGGCGTGGTGGAGCTCACTGTGGCGCTGCACCGTGTGTTCACCTTGCCGGAGGATTGCATCGTGTGGGACGTGGGGCACCAATCCTACGCGCACAAGCTTTTAACCGGCAGAGAAGAAGCGTTTTCCACGCTGCGCCGCGAGGACGGGCTTTCGGGCTTTCCGTCGAGAGAAGAAAGCGACTGCGACCCGTTTACAACGGGGCACAGCAGCGCGTCCATTTCTTCGGCGCTCGGCCTTTCCGTTGCAAAGGCACTTGCGGGTGACCCCGGCCATGTCATCGCCGTCATCGGCGACGGCGCGTTGACCGGCGGCCTTGCGTATGAGGGCCTCAATAATGCGGGCCGCATCAACCGCAATATGATCGTCATTTTGAATGACAACGCCATGTCCATTTCCCGCAACGTGGGCTCCATTGCGCGCTACCTTTCCTATGTGCGCGCAAAGCCGGGGTATTTGAACGCAAAAGACAGCGTCGAAGCCGCACTGTGCCGCGTGCCGAAGGTGGGCGAGCACATGGCTGCCGAAGTGCGCCGCGTGAAAAACCAAATCAAAAAGAATATTTTCAACACCACGATCTTTCAGGATCTTGGCTTTAATTATTACGGCCCGTTCGACGGACACGACCTGCGCACCTTGACGTCGGTTTTGACGATGGCGCGCGATATGGATAAGCCGGTGCTCATCCATATCCGCACCTATAAAGGACGCGGATATAAATACGCGGAGAACGCTCCGAGCGTTTACCACGGCCTTGCGGCGTTTGACCGCGAAAAGGGCGCGGGCGAAGCCATTGCCAAGGGTTTTTCGCATGCGTTCGGCGAGACGATGTGCACGATAGCCGGTGTAAATGAGAAGCTGTGCGCCGTTACGGCGGCGATGGAATCCGGCACCGGTCTGACGGATTTCCGCGAAAAATACCGCAGCCGTTTCTTTGATGTCGGCATTGCGGAGGAACACGCCGTCACGTTCTGCGCCGGTCTGGCGCGCGGCGGTATGATTCCGGTTTTTGCGGTATATTCCACGTTTTTACAGCGCGCGTACGACCAGCTCATCCACGACGGCGCCTTGCAGCATCTCAAAATTATTCTGGCTGTGGACAGAGCCGGCGTGGTCGGCGAAGACGGCCAGACGCATCAAGGCGTGTTTGATGCCGCGTTTCTGCGCACCGTGCCGGACATCCACGTGTACGCGCCGACGTATTACGATGAGCTTTCGGACAATCTTGATGACTGTATTAAGGGAGAAAACCACCTTTATGCTATTCGCTACCCGCGCGGCAAAGAGCTGTATCGCCCGGAAAACTACACGCTTTCCGGCAAGCCGTTTTATGTGTTCGGCACGGAAGATGCTTCTGTCACGCTTGTGACCTACGGCCGTATGTTCTCGTTTGCGTGCGAAGCGGCGGAAACGCTCGAAAAAGAGGGCATAAAGTGCCGCATCGTGAAGCTCAATCGCATCGTGCCGATCGATCCGAAAGCGGTGGAAGCGGTCTTAAGGTGTCCCACGGTTCTGTTCTTTGAAGAGGGCGTCCGCCAAGGCGGCATCGCGGAGGAATTCGGCGCCATGCTGTTGGATCGTAATTTCAGAGGACACTACGAAGTGCACGCTATTGAAAACGGATTCATCAAGCACGCGCCTATGTTCCGCACGCTGCATAAGCTCGGTCTTGACGTAGAGGGTATGGTGAACGCCGTACACACGGCGCTGCAAATCGCAGAAAAGAAAGATGGAAAGGCAGTTTCTATATGAAAAAAAGGATAGACGTCCTGCTTTATGAAAAAGGGCTTGCGCCCAGCCGCGAAAAAGCGCGCACGCTCATCATGGCGGGCTGTGTTTACGCGGATAACCAGAAATTCGATAAGCCCGGTGACACCGTGCGCGAAGACGCAGTCTTAGAGGTGCGCGGCAACACGCTGCGCTACGTCAGCCGCGGCGGCTTAAAGCTTGAAAAAGCTATGCAGCTGTTTCCGATCAAGCTCGAAAACACCGTATGTATGGACATCGGCGCATCTACGGGCGGCTTTACGGACTGCATGCTGCAAAACGGCGCCTCCAAAGTATACAGCGTAGACGTCGGCTACGGGCAGCTCGCCTGGCAGCTGCGCACCGACCCGCGCGTGGTGAATCTGGAGCGTACGAACGCCCGCTATCTCACACGCGAGCAAATTCCGGAGGAGATTGACTTCTTCTCCGTAGACGTGTCGTTCATCTCGCTCAAAATTATTTTGCCCGCCGTGCGTCCGCTTTTAAAGGACGGCGGCAAAGCTGTGTGCCTTATTAAGCCGCAGTTTGAAGCCGGCAGGGAAAAAGTAGGCAAAAAGGGCGTTGTGCGCGACAAAGCCGTGCACGAGGAAGTGGTGCAGATGATCTGCGATTTTGCAGTGGAAAACGGATATTCCGTACTGGGACTTACGTTCTCGCCGGTCAAAGGACCGGAGGGCAACATCGAGTATCTTGTGTTCCTCCAAAAAAGCGACGCGCCGGTGAATACGGCAGGAAGCACGCCGCATGAGATCGTGGAAGCATCTCACGCGGCGCTGGACAAAAAGGACTGAGGCTTATGAAAATTGCGGTGATTCCAAATCTGGATAAACGCGATGCGGACATATACACCCGGGAAATTCTGGCGGTTTTGCAGGAAAACGGTGCGGAAACACTCATGCACGAAAAGCACCGCGGGCAGTATGAACACGTCACGTTCTGCAAAAATCACGCCGCACTGGCGGAAAGCTGCGACCTTATCGTTGCGGTCGGCGGCGACGGCACCATCATCCACACGGCAAAGCACGCGTCCGTTGCAGGTAAGCCCATCCTTGGAGTGAACCTTGGGCGGCTGGGCTTTTTGGCAGGTGTGGAGAAGGACGAGCTGCACAAATTAAAGGCGCTCTTTACGGGCGATTACCGTGTGCGCCGCCTGATGATGCTTTCCGTTACCGTGCACAGCGTGCAGGGGGATACAACCTACCGCGCTTTAAACGACGCGGTCGTCTCCGGCGCACAGTCCAGAATTTACGATTTCGGCTTTTCCGTCGACGGCTCCAAGCTTTATAAATTCCGCGCGGACGGCCTCATTTTGGCTACACCGGCGGGCTCCACGGCGTACTCGCTCTCGGCGGGCGGCCCGGTGGTAGACCCGGAATCGGAATGCGTAATCTTCACGCCCATCTGCCCGCATGCGCTCTTTAACCGCAGCACGCTGTTCTGCGCAGATAAGACCATCATGGTCAGCACGGACAGCGATTATTCCGGCGAGGTGTATCTCACCATAGACGGTGGCGCACCCATACGCATTCATAAGACGGACACGGTTTCCGTCAGTCGCTCGACCTATTACACTGAGCTTATTCAGACCGACGAACGCAATTTTTACGATATTGTAGACAGCAAATTTATGCAAAGCAGAAATTAAAAGGCAGGAAGGAAGGCAGAAAGCATGAAAACAAGACGCCACGCCAAAATTTTGGAGCTCATCAAAGCACAGGATATCGACACGCAGGAGGAGCTCCTGCGCAATCTGCGCGCTTGTGG
>OMNT01004002.1_pt1 | contig 10159 bp, 9 predicted proteins | sample 1672551 | NCBI WGS metagenome assembly OMNT01 (sample SAMEA3136698, study PRJEB25190) | human gut metagenome
TGCTCAGACAAAAGAAGCATAATCTATAGATCAAAGCTAGATCAGAAATCAAGAGAGCGTTATACTTTTCAGTATATTACAAGTACTAAAAAGTATAACGCTCTCTTTTTTTTATAGAATGTACAAAGTAGCAAAAGTAACAAATGAAACTTAAAAAAATAGAAAAGAATTGTTAGACAATTGTAAAAACACCTAAAAAATACCCATGAAAAACCTTGATTTTATGCCATATTTATCATTAGTTTATAAAATTTTTATAATTGTGCAACGTTGAGCAAAAAGGTTGCTCATCACAGGAATGAGCAACCAATGCTCCATTTTTTGAACCCAATGAGAATTGTATTGATAGAAATACTGTCCTATAATGAAATCAACAGGTAAGGAACGAAGCTTACAAGAGACGGCAAACAACCTGACCAGAATAATAAAAGGAGAGTGATAAGTCGTGGCAAATCGTGACACAATTTACAGAGAACTGATTCAGCTTGACTGGGAAGTCAAAGATCAGGATGAATTTTTTGACAAGATGGCAGATAAGCTTTTAGAGCTTGGATATGTAAAAGATACATTTAAAGATGCAATCAAAACAAGAGAAGCAAATTATCCAACAGCTCTTCCGGTTGAACCATATCCGGTAGCGATTCCTCATGCAGATCCAGAAAATATCATCAAACCATTTATCGCATGTACAAGATTAAAGAATCCAATCAAATGGTGCGAGATGGCAAACAACGATGTTCAGCATGATGTGAAATTCATCTTTATGCTTGGATTCCTTGGTGGACATGATGATCCAAATGCTGGAAATGAACATGTTGAATTACTTCAGGTACTGGTAACAAACTTCCAGAAACCAGAAGTTATGGACAAATTAGTAAACGCCAAAACTGAAGATGAGTACATGGAAGCAGTACTTTCCATGGAAGGTCTTTAAAATTAATAAACAAAACTAATAAAGTTTTTTAGAAAGGAAGGTCTTAAAATGAAACAGATCGTAGTAGCATGTGGAAGTGGAGTAGCAACTTCTCAGACAGTAGCAAGTAAAGTTAATCGTCTTTTAAAAGAGAACAATATCCCTGCTGAAGTATTAGCAGTAGATATCAAATCTGTAGACCGTTACATTGCAGGAAGCTGTGCTTACATCGCAATCACAAAGGTAACAAAAGAATATCCTATCCCAGTTATCAATGGTATCGCATTTTTAACAGGTGTTGGACAGGATGCTGAATTCAAAAAATTAGTTGACGCTGTAAACGCATAAGAGGCAAAACAGTTTTAACTGATTTTTGAAAGAGAGAAAAGGAGAATTATATGAGTGTTTTAGGAAATGTAATTAACTGGATCCTGGGATTAGGTGCTGCAATCTTCGTACCTATCATCATTATCATCGCAGGATTAGTCGTAGGAATGAAACTTAAAGATGCCATTTCAGCTGGTATCACATTAGGTGTAGCCTTCACTGGTATGTCAATGCTGATCGGATTTATGTCTGATGCTATCGGACCTGCTGCAAAGGCAATGTTAACACACACAGGAATCAACTTACCAATCGTTGATGGTGGTTGGACAACATTATCAGCAATCGCATGGTCTTGGCCATATGCATTTTTAATGTTCCCACTGATGATCGGATTAAACATTCTTATGTTGATCATTAACAAGACAAAAACATTCAACGCTGACTTATGGAATGTTTGGGGAAAAATCTTTACTGGTGTAGCAGTAGCAGCCGTATCTAAACCATACTTTGGAACAGCAGCTTCTATCGCATTAGCATTTATCGTAGCTGGTATTCAGATCATCTTCGAGTTAAAGATGGCAGATATGTATCAGTATCGTATTGAAAAACTTTCTGGAATTCCAGGAGTAACATGTACACATAAAATGGGATTCACATCAATCTTCATGTTCCCAATTGACTGTATTTTAAAGAAAATCCCTGCATTAAACAAACGTTTCGATGCAGCAGCATTAAAAGATAAGATCGGTATCTTCGCTGAATCTCACGTATTAGGATTCATCCTTGGTATTATCTTCGGTATCTTAGCTCGTTACAGTGTAGCAGCTACATTAACATTAGGTATTCAGGCTTCATGTGCATTAACACTGTTCCCTGTAATCTCTAAATACTTCATGATGGCATTAGAGCCAATTTCATCAGCAATCAGTGCTTTCATGAACAAGAAATTCGATGACAGAACATTAGTTGTAGGTCTTGACTGGCCATTCATGGGTGGTGCAAACGAAATCTGGTTAGCAGTATTCTGGGCTATCCCTGTAACATTAGTATTCTCAATGTTCTTACCAGGAAATGAAATCCTTCCATTCGCTGGTATCGTAAACAATGCGATCGCAGTAGCAGCATTCCTTGTAACAGGTGGTAACATCATCCGTATGTTAATCTTAGTTACATTATTTGCACCAGCTTACCTTTGGGTAGGAACAATCATGGCACCATTCATCTCTGATCTTGCTCGTTCAACAGGAGCAGTTGCATTAAAAGCTGGAGAATTAATTTCTTGCTCATCTATCGATGGACCTATCCAGACATATGCATTCTCTCATGTATTTAAGATCATGGATGGAAACTTCTTCCCATTAGTATTATGTGTAATCTTTGTTGTATGCTTTATTGCACTTTACAAATACCTTGGAAAAGAAGAAGCAGAAGGAAGAGAAATCAACTAAGATTGATTCACAATTATACATAATAATCAGACAGCAAAAAAGAAATGAGGTTTCAATATGCAGAGATTTGTTAATGATCCAGATTATATCGTAGAAGATATGGTAAAAGGATATGTAAAAGCACACAAAGATCTGATCAAACGTTCAGAAGCAAATGATCGCGTTGTCCAGTATGTAAACGCTCCTGTAGAAGGCAAAGTTGGTCTTGTAACAGGTGGTGGATCAGGACATGAACCTGCGTTTCTTGGCTATGTCGGAAAGAATATGATGGATGCAGTAGCAGTAGGTGAGATTTTCTCCTCACCTTCTGCTCAAGCATTTTATGACGCTTTTATGTCAGTAGATTCCGGGCAGGGAGTTGCATGTTTATTTGGTAACTATGCCGGGGATAATATGAATGTAAAGATGGCGATCCGCAAAGCAAAGAAACAGGGTGTAACTGTAAAATATGTAGTAGCAACTGATGACGTTGCGTCTTCTCCAAAAGAGACAAAAGAGAAACGTCATGGTATTGCAGGTGGTGTGTTCATGTGGAAGATCGGAGGAGCGAAAGCTGCTTTAGGTGGAACACTGGATGAAGTCATTGACGTAGCACAGAAAACTGTAGATAATACGAGAAGTATTTGTGTCGGATTAAGTCCATGTGCAATTCCAGCAGTTGGACATCCAAATTTCCAGATTGAAGATGGAAAGATGGAATTTGGAATCGGACATCATGGAGAACCTGGTATCAATGTACAGGATTTAAAACCAGCCAAAGATATTGCAAGACAGATGGCTAAGGCAGTCATTGATGATATGGAACCAGAAGAAGGTTCCGAAGTTGCAGTCTTAATGTCTGGATTAGGAGCTACTCCAGTTATGGAACTTTACGTTCTATATGATGAAGTAGAAGAATACCTGAAAGAACAGGGATTATCAGTTTACAAAGTATTTATTGGAGATTATGTAACATCTCTTGATATGAACGGAGCAGCATTGACTGTCCTTAAATTAGATGATGAATTAAAAGAATTGCTTGATTACGAGGCAAAATCTCCAGGAATTGAAGTGTAAACTTATTAAAGTAATAGACTTGATGAAAGAGGTGCACCATTGTATTTAGATGAAAGAGGTTATACAGTTCTTAAAACGATTGTGAATAATCCCGCGATCACGGGTAAGGAAGTGGAAGCGTCTTTACAGCTATCCAGAAAGCAGCTAAGCTATACGATCGAGAAGATTAATGATTATCTGCAGGACAATGGAATGCCAAAGATCGAGCGGTTAAGGACTGGAAAATTTATCATACCAGTTGCTGTCATTGAACAATATCAGACAGAAGAGATCACTGGAGATGGAACAACGTATATTTATACGGATAAAGAACGTGGACTTTTAATTTTTCTGATGCTTCTTTGTGTACGCGAAGAACTATCAATTTATCATTTCACATCAAAATTAGAAATCAGTAAAAATACATTTCTAACAGATCTTAAGAAACTGGAACAAAGATTAGAAGAATATCATTTGGAAGTATTATACAGCCGGCAGGAAGGATATCACTTAGTCGGCAGTGAATATGCAAAACGTGAGATGATGGTCACATCAATTCGTGGAATCTTAAAGATTCCAAGAGGAAAAGAGACGATCATGGATATCTGTCAGATCAGTGAAGAGATGATGGAGCAGGTGGAAAAACAGATTTCAATGATTGAGGAACGTCTGCAAGTTCGTTTTACAGATGAGAGACTGAAAGAACTTCCTTTGATCATGTGTTTGATCATTATCAGAACACAGAAGGGAAGGATTCTTCGGGAGCTTCCAGAGACATTTCAACATATTGCCGGTACAAAAGAGTATTCTGTGATGCTTGAGTTTGCAAAAGAATACGGAATTACCTGGCAGACAGAAAAATTATTTTTGACAGCTCAGATTCAGATTTCTAATTTCCATACACTGCAGACAAGAGATTCTGCACAGGAAGAAGAATTGATGAGAGCTTCAGAAGAAGTGATCGTTAATTTTGAGAATCTGATCTGTGTAACGATCGATGAAAGAGAAACCTTGCTAGAAGCATTGTTTCAGCACATCAAGCCAGCATTTTATCGCATGAAGTATCATTATCATATCGAACAAAGTATTTTGGATATGGTCCTCCCACAATATGCATCACTTCATGCAGTCGTGCGGAAATCCATCGGACCGGTAGAAAGATTATTAGGAGTTGAAGTTCCAGACGAAGAGCTTGTATATATTACGGCATTATTTGGAGCATGGCTTCGAAGAGAAGGTATTCTTGAAATTACACCGGACCAAAGGAAACGAGCAGTTGTAGTATGTGCGAATGGGATCTCAGTATCTAATTTCTTATATTTTACATTGAAGGAATTATTTCCAGAGATTGAGTTCATTGCATGTCTGTCAATGAGAGATTTTGCATCCTATGATGAAACAAAGTTTGACCTCGTATTTACGATGGTAAGACTTGAGACGACAAAGACACAGTTTGTTGTGAAGCCATTTCTGGATGAAGTATCTAAGACTAAATTCAGAGAAAAAGTCATGGGAGAATTAGTCGGAATCGTACCTCACAAATTAGATGTTTCTACCTTGTTAAATATTGTTCGCAAATATGCAGATATTATAGATGAGGAAGCATTAAAGAGAGAATTTGCAGCAGCATTGAATCCGGAGATTGAAGATGAGAAATTAAACAATGTAAGGACAAGATTTCAAATTGGATTAAAAGATGTTTTAGTAGAAGAAACGATTCAGGTATTAGATCATACACTTCTTTGGGAAGATGCGATCCGTACAGTGGGCAGACCACTTGTAACACGCGGTGATGTCACAGAAGGGTATGTACAGAAAGCAATTGATAATATCAAGGCAGATAAACCATTTATTATGATCGCAGACGGAGTGATCATTGCACACGCTGGAGTCGATGATGGAGCAAACAGAGTATGTTTATCATTACTTACCATGCCAGAGAGAACAGACGTGTGTGGATATATGCAGGCAGATGTTGTCATTATGATCGGGACACCAGATCCTACAAAACATCTGGAGATGTTAGAGCAGTTAAATCACATAATAGAAGATAAAAAAAGCTTGCAGCTTTTAAAGAAGGCAAAAGAGCCAAAAGATATCATTAAATTAATTCAAAAACAGGAAAAGGAGAAGTAGAGATGTTAGAATCATTAAAAAAAGACGTTGTAGCTATGGCAAAACGTGCTCAGAAAGAAGGATTATGTAAACATTTATCTGGAAACTTAAGTGCAAGAGATCCAGAAACAGGATATGTAGTAATCACACCAACACAGGTAGATAGAGAATTATTAACAGCAAGAGATATGGTTGTTCTTGATCTTGATGCAAACGTTATCGAAAACGAATCAGGACTTCGCCCAACAAGTGAATCTTTAATGCATCTTCAGATCTATAAAACAAGACCAGACGTAAATGCTGTATGTCATACACATTCTATGTATGCAACAACATTCGCTGTATTAAATAAACCAATTCCAGCTGTTGTATATGAAATCGCTAACTTAGGTGTAACAAAATCAAGAATTCCAGTTGCTCCTTATGGACGTCCAGGAACAACAGATCTGTCTGACAGTGTTATCGAACCAGTTCAGGAAGCAGACGTATTCTTATTACAGGGACATGGAGCAGTAGCTGTATCTCAGGGTAATATCTATGATGCATACTTAAGAGCTGCTTATATCGAAGAATTAGCTCAGTTATACTACAATGCACTTTGTGCAGGACAGGGTGAAGAACCATACTTCTTCCCACCAGAAGAATTACAGAAATGGGAATATCCATCTCAGATCAAATTCCCTAACAAATAATCGCTTACATAGAAGAAGGAGAGTATGCAATGAAGAAAATTATCAACCAGCCAGATAATTATATCAAAGAAATGTTAGAAGGAATCTACATCGCACATAAAGATGATCTTACATGTGTAGATGGTGACTTACAGGTTCTTGTATCTAAACATAAAAAAGAAGGAAAAGTAGGTATCGTCACAGGTGGTGGATCAGGACATCTTCCATTATTCTTGGGATATGTAGGAAAAGGTATGATCGATGGATGTGCAGTTGGTGATGTATTCCAGTCTCCAAGTGTAGATCAGGCAATCGCTTTAACAAGAGATGCAGACCAGGGTGCCGGAGTATTATATATCTACGGTAATTATAATGGAGATATCTTCACATTCCGTCCAGCAGCTGATGAAGTTGAGATGGAAGACGATATCGAAACAGCAGAAGTTTTAGGAGCAGACGATGTTGCTTCAGCAGGACCATCTGCACCAGGAGAAAAGAGTACACGTCGTGGTGTTGCAGGAATCTTCTTCGTATACAAATGTGCAGGAGCTGCAGCAGACAAGATGCTTTCTTTAGAAGAAGTAAAACGTGTTGCAGATAAAGCAAACAACAACGTTCGTACAATGGGTGTAGCTTTAACACCATGTACAGTGCCAAGAGTTGGTAAACCAAGTTTCGAAATCGAAGATGACGAAATGGAAATTGGAATGGGAATCCATGGAGAACCAGGAATCCGCCGTGGTAAATTAGAGCCAGCTGATCAGATCGTTGATGAAATGTTAGAGAAGATCGTAGCAGACCTTCCATATGAAAAAGGTGATGAAGTTGCAGTACTTGTAAATGGTCTTGGAGCTACTCCATTAGATGAACAGTATATTGTAACACGTCGCATCAATCAGGTTCTTGAAGAAAAAGGAATCAGCGTATACAAATACTATGTGGGAGAATATGCAACAGCGATTGAAATGGCTGGATTCTCAATCTCATTATTAAAACTTGATGATGAATTAAAAGAATATATCGACCATCCAGTTGATACACCATTCTTCAAACAGGTTTAGGAGGCGTTTTAGTATGGAAACATCTTACTTAATCAAATTATTAAAAGAGATCAGTAACATTATGGCTGAGAATAAAGATAAGCTGATCGAGATGGACGGAATCGTTGGTGATGGAGACTTAGGTCTTACAATGTCCGATGGATTTAAAGCAGCATACGATGCAGTATCTGACGGAGCAATCGCTGATGCAGGAAAACTGTTATTTGCAGCAGGAAAAGCAATGGCGAATAAAGTTCCTTCAACAATGGGATCTTTAATGGCAACTGGTTTAAAACAGGCTGGAAAAGATTTGAAAGGAAAAGAAACATTAGAAGATGCTGATGTAGTACAGATCTTTGCTTCTTACGAAGCGGGAGTTGCGAAATTAGGTGGAGCAAAGGTTGGAGATAAGACATTCCTTGATGGCCTTCATCCAGCAGTAGAAAGCTTACAGGCTTCTTTAGCAGCAGGAGAATCTTTGGCAGATATGGCAGGGAAAGCCGCTGATGCAGCAGAAGGATTCAAAGCTACTACAACTATGTTAGCAGTTCACGGACGTGCTGCAACAAGAGGAGAAGCATCCAGAAGTCTGGAAGATCCAGGAGCTAAAGTAGCATCTCTGATCATGCAGGCATTTGCAAAAAGTTTATAATCACTTATAAAATATATAAGTAAGAAAAACAGCACATTGTAATAGAAATATTATGATGTGCTGAATTTTTACAATGTTTTATTGTATAAATACAAAAATAAAAGCTGATACAGGAGGATATAGCATGTTAAATTTTCAGTATTACACACCAACAAAAGTAGTCTTTGGGAAAGATGCAGAACTTAAAGTTGGACCATTAGTGAAGGCAGAGGAATGTAAGAAAGTCCTTGTCCATTACGGAGGACAGAGCGCAAAAAGATCTGGGCTTTTAGACAGAGTCTGTGAAGCATTAAAGGATTTTGATATTGATTATGTAACACTTGGTGGTGTTGTGCCGAATCCACATTTGTCAAAAGTATATGAAGGAATCGAATTGTGTAAAAAAGAAGGTGTAGACTTCATTCTCGCGGTAGGTGGAGGAAGTGTTATTGACTCTTGTAAAGCAATTGCCTATGGACTTGGAAATCCAGATGTTGATGTATGGGATCTGTTTACGGGAAAGGCAACACCTAAGACATGTTATCCATTAGGAAGTGTCTTAACGATCGCAGCAGCAGGAAGCGAGATGAGTAATTCTTGCGTTATCACAAATGAAGAAGGCTGGTACAAGAAGGCACTGGATACAGATCTTGCAAGACCTAAATTTGCGATCATGAATCCAGAGATCACATATACATTACCAGATTACCAGACACAATGTGGATGTGCTGATATTATGATGCATACAATGGAACGTTATTTTGTACTAGAAGATACAATGGAGATCACAGACAAGATTGCACAGGACGTTATGAAAAATGTTATGAAATATGCAAAGATTCTTAAAAAAGATCCGAAGAATTATGAAGCGAGAGCTGAGATCATGTGGTGTGGTTCTCTGTCACATAATGGACTGACAGGATGTGGAACCTGTGGAGGAGACTGGGCAACACATCTGATCGAACATGAATTAGGTGGAATGTTTGATGTAGCTCATGGAGCAGGACTTGCAGCAGTCTGGGGAAGCTGGGCAAGATATGTCATGGATGAGAAACCAGAACGATTTGCACAGTTTGCAGTCAATGTTATGGGCGTTGAAGAATGTGAAGATATCAAGGCTACAGCAATCAAAGGAATCGAAGCTGTGGAAGATTTCTATAGAGAGATTGAGATGCCAACAAATTTAAAAGAACTAGGAATTGATCCAACCGACGAGCAGATCAAAGATATGGCAATGAAAGCAACTAACAATGATACACAGCAGCTGGGAGCATTTAAGAAATTATCAGCAAAAGATCTGGTAGAAATTTATACAGCAGCAAAATAAAATCATGTACCAAACAAAAGAAAACCATGTATCTATAGAAACGCATATATAATTTACAAAAATTATATATGTATTACGAAAAAGGAATTCCTGATTACTTTCTCTTGTAATCGGGAATTCCTTTTGTTGTTTTAATATGCAGCCATCTCTTCGATAGCTTGTTTTTCGATAATCGTTATCAGATGTTCATTAAATAAAGCCTTCGTTGCATAAGTATTTGGCAGACGTTTGCAATATTCAGAAAGAACGAGATGAATCTCATCCATACTGTCATTGTTTGGTGAATCATCAAGTGCCGTTAATGAAAGATAATAACATTGATTGTCAGGATCTTTATATAAAGTACTTGCAACATTATAATCACTTAACAGTTTTGCTGCAAAAGCAACGTCATCAAGAGAGGTAAAGGCAAAAATACCAACTCCTGTATCAGCAAGAGCATGTTTCATATCATTATTGATATTTGATGACATTGCAGTTTTGCCGAGTCCAGAAAGAAAATCTGGAAGATCAGCTAAGACATCATCGTCAGAATCTGTTATTGATCCGCCAAGCAGACCTTTTGGTAACTTTTTATAATGTTCACGGAAATCTTCTGGGTTATCCACTCTTGTGATCACAAGGATCAGACATTCTTTGGATACAGGAATTG
>OMNT01004005.1_pt1 | contig 10155 bp, 6 predicted proteins | sample 1672551 | NCBI WGS metagenome assembly OMNT01 (sample SAMEA3136698, study PRJEB25190) | human gut metagenome
TCTTTTGTTTGCCCGTGGTGATGCTGCTCGGTTATGCAGGAACAGACAAGTGCCTTGTGCCGGTGCAGGATTGCTTTTGGAAAGCCGGTCGTGCCGGAGGAAAAATAGATTGCTGCATCGTCGTTTTCGTCCAGCGCGACAGGCGGGACGCTTGATGAGCAGAAGCCCATGAGTCTGCGGCAGTCCTCAGCGTAGTCCGGCACGTTCCGGCCCACAAACAGCCGGAGTCTTACCCGTGTCAGGCCTGCCTGAATCGGGTCGAGCCGTGAAACAAATTCCGGCCCGAAGACCAGCACCTCCACATCTGCCAGATCAAGGCAGTAGGAAATTTCATCGGACGCATACCGGAAGTTGAGCGGAACGGCGATGCACCCGGCCTTGAGAATGCCGAAATAAATCGGCAGCCATTCCAGACAGTTCATCAGCAGAATGCCGACCTTGGTGCTGCGTCTGACATTCCGGCTCAGAAGAAAGTTGGCGAACCGGTTTGCACGCCGGTCAAAATCTCGCCACGACAATTCGCGCCGGTACGGTGCGTCGGGCTGTGCCTCGGCGATGAGGCTTGCTTCGCGCCAGGTGACGGCACTGTCGCGCTCTTCCGACGGGTTGACCTCGACTAGCGCGATATCAGACCCGTAAAGTCTTGCGTTCCGTTCCAGAAAATCTGTAATGACCATACAAAATCCTCCTTTGCAGCGGATCGCAGATAAAAGAAAACGCCCGCTGCACATTCCGAAAAAGTGCAGAGGACGAGAAGTTCCCGTGGTACCACCTCTATTTACCGCTTGCGCGGCCTCACCGGGCACTGATATGCCCACTGCGCGTTATCGGGCGCACCCGTCTCCGCCTACTTGCGCCGCGCGCGTTCGGGAAGCTGCTCGGAAAGGTATTCCGCCCGGACGTCTGTACCGCCTTGCACCGGCCGGCAGCTCTCTGGACAGGAGCATCGGGACGTACTTGATTTCGTCATAGCATTCAACAAACAGAACTTTAGCACATTTTGTCGGTAAAGTCAAGCGGCCGTGCACATTTTTGAGAGATGTTCCAAATGTAAGAAGCTGCCGCCCTGGAGGCCGGATTTCACTTGCATTGCAGAGCGGCAGAAGGTATAATAGAATTTAAATAGAGAAGCATTCTTTTTGTATGGATCCGGCGGACTTTGTCCTGCCGGGCAGCGCCTACCAAAGAAGAAAGAGAGGACCCGGATGGAGCAGCTTGCATCTTTTTTGAAACGATTCCAAACAGAACCTGCTGCGGATGCATACCGGTATCTCGGCTGCCACAGGCTGGAAGACGAGAGCGGCTATGTGTTCCGTGTCTGGGCGCCGCACGCTGCGGCCGTCCATGTCGTCGGTGATTTTAATTTCTGGAACGCAGAGGATCTTCCCATGCGGAAGCTGGACGGCGGCGTGTGGGAAGCCGTATCCGTCTACGCAAAAGAGGGACAGGCCTATAAATACTGTGTGCAGGGCCGCTCCGGCCGGACGGTCTACAAGACCGATCCCTACGGCAACCGCTGCTGCGCGCTGCCGGAGACCTCCAGCATCATCGACCCGCCGGACGGCTTCTGCTGGCATGACAGCGCCTACCGCGCCCGCATGGCAAAACAGTCGGCCATCCGCCGGCCGGTCAATATCTACGAGGTCCACGCCGGATCCTGGAAGCGGCACGACGACGGCAGCTACCTGAATTATGAAGAGCTGGCCGCGGAGCTCGTCCCCTACGTCAAGGACATGGGCTACACCCATATCGAGCTCCTGCCGATCATGGAGTACCCCTACGACCCCTCCTGGGGCTACCAGGTCACCTGCTACTTTGCTCCCACCCACCGCTACGGGACGCCGAAGCAGCTCATGCAGTTCGTCGACGCTTGCCATCAGGCGGGAATCGGCGTGATCCTCGACTGGGTCCCGGCGCATTTCCCGAAGGACGAAAACGGTCTGTTTGAGTTCGACGGCGAATGCTGCTACGAGCTCTCCGACCCCATGATGAACGAGCACCCGGACTGGACGACCCGGATCTACGACTACGGCAAGCCTGAGGTGCAGTCCTTCCTTATCTCCAACGCCTGCTATTGGCTTTCCTATTTTCACGTCGACGGGATTCGAGTCGATGCAGTTGCTTCCATGCTGTACCTGGACTATAATCGGAAGCAATTCAAGCCCAACCGCTTCGGCGGCCGGGAAAACCTCGAGGCCATTGACTTCCTGCGCAGGCTCAACGCGGCGGCCTTCCAGGTGAGTCCCGCGGTCATGATGATCGCGGAGGAATCCACGGCCTTCCCGCTGATCACCAGACCCGACTATGACGGCGGTCTCGGCTTCCTCTTCAAGTGGAACATGGGTTGGATGAACGACATGCTCAAATATATGTCCCTCGACCCGCTGTGGCGCAAGGGCGACCATAACGCGCTGACGTTCTCCATGACCTACGCCTATTCCGAGAATTTCATCCTCCCGCTCAGCCACGACGAGGTCGTGCACGGCAAATGCTCGCTGATCGGCAAAATGCCGGGCAATTACGACGATAAATTCAACAACCTCCGCGCGTTTTTTGCCTACCAGATCGCGCATCCGGGCAAGAAGCTCAACTTTATGGGCAACGAATTCGCCCAGTTCATTGAGTGGAACTACACGCAGGGGCTCGACTGGATGCTGCTGGACTACGAAAAGCACCGGAAGATGCAGCATTTCGTGCGCACGCTCAACCATTTCTATCTGGACCACCGCTGCCTCTGGGAAAACGACTCCGACTGGGACGGCTTCCGCTGGCTCTCGTGCGACGACCGCGACAATTCCATCGTCGCCTTCCGCCGCATCAGCCGCAAGGGCAAAGAGCTCATCGCCGTGTGCAATTTCTGCCCGGTCCTGCGGGAGGACTACAGCCTGCCGCTGCCGAAGGCCGGGTGGTACAAGCCCATCCTCAACACTGACGATGCCGCGTTCGGCGGCTTCGATTTCCAGCCCGCGCCTGTCCACGCCGTGCGCAAGGCGCAGGGCGAATACGCCTACAGCGGCACGTTCCGCGTCCCGCCGATGAGCGTTTGTTTCTATCAGCACGTAAGGAGCAATCCGGAAAAATAAAATAAAAAAACACAAATACAGAACAGAGGAACAAAGGAAGAATACAGGAGGAGATCCAGCTATGCAATTTCAGAAAAAACGTTGTGTCGCCATGCTCCTGGCAGGTGGTCAGGGCAGCCGTCTGATGGTCTTGACGGAGAACACGGCCAAACCTGCCGTTCCGTTCGGCGGCAAATACCGCATCATTGATTTCCCGCTTTCCAACTGCGTAAACTCCAAGATCGACACGGTCGGCATTCTGACCCAGTATCAGCCGCTGGAGCTCAACGAGTACATCGGCAACGGCCAGCCGTGGGGTCTCAACTCCTCGCACGGCGGCGTGCAGGTCCTGCCGCCCTACGCCAAGAGCAAAAACTCCGAGTGGTACAAGGGCACGGCCAACGCCATTTACCAGAACATCCCCTTTCTTGCGCGTTACGAGCCGGAGAATGTCGTCATTCTCTCAGGCGATCATATCTACCGGATGGACTATGCCCAGCTGGTGCGCTTCCACGAGGCCAACGGTGCCGACTGCACCATCGCCGTCCGGACGGTCCCGCTGGCAGAGGCCTCCCGCTTCGGCATCATGAACACGAACGAGGACGGCACGATCTACGAATTTGAAGAAAAGCCGAAAAAGCCCAAGAGCACCAACGCATCGATGGGAATCTACTGCTTTAAGTGGGACGTGCTGCGCAAATACCTGATGCAAGATGAGGAGGACCCGAAATCCAGCAACGATTTCGGCAAAAACGTCATCCCCGCCATGCTGGCCGACGGCTGCAAAATGTACGCTTGGCGCTTCGACGGCTACTGGAAGGACGTCGGGACGATCGAGAGCCTCTGGGAGGCCAATATGGACCTGCTCGGCACCGAGCCCGCCTTCTCCCTCCGGGGGAAGGACAAGATCTTCTCCCGAAACTTTGCCATGCCCGCCAGCTTTATCGACGCCAAGGCAAAGATCCGCGATAGCTTTATCGCTGAGGGCTGCGACATCGGCGGGACGGTCACCCACTGCGTCGTCTCCACCGGCTGCACCATCGAAGCCGGGGCCATCGTCGAAGACAGCGTCATTATGCCGGATACGACGATCAAGGCCGGTGCCATCGTCCGCAACGCCATCATCGGCGAAAACAGCTGTATCTCCAGCGGCGCCGTCGTCGGTGGTCTGGCTGGGGAAACACAGCGCATCAGCGTTGTCGGTCATCGCACCACTGTGCCGGAGAACCACCTGGTCCCCGCCGGTGAGATCTATTAATTTGGGAGGTAAGAGAGGATGGACGTTCTTGGCATTATCTTTGCAAATATTTATGACAGCTCCCTGGGCCAGCTGACAAACAAGCGGACCATGGCCTCCCTGCCCTTCGGCGGGCGCTATCGGCACATTGACTTCCCGCTCTCGAATATGGCCAACGCGGGGATCCACCACATCGGCATCATCACAAAATACAATTACCAATCCCTCATTAACCATGTCGGCTCCGGCCTGGAATGGGATCTGGCCCTAGGCGAGGGCAATATGGAATTTTTGACACCCTTCTCCATGGGTCACAGCGGTACCTACCGGGGCAAGCTGGAGGCAGTCAACTCAGCGGCAAAATTCATCGCCCAGCAAAACGAGGAATACGTCATTCTGAGTGACAGCAATGTCCTTTGTTCCATTGATCTGACCAAGGTGCTGGAAGCGCACATTGCCTCCGGCTGCGATGTCACCGCGGTGACGAAATCCGGCATCGCCGACGGCAAGAAGGAGCTTGACCTGGCCATCAAGACCGACGACGCCGGGCAGGTCACCCAGATGGCCGTGGACTATGTCGCCGACGCCAGCTATGACGCTTCCATGGGTATTTTCGTCATGAAACGCACGCTGCTGATGGAGGCGGCCAAGGAATCCACCAGCCGCAACCGCTACCGCTTAGAGCGGGACTTTATCCTGCGCTCGTTTGACGAAGGCAAGATCACCATGCATATCTACCCGTTCGCCGACGTCGCCCTCTTTATGGAGAGCACGCGGGAATACTATCAGAATAACCTGCGGCTGCTCCAGCCGCAGGTCCGTCAGGGCCTGTTTAAGAGCGGCACGCCGGTCTACACCAGTGTCCGCAACGAAGTCCCGGCTTATTTCGGCGACCAGGCGAAGATGGGCAACTGCATCATCGGTGACGGCTGCAGCATTGAAGGCAGTGTGGATGAATCCGTGCTGTTCCGGAATGTAAAGGTCGAGGCGGGGGTTACGCTCAAGCACTGCGTCGCCATGCAGGGCTGCGTCATCGGCGCGGGGGCGCAGATCGCCTATGCTGTGCTGGACAAAGGTGTCGTCGTGCGGCCCGGGTCGATGCTCATCGGCACCTGGGAGCACCCTGTGATCATTTCCAAAGGAGAGACAGTATGAAAATTGTACACGCAGCATCCGAAGCCGCGCCGTTCGTCAAGACGGGGGGGCTGGGCGATGTGATGCAGGCGCTGCCTGCCGCGTTGAGCCGTTACCGCGATTGTGAGGTCAGCCTGTTTTTGCCCCTGTACGGCACGATCAAGCAGGACCCCTCGATCCATCTGCAAAAAATCACGGACTTTACCGTATTCCTCGGCTGGCGGGAGCAGTATGTCGGACTGTTCCAGCTAAAGAGCCGGGCCAAGAAAAAGGTCTATTTTATCGACAATGAATTTTACTTCTGCCGCAACCGCATTTACGGCGAGGGAGATGACGCAGAGCGATTTGCCTTCTATTCCAAAGCTGTCCTCGCCTGCATCGCCTTCTTGGGGCTGGATCCGGATATCATCCAGTGCAACGACTGGCAGACAGCCTGCATCCCCGTATTCCTGCATGCAGAATTTGCGCAGCAGTTCCCCCACACAAAATGCGTTTTCACGATCCACAACATCGAATACCAGGGCTGGGCGGACCGGGATTTCTTCTCGAACGTTCTGGCCCTGCCGGAGCAATACCGGGATGATCTGACCATGGGCGACTCCATTAACCTGATGAAAGGCGCGATCATGACGGCGGACCGGGTCACGACCGTCTCTGAGACATATGCCCAGGAGCTGCATTACAGCTACTTCGCCCACGGGATGGAGACCTGCCTCGGCTACCGGGGCGCGGATTTCTCCGGCATTCTCAACGGCATTGATACGACCGTGTTTAATCCCGCGCAGGACAAGCTGCTGGCGCAACCCTATGGCGCAGACACGATGCGTGAAGGCAAGGCCGCCTGCAAGGCGGCGCTGCAGCGGGAGGTCGGGCTGGAGGTCCGGCCGGATGTCCCCGTTCTCGCCATGGTGACCCGTCTGGCGGGGCACAAGGGCATTGACCTACTGTGTTATATCCTGGACCGGCTTATGGAGCGAGACGTCCAGTTCGTCCTGGTCGGCTCCGGCGAGGCGCGGTTTGAGGATGCGCTGCGGTCGGCTGTGAAGCGCTATCCCGGCCGCATCGCCGCAATCCTGCGCTATGACGGGCAGCTGGCCAACCGGATCTACGCCGGGGCGGACCTCTATCTGATGCCGTCGCAGGCAGAGCCCTGCGGGCTATCCCAGCTCATTGCGATGCACTACGGGACGGTCCCCGTTGTTCACGCCACCGGCGGCCTACGGGATACCGTTCTCCCCTACGACCCGGCCACTGGCGATGGCCGCGGCTTCACCTTCCAAAGCTACAACGGCGACGATTTCCTGGCATCCATCGACCGGGCGCTGGCGCTGTTTACCGGCGACCGCGCCGCCTGGGACAAGCTCGCCCAGCAGGATATGCGGGAGGACTTTAGCTGGCGCGTCCCGGCCAAAGCCTACCGGGCGCTGTTTGCCAGCCTGCACGAGGGCTGAGCGCAATGCGCATCCTGTATAACAGTCTCGAGACCCGCTATAAAACGCCCTTCGGAACTTTATTCCCGAGGCAGGACTGCCGGATGCGGCTGGCCATCCCCGCCAGCTGCCAGACCAGGCAGGTCACCTTGGTCGTGGAGCAAGAGAACGGCGCGCCTGCGTTTTCTGTTTCGTTTTCCCTGCAGCAGCGGGAGGGGCCATATGAATGGTACGGCGGCACGTTCCAGATTGCAAATCTCGGCCTATATTTCTACTATTTCCGCATCGAAACCGCCAATGAGACCTTCCGCCTCTTCCAGCAGGGGGAGGACACCAATATGGAAGCAGGCGGCAAATGGCAGCTCAGCTGCGTGACGGACCGCTACCCGGTCCCGGCCTATGCCCAGGGCGCGGTCATGTACCAGGTCTTCCCCGACCGTTTTTTCCAGGCTGGGCAGCCAGACCTTACTGAAAAGCTGGCGCCGTTCCGCCTCCATGCAGACCGGACCGAAACGCCGGACTATCGCCCGGATGCGGATGGTATCGTCCGCAACTGCGATTTTTATGGCGGCAACTTCGCCGGGATCGCAGCAAAGCTGCCGTATCTGCGCGATCTCGGCGTCTCGCTGCTCTACCTAAATCCGATTTTCAAAGCCTATTCCAACCACCGGTACGACACCTGCGACTACCGCCAGCCGGACCCGATGCTCGGCACGGCGGCAGATTTCACCGCCCTGTGCGAGGCGGCCCACCGGCTCGGCATCCGCGTCATTCTCGACGGCGTCTTTTCCCACACGGGAAGCCGAAGTATTTACTTTGACCGCAGCGGCGAGTTTGGCAACGGGGCCTGTACCGGGCCAGGCAGCCCGTATTACAGCTGGTATACCTTTCAGCACTTCCCCGATCGCTACACCAGCTGGTGGGGCATCGACACGCTGCCGTGTGTCAACGAGCTGGACCCGGGCTATCTCGATTACATCATCGATGGGTCAGACAGTGTCGTGGCCCACTGGCTCCGCCTGGGGGCCGACGGCTACCGCTTGGATGTGGCCGATGAGCTGCCGGACGCTTTCATCCTCCGGCTCAAAGACCGCATCCGGCAAGTCAAGCCCGACGCGCTGCTCATCGGTGAGGTCTGGGAGGACGCATCCAATAAAATCGCCTACGGCAAGCGCCGCCGCTATTTTATCGACGGGGCGCTGGATTCTGTCATGAATTATCCCTGGCGCAAGGCGATCCTAGACTACTGCCAGGGCCAGGACGACGGCACAGCCCTGCGCCAGAGCGTCCTGCGCATCGCAGAAAATTATCCGCCAGGCGTTTTAAGCTGCGTGATGAATATCCTGGGCACCCACGATACGCCCCGGATTCTTTCCCTCCTGGGCGGCAGCTGCGACGGCACGAAGGATGAGCAGGCGCAGCGCCAGCTCTCCTCTCGGCAGCGGGCACAGGCGCTGGAGCAGCTGCAGACGGCCGCGTTCCTGCAATTTATGCTCCCGGGCATGGCCTGTATCTATTACGGCGACGAAGCCGGGATGGAGGGCTGTAGCGACCCGTTCAACCGCCGCTATTTCCCCTGGGGCACGGAGGACGCCGCCCTGACGGCGTATTACCGCACGCTGGCCGCCCTGAAAAATCAGGAACCGGCGCTGAAAACGGGAACTATCGGGGCCTTTACTGCGTCCAATGGACAAGTGCAGTTTACGAGGCGCGCGCCGGGCAACTTGCTGCAGATCTCCTGCAACCGCTCCTCCCTGCCGATGCAAGCCCAAGGGCAGCTGCTTTTCGGCTGCAAGCTGGCGCTGGCTGCGCCAGGCGAGATCACGCTGCAGCCCGGCGGGCTCTGCCTCTCCCGGATCCCGGCAACAGTAGAGAAAAACTTACCCATAAGTGAGGTATCTTATGAATTGTAAAGAATGTGGCAGACAGATCCCCGACGGGGCGCTGTTCTGCAAGTACTGCGGCGCGCAGGTGGAAAAGCAAGCCGCGGAGACGGAAGACGTCGCCGCGCCCATCCAGCATCCGCGCCGCAGAGTAAAGAAAAAGCGCGGTCCGAAGCCTGCGGCGATCCTGGCTGTCGTCCTGATCCTGGCCGCAGGCGTCGCAGCAGGTGTGCTCATCTGGAAAAACAGTGGGCAGACCCCGGGCAGCGATGCGCCGCCAGCGGAGGTCCAGGCCCCGGCCGTGACTGCCAGCATCTCGCCCCGGAACAGCCAGGTCGAGGTCGGCAGCAGCCTGGTACTCAGCACGAAACTCTCGGACACGGCACAGACGCCGAAAAGCATCACCTGGCAGAGCAGTGACACTACTATCGCCACCGTCTCGGACGGTATCGTCCGGGGCATCGCGCCGGGGCAAGTACAGATCACCGCCAAGCTAGCGCTGGAGAGCGGCAAGAGCATCGAGGCGGAGACGACCGTCCGGGTTGTCAGCCCCAGCGTGGTCTATACTCTCTCGGTCACACCGGCGGACGTCTCTTTGCATGTCGGCGACGCCACCCGGCTGGAAACGCAGCTGGACCCGGCGCCGGAAGCCGACGTGACAGTAGAGCGCACAGACTGGACCTCGGATAACACCGCCGTCGCCACGATCGCCGACGGTCGGATTACCGGCGTCGCTGTCGGGACTGCGAAAATCACCGTCACCCTCACCCTGTCCAATGGCCAGGCTGTGACGGCAAGCGTCCCCGTCACCGTCACGCAGCAGCCTGCACCGGCGCAGACACCGGAGAACAACACACAGACCCAGCAGCCGACGCAGCAGCCTACCCAGCAGCAGCCGCAGACCCCGACCCCCGCGCAGCCCAGCCAGTCCCAGGGCACGTCCACCGATTATATTCTGCCCACCAGCAACACCGCGCTTGTCAGCTATGACACGCTGCGTCCCCTCTCGGATTGGCAGCTGCGCCTGGCGCGCAATGAAATTTACGCCCGCCACGGTCGCCGGTTCAATGACGCCCAGCTACAGGCCTATTTTGACGGTAAAAGCTGGTACCACGGCACCATCGCGCCGGACGCCTTTGACGCCAGCGTTTTGAATGACACGGAGCTTGCCAATATCGCGCGCATCCAGGAAGTGGAGGCGCAGCGCAAATGAGAAAGCTTCTTTGCCTCATCCTTACGGCCCTGCTGCTCTGCTTTGCAGGCTGCGGCCAAAGCGCCGGAAGCGGCACTACGTTCCGCAAGATGTATTCGGGTGAAGTCACCACGATGAACTATCTTGTCACGGGCAGCACCAACGATTTGATCATTCCCGCGAACGTTATCGATACGTTGGTGGAATATGATGCTTA
>OMNT01004010.1_pt1 | contig 10149 bp, 9 predicted proteins | sample 1672551 | NCBI WGS metagenome assembly OMNT01 (sample SAMEA3136698, study PRJEB25190) | human gut metagenome
TGTTCTTTGTTCTGGGAAGTGAATTTTTTATGCGATATAGAGTACATATCGGCAGAAACAGCAAGGAGGTGGCTTGATCATGGTAGAATTCTTAGCAGCCTGCGTTGTAGCAGGAACGCCTCTTGTTTTCGCAACGGTAGGAGAATTGATCACAGAAAAATCAGGGAGCATGAACCTGGGAGTGGAAGGTATGATGCTGATGGGAGCTGTTATGGGGTTCCTGGCGAGTATCAATACCTACAATCCGGCAGTGGCTCTGCTTGCGGCAGCATTAGCGGGGGCAGGCGGTGCGCTGATCTTCGGATTTCTGACTGTCAGCCTTCGTGCAAACCAGGTCGTCTGCGGTCTGACACTTACCATATTTGGAACAGGCTTCGCACAGTTTGTAGGGGAACCGCTTCTGGGTTCCAGCGTGCCATCGGATATCACCTCGTTTTTTGCAAAGCTGTCGATTCCGCTCCTGGGAGACATTCCGGTCATAGGACCGATCTTCTTCCAGCAGGATATCTTCGTTTACATCAGTTACATCGTGTGTGCCCTGGCAGCAGTCTACATGTACAAGACGAAGATCGGAATGAATCTGAAAGCAGTTGGAGAAAGCAATGCGGCGGCAGATGCATCCGGCGCGGCACAGACCGCTCCATAGATCACTTTTGTCTGTCCTGCCTCCAAGGAAATCGGCCCCATAAAGAGATTGACGTAATGCCCTTTTCCGTTGCCGCGCAGCGTGGCATTTACATGGTCGTGTACGGTGTCACGCAGAAAGATATCCAGTTCGTCGTTTTCGATTGTGCGAATATGGGTGGTGATATCATCCCACAGGATCCCGTAGCACTCCTGAATGTGGGGATACTGCAGGGTCAGATAGTTCTCATCTGCGGCGGGCTCGGCCTGAGGCCGGGAGCCATCTCCGCGCAGGGTGGCGGTAAAGTTACCAGCGTCCGCTTGCTCGCACAGAGCGAGACAATCCAGCTTCGCCCCTCCAACACCGGCAGCAGTCAGGGTCAGAGTGAATTTCCCGGCGGGAATGGTGGAAGCATTCAGCGGCAGGATGGCAATAGAAGGCTTCTGACAGGGCGGCAGCCGCAGCGTGTCCTGACCATTGACATCGTACTCGGAACTCTCATCTGCCGGATTCCAATACCGTACACAGAGACAGGGGGTATGCAGGGGCGCGGTAAGGGAAAGCGTAAAGGTAACGGTGTCCCCTTTTCCGCTGGGCATGACCTGCCCAAAAGGTCCTTTGCCTTCGGAACAGCCGAACCCCGTGCCAATGCCGTATCCCTGACCGAAGCCGGGAACGGCTTCTTCGCCCCGGCGCAGACCATCCCAGGTCAGGCATTCATTGGGACGGTGGATGGAAAAATCCAGGGTGTCATAATCCTTTGCCCAGACAAAGGCCGCGTTTTCCGGCAGGGATACCTCACAGCCCGGCAGGGAGAAGCCGCGGTAGGAAGGAACGGGATCCCAGGCGGATGCCATATAATGAAGCACCAGATTCTGCGGAGCATCTGTATTGTTGTGGAGCTCGGCACGGATCAACCGGGCATCCTCCCCCAAGGGAGCAAAAGAGATGTCTGCATACAGCTGATCCTTCCACAGGAGCTCGTGGCGGAACGTGTAGCAGCTCAGATCCGGAGCCGCAGCCCAGGGGTGAAAGCCGCTCTCAAACCGTACATTGGGCACATCGACCCGGCGGCGATACATTCCCGGAAAAACGGACAGGTCAAATCGAACGCCATCGTTGGCCGCAGGAACATGGGAAATGCCGCTGTATCGTTTGGTGTAGGGGCCCCACGCAGGCAAGGAAAGATCATGTGATTGCATGGTGTGGTATCCTCCCATCAGCCCTTGACCGCGCCAATGGTAACACCGGCAACAAAGTACTTCTGCAGGAACGGATACAGGCACATGATCGGCAGGGTGGAAACCACCATGGTGGCATATTTCAGACCATCGCCGATGACCTCGACATCACCGGTGGAACCGGCCATGTTGCCGATGTCGCTTTGGATCAGGACCTCGCGCAGGATCATCTGCAAAGGGTACAGAGAACGATCCCGAATGTACAGCAATGCCGGGAACCAGCTGTTCCACTGCGCAACGCCGTAGAACAGCGCCATAACGGCGAACACTGCACCGGAAAGCGGAAGAACAATGCGGAAGAAGGTCGTGATATCGTTACAGCCGTCTAAGGCTGCGGCCTCGATCAGCTCATTCGGGATGGTGTTTTCAAAGAAGGTGCGCATGATGATCATGTTATAGGTACTGATGGCGGAAGGCAGCACCAGCGCCCAGATCTTATTCAGCATGCCCAGCTTCTGAATGATCAGGTAAGTGGGGATCATGCCGCCGTTGAAAAACATGGTAAAGATGAAAAGGCTGATAAAGATATTGCGCCCGAACAGATCCTTGCGAGACAGGGGGTAGGCGGCGCAGGCGGTAAGGGTCACGCTGATCAGGGTGCCCAGCACGGTATACAGGATCGTGTTCAGATAACCCGTCCAGATGCTGGCATCCTTCAGAACCTTCTCGTACATGGAGGTCGTAAAGCCTTTGGGCCAGAAGGAAACATTGCCTGTCAGCAGCTGCATGGGATCACTGAATGAGCCGCTGATGATGTGCAGAAGCGGCAGAATGATGGTTGCGCTGATCAGGATCAGCAGCAGATACACAACAATGGTATAGATTCGTTCCCCGATGCTTTCCTTCACTTTCGTGGGGTGATTCATCGCATCAATATTCTTTTTCATCACCACAGGCTCACCTCACTGATCTTTTTGCTGAACTTGTTGAACAGCATGATAATGGTAAAATTGATCACAGAATTGAACAGACCCACAGCCGCGGAGAAGCTGTAATCGCCGCTCTCAAAGGCACGGCGGTAAACGTAAGTGGAGATCACATCGGCAGTCTCATAGGTTGCAGGGTTGTACATCAGCATGATCTTTTCATAGCCGACCGAGAAAATAGAGCCCATGCGGAGGATCAGCATGATGATGATTGTGGGCAGCAGGCCGGGCAGCGTGATGTGGATCAGCTTGTCCCATTTGGAAGCACCGTCAACGGTGGCGGCCTCGTAGAGAGAGGGGTCGATGCCGGTCAGTGCCGCCATGTACACAATGGAACCGTAGCCGGCGCTTTGCCAGATGTCAGAAAGAACATAGATCGTCTTGAAGTACTTGGGCTCGGCCATAAAGTGGATCGGCGTACCGCCAAAGGCGGTGATCAGCTGGTTGATCAGGCCGCTGGAAGGAGAAAGCAGGGCACTCAGAATACTGACAACGACCACAGCGGAGATGAAGTGGGGCAGATACACCACGGTCTGTACGCTGCGTTTGAAGAATTTACCGCGGACTTCGTTGATCAGCAGAGCCAGAATGATGGGAATGGGAAAGCCCACAATAATTGAATACAGGCTGATGCCAAGTGTGTTTTTGATCAGACGGCCAAAATACTCGGATTTAAAGAACTGGGTGAAATATTTGAAGCCGACCCACTTGCTGCCCGTGATGCCCAGTACGGGAGAGAAATCACGGAAAGCGATCTGCGCGCCGTACATGGGCGCGTACATGAACACGATATACCAGATCAGGGCGGGCAGCAGCATCAAAAGCAGATAGCGGCTGCGCCAGAACTTTTTGCAGGCATGATCAAGGCGATTCGCTGTTGGCAGTGTGATCGGTTTTGCTGCGGTGGCAGTTTTCATGGTGGTATTCTCCTGTTTTCGTTCTGAAGAACCCAGGAAAAAATAGGCCGGGAACAGGGTGTTCCTGCCCCGGCCGTTATTTTACTGGATCAAAAAATAGGTGCCTGCTGAGGCATCAGCCATTCAGAGTCTTCTGGTAGATATCAATGACCTCTGCAATGCCCATGCCATTAACCTTTTCAACGTAGGTGTCCCAGTTGGACAGCGGCTCACGGCCGGAAACAAACTTGATGATCATCTCGTCAACGTAAGTATCCACGTCTGCCATCACTGCACGACGGACGGCATCGTCCTCAGAGGAGAAGGAGGTGGAGCCGGGAATGACGTACTTCTTGGATTCTTCCAGGAAGGGAATGATGCAGTCCTGCTTTGCGCGGTTGACAGCATCATCATCCAGCTGCGTGACCTCATCCTGGCTCAGAATGAACGGGCCGGAGCTCTGTGCAAAGGTGAAGGTGCCGATCGCATTCTTGGGAGACAGGCCGTCAGGGTTCTTCATTACATAATCGGTGAAGATCGGCTTGCCGTTCTGCATGGTGTAGTGAGTGCCCTCAATACCCATGTTGATCAGCAGGGTGCCCTCTTCGCTGTACATGTAATCCAGCAGAGCGACCACGCGGTCAACGTTCTTGCAGCTTGCGGTGATGGTGGCGGCTGCGATTGCACGAGGCTCCTGATCGATATAAGAATGGATCTGTGCGGTACCCTTGGGCGGCACGGTTGCTTCCACATGGAAGCCGGGGAAGGAAGCAGGCATGGTGGCGTTCTGTGCAGCCAGCATACCGCCCAGCGGGCCGTAGAAGGAAGCCACCGCGTTCTGGGCCAGCTTCGGCACGAAGGAAGCGTAGTCCATGGTGATGATCTCGGGATCAATATAGCCCTTCTCATACATATCGTGCATCCAGGTCACAGCCTTTTTATACTTGGGGTCAATGGGGCCGTAGTGGACCTTGCCGCCATCGTCCGGATCGGTATAAAAATCATCCAGGCAGCCGAATGCGGTGCAGAAATTCCGCAGGCCATCCATGTTGTAGGAGCTGAAGGGGATCTCATCGTTGGTGCCGTTGCCGTTCAGGTCGGTGGTCTTGACCAGATGCCAGTAGTTCTCCCAGTCCTCCAGGGTCACGGGGCTTTCGATGCCCAGCTTTTCCAGCCAGTCGGTGCGGACGATGTAGGGCATATTGCCGGAGACCTTCTCATCCAGCATGGGCATATAATAAATATTGCCGTCGCTGTAAGTCAGTGCTTTTTCGACACCGTCCCGCTTGTCGATCTCCTTCTTCAGGTTCGGCATGCTGTTGTCGATGTAGTCGTTCAGGGAAAGGATCACGCCGGACTCGCCGTACTTCAGAACTTCGGTGGTGGGCATATCCATAATGATGTCCGGCAGCTGTGCATCCATCATCACGAGATTCAGGCGCTCGTTGTAATTGTCCTGCGGGGGGTTATCAAATTCAAAATCCATATTGAATTTTTCGCCCAGGACCTTCCAGACATCCATCTGCTCGGCAGCAACCTCGTTTGCGGCCTTGGATTTCAGGATGCGCACGGTGATGCGCTCGTTGGAAGCAGCTGCTCAGGAACCGGCAGCAGAAGAAGCAGTCGTAGAGGAAGAGCTGCCACAGCCCTCCAGAACACCCAATGCCAGAGAAGCAACCATAGCGCTGCATACGGCGCGTCTGCTGATTTTTCTTTCTTTCATAAAATCTTTTCCTCCTTGATTTATGGAATGGGACGGGGAAGATCCCCGTGCTTCCATAACCTCCGTTCAGCTCGTACGCTGCCGACCAGTGGTTTTTCCTTACTCAGAAGCATAGCATGTTCTTTTTGAAATCGCAACATTTTTTGATACAAAACGCACAAAAGATTTTCTCATTTTTGAGCGTGATTGTTGCACAATATCCACAAAGATGCGATTATTCTTCCTTTCGTCATGGTGCGGGATGAAATGTCATGCTCCTTCACCTTGACGATTCTGGCACAAAAAGATATGCTGAAAACAAAATTGGAATCGGAGATCCATTCAAAAGAAAGGAAGAGAGAAACTATGAGTAAGCAAATCACAGCCATCATCGTGGGCGCGGGCCATCGGGCGATCCTGTACAGCCTGTATGCGCTGGAACACCCGGACGAGCTGAAGATCGTGGGCGTAGCAGATCCGGATCCGATCCGGCGGAAAAAGGTTGCGGAGATGCATGGCTTCGGGGAGGAGATGTGCTTCAAGAACGCTGAGGAGCTGGCAGAAAGGCCCAAGCTGGCAGACGCGGTGATCAATGGAACCATGGACCGCCAGCATGTGCCCACTGCGGTTCCGCTCCTGCGCGCAGGATATGATATGCTGCTGGAAAAACCCTTCGCGATCAGTGAGGAGGAAGTAAACTATTTATATAAGGTTGTAAAAGAGACCGGGCGGAAGGTGATGATCTGCCATGTTCTGCGGTATGCGCCCTTCTATGTCGCAATCAAGCAGAGACTGCTGAGCGGGGAGATCGGTGACATTATCAATATTCAGGCCACAGAACATGTCAGCTACCATCATCTGGCCGTCTCCTTTGTGCGCGGCAAATGGGGCAACGAGGAAAAATGCGGGGCTCCGATGCTGCTGGCAAAGTGCTGCCATGACATGGATCTCATTATGTGGCTGAAGAGCGGCGTTTCGCCCAAACAGATCGCTAGCTTTGGAAGTGACTTCCAGTTTGATCCTGCCAAAAAGCCCGCAGGGGCAGGCAAGCGCTGCCTGGTGGATTGTCAGTGTGAGGAGACTTGTCTGTACTCTGCCAAAAAGCATTATCTGGATCACCCGGATCGGTGGGCGTTCTATGTATGGGACTGCCTGGAGAATATTGAGGAGCCGACGCTGGAGGACAAGCGCAAGTCGCTGATGACAGACAATATCCATGGACGCTGTGTGTGGGATTGTGAACATACGGTGGTGGATCATCAATCGGTGCTGATGAATTTTGCGGATGGTGCAACTGCGACCCTGAACATGATCGGCGGCGCAGCGAAGCCGGAGCGCAATATCCACATCATTGGTACGAAGGGTGAGATCAAGGGTGTGTTTGACGATTCGGTTTTCACTGTGCGCACCATAGATACCGCCAGCGAGAAGGGCTGGAACGAGGAAGTGGTAGACCTGAAGATCGGTGGAGATAAGAGCGGCATGACAGGCTCTCATGGCGGCGGCGACCTGCGGCTGGTGGAGGACTTTGTTCATGTGCTTCAGGGGGAGGAGCCTTCCATCTCCTGCACAACGATCAAAGATTCGATCAATGGGCATCTGGGGGTCTTCTGCGCAGAGCGTGCTCGCAAGGAGAGCGCCGTCATAACGATGCCGGACATCAGATAATGCGGTGCTGACATAGAAAACGTCCCCGTGCAGTTTTGATATCCTGCACGGGGACGTTTTGTGATCTTTTTATTTCCTCATTTCCGCATTCACCCATTCCCGCACGCGGTCAGGCCGGTTGGTGACAATGCAGTCAGGGCCAAGGGGCAGCAGGGAACGGACTGCGTCCTGGGTGTCCACGGTCCAGAACGCGGCCTGGATGCCCATGGCGTGAAGCTGGTTCACAAGCTCGGGGTTGGAATAGGCGGTGTGGTACTCGCAGCTGACGATATCCACGGGGAAATCCAGCGTTTTGATGTAGGCGGCCACATCCGCCTGCTCCTCCAGATGGCCGATGACCTGCTCCACGGTCTCGCCGGGGAAGTTGGCGCGGAGCATATCGACCTTGTCGGCCACAGTGCGGTAGATGAGATTGTTCCGCAGGTCGATGCAGTTTTCCTCGCTGAAGGGCTCATCCATGCTGTTCACAAGGCCCAGATCCTTCCACACCACCGGCGGAGGCAGCACCATGCTGAGGAAAGCGCCGTAGGTCAGCGCGCCTACCTTCAGCTCGGGCATCAGCTGCTTTGCCTGCCGCAGCTGGGAGTGGTGGAAGGAGATGAGGGTGAGCCGGTCGGTGAGCCCGGCGGCGCGGACCGCATCCAGCACCCGGGGCACAAAGTCGGGGTCGTCCTGCAGTGGGCTTTTCAGTTCCAGCTGTACCTGCGTGCCCTCCATGCCGGCGCAGAGCTCCAGCGCTTCCTGCAGCGTTGCGATCCTCTCGTTGGCGTAGATGGCATCTTTCCAGCTGCCGAAATCCAGAGCCTTCAGCTCGCCCATGGTCAGGTCGTAGATCTGGCCGGAGATGTCGGTGTGCATGTCCACCATATAGTCGTGGTGGATGACCAGCTCGTTGTCGTAGGTCTTCTGTACATCCATTTCCACGCCGTCCGCGCCAATCTCCATCGCCTTGCGGAAGGCGACCAGCGTGTTCTCAGGGGCCAGATAGGATGCACCGCGGTGCGCAATGATTTGGGGTGTCGTCATCTTGTGCTATGATTCCTTTCCTCACAGTTGGCTCAGGCCAGATCTTCGCCGTCGGAGGCGATGACCTTTTTATACCAGTAGAAGCTGTCCTTCCGGCTGCGGGCCAGCGTGCCCTTGCCTTCGTTGTCCTTGTCCACATAGATGAAGCCGTACCGCTTCTTCATCTCGCCGGTGGAAGCGCTGACCAGGTCGATGGGGCCCCAGGTGGTGTAGCCCAGCAGGGGCAGGCCGTCCTCGTTGATGGCCTTTTCCATCTGCTCAATGTGGGCCCGCAGGTAGTCGATGCGGTAGGTGTCGTGGATGGAACCATCTGCTTCCACCTTGTCCACTGCACCCAGACCGTTCTCCACGATGAAGAGCGGTTTCTGGTAGCGGTCATACAGGCTGTTCATGGTGATGCGCAGACCCACCGGGTCGATCTGCCAGTTCCATTCGGTCGCCTTGAGGTAGGGGTTCTTTGCGCCGCCCATGATCAATGACTTTCACATGAAGGACGGGCAGAATCAGAACAAACGCCCCATGCCGGATACCATCGAAATCAATCACTGCCGGGAAGGGCGGTTTGAGTGCGAATTTCAGAACGGCGATTATCAGTATATCGGTGCGGGCGACCTGTCCATTCACCGGCTGAGCCACACCACCCGGCAGACCCGTTTTCCACTGGCGCACTATCACGGCATTTCCATCACCATCGACTTGCCGCGGGCGCAGCAGACGCTTTCTTCTCTGGAAGCCATCATGGGCGATCTTGATATCCATTTGGAAGCCATCGCCGAGCGTTTCTGCCGGGAAGAGAGCTGCTATGTGCTGCGCAGCAACCGGGAAGTCGCGCACATTTTCTCGGAGCTGTATGCCGCCCCACCGGAACGGATGGCACACTACCTGAAAGCCAAGGTACTGGAACTGCTCATGCTCCTAAACGACCTACCGCAGGAGTCCTTCTCGGAAAAGCGGCAGTTTTTCTCCCGCAGTCAGGTCACGGCTGTCCGGGCGATACACGATGCAATGATACAAGATCTCAGTCACCATTACACATTGGCTGAGCTTTCCCGGCAGTTCGGCATTGCGCAGACTTCCATGAAGCTCTGCTTCAAAGCCGTTTATGGCAGCTCCATTTATCAATACATGAAAACCTACCGGATGCAGACCGCCCGCGTCCTTTTGCAGGATACAAGCCGCAGTGTGACCGAGATCGCAGCTACACTCGGCTATGATAACCCTAGCAAATTTTCGGAAGCGTTCAAAAAGGAATACGGCATAAGCCCCACTCTGTTCCGAAACTCGCCGTCCGAATTGGATGTTTCCTGACGGTTCGGAGTGGCAGACCGTCTTTGTTTTGTTATACTTTCTGGTTAGAAGAAACTAACAAAGAAAGGATATTCCATTATGAGACGAATTCAAACCGGCGTGATTGCCGTATGCCTCGCCGCCGCTCTCCTGTCAGGCTGTGCAGGTTCTTCCGCCCAGAGTACCGCAAGCAGCACTGCCGCAAGTTCTGCGGCAGCTTCTTCCATCAGCACCACTGCTGTTTCCGCCAACTATGACGGTGGTTCCGGCACGCAGGAAGACCCCTACCAGATCAACAGCGTAGATTCCCTGCTGACCTTTGCTTCCAACGTCAACGATGGCTCGCAGGGCGGCTATGCCGGTGTTTCCTTCAAGCTGACCAGTGATCTGGACCTGTCTGGCGTCGAGTGGGCTCCCATCGGCAACATGAACGACATGGAAACACACTCCACCCTGTTCCTCGGCTCCTTTGATGGCGACGGCCATACCATTTCCAACCTGAACTATACTTCGGATGTTTACAACTGCGGTGCCGGTCTGTTCGGCGTAAGCTGCGGTGAGGTGAAAAATCTGACACTGGAAAATGCCACGGTCGCAGTAACGGAAGGCACTTCCATGGCCATTGGCGGTGTTGTGGGCTACAACATGGGCTCTGTAGACAACGTCACACTGAAAGGTGATTCCACCATTACCGGCAACAACTGTGTCGGCGGCATCGTGGGCGGCAACAACAACTCCATCACCAACTGCACGGTGGAGGGCGCTACCGTGGTCGTCA
>OMNT01004011.1_pt1 | contig 10149 bp, 10 predicted proteins | sample 1672551 | NCBI WGS metagenome assembly OMNT01 (sample SAMEA3136698, study PRJEB25190) | human gut metagenome
CTGCTCTCCATCTGCTCGTACGCGCCGTATGTACTTTTGAGCATTTTTGCCGGTGGGCATAAAGAAATCAACCGCACAAACCTGACATGCTCTGATATAGCTGCCGGAATGAAAAAGCCGATTGTGCAAAAACAAATCGAGCTTTTGCGGATGAGAAACCAGTTTCCTGCTTTTTTCTGCAAATGCAAAAATCATGGCTGAAGTGAACGGAACGAAAATGGATATTCGTTGGCAATCCGGCTCTGAAGAAGCGGTTCTCCAAATAGATTTTGGCGATTATTCCTTCTCTGTCTCCGTTCGAGATACGTCTTCCGATACAGAATATTTCAAGTACGATTCGTAATGTGTATGGCGATTTAGCCGGAATTGAAAATAAGATGCACTGAGAAGTACGATTTTATCAAAAAAAGTCTTGGCGACTGTTTGCAGCTCCTACTGCGTCGCCAAGACTTTTCTTTATGCTTTTAAAGCTTAATAATACCGAATGACCGCGATAACCTTGCCGAGAATGGTGATTTCATCGGAGATGATGGGCTCGAAATCCGGGTTTTCGGGCTGGAGACGGAACGTGCCCTTCTCCTTATAGAAGCGCTTCACGGTGGCTTCATCGCCGATCATGCCGACCACGATCTCGCCGTTTTCCGCCACGGGCGTTTTCTCTGCGATGACATAGTCGCCGTCCAGAATGCCGGCGTTGATCATGCTCAGGCCGTCCACGTGCAGCGCGAAAAGCTCCTTGCCGCTTTTGTCCGGGTAGGGAATATAGCCCTCAATGTCTTCCACGGCCAAAATGGGCAGACCGGCCGTCACCTTGCCGAGAATCGGCACCTGCTTTGCGGCAGATGCGCCTACAATGTGAATGGAGCGATTCAGGCCCGCATCGCGCGTGATGTAGCCAAGCGCCTCCAAAGATTTCAAGTGGGAATGCACCGTAGAGGTGGAGCGCAAACCGGTCGCCGCGCAGATCTCACGCACAGAGGGCGGCACGGCACGTTCCGCCATGGTGGAGCAAAGATAGTCATATACAAGCTGCTGGCTTTTCGTTAAACTCGCCATATGCGATTCCTCCGTTTTAATACAAAATCAGTCCCGTAGAAAAGGGCAGTTCTTTAATTAAAACCATTGTATCATATATTTTCGAAAAATGCAAACGATTGTTTGCTTTTTCTGCGGATTTTCTCGAAAAAAGCGTTCATAAATGCGTTCCAAAATCTTTAACGTTTATTCATGGCTATTTAACAACTCTTTTTGAAACCGCGGTATAATATAAGCGTATTCGAAAGAAAAGGAACCGCACCTTTCTTGGATACATGTTCTACCCTCCTCAATATACCCCTCAAGCTAAAAGGAAGAAGGACCGAGCCGCATCGGTCCTTCTTCCTTTTGTATAATGGTATTTTCAGCGCGGAGAAGTGCCAATTTTGCACAGCATTGAAACTGAAAGTTTCCGTCTGCCGAAATCCACTGACCGAAGTATAGTTGCATATTTTTCTCAAACCCGCCCATACTACGGGTAAAGAAACCCAATGACGCTAAAAACAGGAGAGAGAAATATGGCTATGCACTTTAAAAAGCAGGAAAAAACCGAAGCGGAGCGCAAAAAGAGTACGGAGCGGCGCGGGTTTTACCTTGCGCTTGCCGTGTGTCTGACGGCCATCGGCATTGCGGCGTGGAGCACATACGATACCGTTTCCGGGTTCTTGGAGCCCACAGGGAGCGAGAGCAGTGCGTCTTCCGCTGCATCCACACCGCGCCCCACGCCTGAAGCATCCGTCCCCGTAGACGATGACCCGGAGAGCGCCGTTTCTGCGGGCCACGCGCAGGGCACTGTGCCGGAGGTCTCCGCAAGCACAGAAGCGGAGCCGCAGGAAGTGAACGCTCCTACAGAAGAAACGCCCGTCGAAGAGACCGCTGCCGAGCCGACGTATACGGTCAGCGAAACGCTCACCCGACCGGTGCCGGGGGAGGTCATGACGGAGTTTTCCGATACGCCGGTATACTCCGAAACGATGCGCGACTACCGCGTACACGCGGGTACGGATTACACCGCGGCGCACGGCGAAACCGTGCACGCCTGCGCAAACGGAATCGTAAAGGAGACGCATACGGACATGCTGCGCGGGAATATGATTGTGATAGAGCACGGCGATTACGAAGTGCGCTATTGCGGACTCGGTGAAACGTTCCTCGTGCATGAGGGCGACGTCGTCACGGCCGGGCAGGACATCGGCAGCGTGACCGCCGCGCCGTTTGAGTCCGCGCTCGATTCCCACCTGCATATCGAAGTCACCAGAAACGGCGAGCCAGTAGACCCGGAATCTGTCTTCGGTTAAAATTGAGCCAAACTGCCCCCGGCATCGTTTTAGGGGCGCGCAGCCTCGGTGTAAAAATGCACCGGGGCTGCTTTTTGCTGCTCAAAAATATTTTGCTGTTTACAATTTGTTCCTTGATTTTTCTGGTTTCTCGTTCTATAATATAGTTCAAAATAGAACGAAAGTAAGTGAGTATATGATCTTTTGGGAGCGGCAAAAATCTCTTACGGCGTTTTACGAAGCGTGCACAAAGCCGGTGCGTGATGCATACGACCTGACGCAGATGCAATTCAATATTTTAATGTTCCTGCACAATAACCCGCAGTTTGATACGGCGGGCGATTTAGTCAAAACGCGCCACCTCACAAAATCGCACGTTTCAACGGCGTTAAAGGAACTTGAAGCGCGCGGGTGGATTGAAGCGTATTACGCTGCGGGCAACCGCAAAAGTCAACATTTACGCATCACAAAAAGCGCCGAAGCCGTCATCGCGGCGGGAAAAGCGGCGCAGGAGGTGTTCGGCAAGCAGCTTTTTAAGGGCTTCACACCGGGAGAAACCGAGCAGTACAAAGTGCTGTTTGACAAAATGTGTGAAAACGCCGCAGAAGGCTTAGCGGAAACGGAAAGGATGAACTGATATGGAGCTTTTAGTCAAAATCCTCGTCTGCTTTTTGGCGGGCGCGGGCGCAGGCATCGGCACAGGATTTGCGGGCATGAGCGCCGCCGCGGTCATCGGGCCAATACTTATGACGTTCCTCGGCGTCCCGGCGTATCAGGCGGTCGGCATCGGCCTTGCAAGCGATGTCTTGGCCAGCGCCACAAGCGCGTGGACATATAAGAAGCATAAAAATCTTGACGTCAAAAACAGCCTGCCGCTGCTCATCAGCGTGCTTGTTATGACATTAGTCGGCAGTTTTGTCGCAAGTCTCCTGCCGGAGCGCGCCATGAGCGGCACCATGCAGATCGCCATGATCTTTATCGGCCTGCGTTTCCTTCTAAAGCCGGTCAAAACGACCAAAGAGCAAATGGCTGCGGCCACGCCGAAGGAACGCCTCATCAAATCCATCGTCGGCGGTGTCCTCGTCGGGTTTATCTGTGGCTTCGTCGGCGCGGGCGGCGGCATGATGCTGCTGTTCGTTTTGACGTCGTTCCTCGGCTATGAGATGCACATGGCGGTTGGCACCAGTGTGTTCATCATGGCGTTCACTGCGCTGACCGGTGGCATCAGCCACTTCGCCATCGGCGGCATGCCGGATGTCACATGCCTCATTCTCTGCGTCGTTTTCACGCTCCTTTGGGCGAAGATTGCCGCCGCCATCGCAAACCGCGCCAGCGCCGTCACCCTGAACCGCGTCGTCGGTATGGTCATGATCCTCACCAGCATCGTGATCTTGCTTGTGAATTATGTATTTTAATAAATAATCTCCTCCATAAAAACGAGACCCCCGAAGCACGCTTTGGCACTTCGGGGGTCTCGTCTGTTTAAGCTTTAATACTCATAATGATGCGCTTCTTTCAGCATCATGTCTTTCACCTTCATCAGGCGGATCTGGGTGGAGCGCTCGTTTTCGTCAAGCTTCATCGTGATGTACTTGATGTTCGTCTGCAGCTCCGGGATCATGACGTGCTCCAGCGCGTTGACGCGACGGCGCGTCTTTTCAATCTCTGCCGCCATCAACTGGCAGGATTTTTCCACTTCCGCCAGCTTCAGCATTTTGGGGAAGACCTCGGAAAGCGAAAGGATCGCGTCGTCAAGGTCGCCGGTCGTAAAAGCGAAGCCGTAGGAGTACATGTCGTTCTGGTCCGGTGTACGCGTCTTAAAGTCAAAATCCGGAATCTCCACGCTCATCACGTTCTGCGTGCCGGCGGAGATCGTCAGTTCCTGCTTCGGCGCAAGCAGCGCGGTGTTCAGCATTTCGTCCGGCATACCGGCGCGCGCCAGCATGAAGTTCTGGTTAGCGGAGACGAGCGCCGTCTCCACTTCTTCGCGCAGCGCTTTGTTTTCGCGCACCTTATCGAGGAACTGGCGCATCAGCTCGTCGCGCTTATCCTTCAGAAGCTTGTGCCCGCGCACGGCGGTGACGAGCTTCTTTTTCAGCCGCGTCAGCTCCATTCTGGTGGGGTTTACCTGGGTGCCTGCCACCGCGCATCACACCTTTCCGTAATACTGATCGAGGTACTTGTCGTCGATTCGCTTCAGTTCGCTTCTGGGCAGGATGGAAAGCAGCTTCCAGCCGAGCTCCAGCGTGTCTTCAATGTCGCGGTTCGTATTGTAGCCCTGCGAAACATACTCGTTTTCAAAGGCGTCCGCAAACTTCGCGTACAGCTTATCGATCTCCGTCAGCGCGGCTTCGCCGAGGATGACCATGAGCTCCTTTGCTTCTTTACCGCGTGCGTAGGCGGCAAACAGCTGGTTCATGGTGCTCGCGTGGTCGGCACGGGTCTTGCCCTCGCCGATGCCCTTATCCTTCAAACGGGACAGCGACGGCAGAACGTCGATCGGCGGCGCAATATTCTTGCGGTACAGCTCACGGCTCAGAATGATCTGCCCCTCGGTGATGTAGCCCGTAAGGTCCGGGATCGGGTGGGTCTTGTCGTCTTCCGGCATGGTTAAAATCGGGATCAATGTGATGGAACCCGTCTTGCCGTTCTGGCGGCCTGCGCGCTCGTACAGGGACGCTAAGTCCGTGTACATATAGCCCGGGTAGCCGCGACGGCCCGGCACTTCCTTACGTGCGGCGGAGACCTCACGCAGCGCGTCCGCGTAGTTCGTAATATCCGTCATGATGACGAGAACATGGTAGTTCTTTTCAAAAGCGAGGTATTCCGCAGCAGTCAGCGCCATGCGGGGTGTTGCGATACGCTCAATGGCCGGGTCGTTTGCAAGGTTTACAAACATGACCGTGCGGTCGATGGCGCCCGTCTCGCGGAAGCTTTCGATGAAGAAGTTTGATTCCTCGAACGTGATGCCCATCGCCGCAAACACAACGACGAACGGGTCGTTCGTGCCGCGCACCTTAGCCTGACGTGCGATCTGTGCGGCAAGCTGGGCATGGGGCAGACCGGAAGCGGAGAAGATCGGCAGCTTCTGGCCGCGCACCAGCGTGTTCAGACCGTCGATGGCCGAAACACCGGTCTGGATGAATTCCTGCGGGTAGTTGCGGGCCGCCGGGTTCATCGGCAGACCGTTGATGTCGTCGCGGCGGTCGGGCAAAATCTCCGGGCCGTCGTCAATGGGGCGGCCGAGGCCGTCGAAAATACGACCCAGCATGTCTTCGCTTACGCCTAATTCCATCGTTCTGCCGAGGAAGCGCACGCGGCTGTTCGAAAGGTTGATGCCGGTGGAGCTTTCAAAAAGCTGCACCAGCGCGTTGCCCTCGTTAATTTCCAGCACCTTGCAGCGGCGCTTTTCACCGTTTGCAAGTTCAATTTCCGCCAGCTCGTCATACGTTACGTTTTCAACGCCCTTTACGAGCATCAGAGGACCTGCGACCTCCTGTATGGTTCTGTATTCCTTTGGCATCAGAAGTCCTCCTTGTTTTCAATGGCTTTGTCAATCTGCTGAGAGAGCTCTGCGCAGATCGCATCGTATTCCGCGGAGACCCGGTCATTCGCCGTGTATTTAAAGCGGCCTATTTTTTCGCGAACAGGCAGCGCGATGAGGTCGTCCACCTTCGCGCCCTTGTCGAGCGCCGTAACGCACTGGTCGTAGAAGTGAACGACCAGCAGCATCATGTCGTGCTGCTTTTCAAGGCTTGTGTACGTGTCCGTCTCATGGAATGCGTTCTGGTGCAGGAAGTCTTCACGAATGGAGCGTGCAGCCTCCAGCTTCAAGCGGTCAGGCGCGGAAAGCGCGTCCATACCGACAAGCTTTACAATTTCCTCAAGCTCTGCTTCGTCCTGCAAAATGCGCATCAAACGCGCACGCAGATCCATCCAGTCCTCCGCCACGTTCGTGTTGAACCAGTTCGCCATCGTGTCCACATAAAGGGAGTAGGAGGTCAGCCAGTTCACGGCGGGGAAGTGGCGCTTATACGCAAGGTTTGCATCAAGGCCCCAGAAGACCTTGACAATACGCAGCGTCGCCTGTGAGACCGGCTCCGAAATATCGCCGCCCGGAGGGGAAACGGCGCCGATAACGGAAAGCGCACCCTCGCGGCTGTCGCTGCCGAGCGTAATGACGCGGCCGGCACGCTCGTAGAACTGTGCCAGACGGCTGCCGAGGTACGCCGGGTAGCCTTCTTCGCCCGGCATCTCTTCCAGACGGCCGGACATTTCACGCAGTGCCTCCGCCCAGCGGGAGGTGGAGTCTGCCATGAGGGCTACGGAATAGCCCATGTCACGGAAATACTCCGCAATGGTAATGCCGGTGTAAATGGACGCCTCACGCGCCGCAACCGGCATATCGGACGTGTTTGCGATGAGCACGGTGCGCTTCATCAGCGAATACCCGGTTTTCGGATCAACGAGCTCCGGGAACTCGTTCAAAACGTCGGTCATCTCGTTGCCGCGTTCGCCGCAGCCGATGTACACAACGATGTCGGCTTCCGCCCACTTTGCAAGCTGATGCTGCACAACGGTCTTGCCGCTGCCGAACGGACCCGGTACGGCCGCTACGCCACCCTTTGCAATCGGGAACAGCGTATCGATAACGCGCTGGCCGGTGATGAGAGGCATATCCGGCGAAAGCTTTTTCTGGTACGGTCTGCCGCGGCGGACAGGCCACTTCTGCATCAGCGATACGTTCACACTGCTGCCGTTCGGCGTGTCAATGACCGCCACAGTGTCCGTTACGGTGTATTCACCGGCAGAAATGGAGCGGATTGTGCCGCGCACGCCTGCCGGTACCATAATCTTGTGCAGCACGATCTCGGTCTCCTGTACGGTGCCGAGAATATCGCCGCCTTCTACTTCGTCGCCCACCTGTTTAAGGGGCGTGAAGCTCCATTTTACATCACGCTTTAAGGAGGGAACCTCCACGCCGCGCTTTAAGTTGTTGCCCGTCATTTCCATAATGGCGGTCAGCGGGCGCTGAATACCGTCGTAAATGGAGCTGATAAGGCCCGGCCCGAGTTCAACGCTCATCGGCTCGCCGGTGGATTCCACAGGCGCACCCGGCCCGAGACCGGAGGTCTCCTCGTAAACCTGAATGGAGGCCTCGTCTCCGTGAATTTCTATGATCTCGCCGATCAGTCGCTGGTCGCTGACGCGCACAACGTCGAACATGTTCGCGTCGCGCATACCGCCTGCAACTACGAGCGGACCGGCTACTTTTTTGATTGTGCCTTGGCTCATGTGCTTAGTCACCCGTTTCGTTAATCGTTGTCGTTAAAGATAATATCGGAGCCGACTGCCTGCTCCACGGATTTTTTAACCATTTTAATGCCCATGCCCGTGTTGCCCGTAACGCCGGGAATCGGGATGATGGCGGGCAGCGGCTGCAGGCGGAAGTGGTCCAGCTCGTGCTCCAACTCGGCGGCAAGCGCTTCCGTAATGTAGATTACGGCGTATTCGCCCTCCGCTAAGCGGCGCAGCGTTTTGGAGCCCATCTCCGAATCCGTCACGGGAAAGACCTCCAGACCGAGCGCGGCAAAGCCGTAAATGCTGTCGCGGTCTCCGATGACTGCTGCTCTGTACATTTCGTTTCCCTCTTTCTTTACAGGTCTCTCAAACGTGCACGGATGCGCTCATCCGGCAGGTTGTTCTGCTTGCCGGAAATAATAATGCGCACGGTAGAAATCTCGTTTTGGCGCGCCGTAACATACCCGAGCAGCGGCGCTACCGTAAAGTAATCCTGGCGGCTGATTTCTTTTACAAGCGCTGTCTGGCGGTCATCGCACCATTTTTCAAACGCGGAGAAGCCGTCCTTCAGCGCCTTTACGCCGTCAGCATAGTCCGTACGGGAAAGGTACGCGTAAAACGTGTCCGTGTCTTTCGACGCCGCGTCAATAAGCTTTTCCAGATCCAGCGTGTCGCACGGGGCGAGGCTTTCTTCCAAAAACGCACGGCTTTTGCCGGTGTGCAAAGCGCGTGCCGCGATTTTAATGTCCGCCGCCGCCACCTTAAACTCGGAAAACGCCGTAATCAGCGCGTTTTTGCTCTCTTTACCGGTCTTGTGGATCGCTGTGAGGCATGCGCGGTCTAAAATGATGTCGCATCGCTGACCGTCGCGCGTGGTAAGCAGCGCGTCCGTCGCCTTTTTTGCGGCTTCCGCCATAAAGTCCGGCAGAAGGGAGAAGTCATTTTCTCTGACCGCCTGCTGCATTTTTTCCGGCTCCACGGTGCCGCCGGACATAAACACGTTGTGCGGCTCCGCGTTTGTGACGGTGCACTTCACCGCCGCTTTCATATTGTTGAAGTCTATGGGATACAGCAGTACGCTGAACGGCGTGAGGTCGGGCAGCAGCTCGTGCATGAGCGCCCACGTTTTCTCCTCCTCGGCGGCAAAAATTGCCTCGGCAGAGGTTTCGCCGCCAGCGCCCCAGCCCTTATCGGCCAGTGCACGGAAGCACTCTGCCGGCGTTTTGCACGCCATCAGCCTGTCCAGATCCTGCTGCGTCAAAAGCGAAAGCTCCCGCGCTTTAATGCGCGCCACAGCATAGATGTATTCCTGTTCCATTCGTTAAACCACCTTTTCTGCCGGCGGCTCAGCGAAAGAGCATGCCGCCCGCAAGGTCCTGCAATGTGTCTCCGGCGGCCTCAAACAGCGAAGCGAACGTGCAGTTCACGTCGATGCCGCCGTAAACCATCTCGCCGCTCTCGTCAGGATACATAAACTCAAAGGGTGCGTAGTCCGCGCTGGTGCCCAGCACCAGCTTGGTCATGGCGGCGTCGTCGCCGTTGTTTGCGTTGTTGTCATCAGCAGCGTTATTACCGCCGCCGCAGGCCACCAGGCTCAGCGCCATCAGCATGGCCAGCATCAATGCCAGAAACTTTTTCATCTTTTTCATTTCCTTTCAAAATACTTTGTTGGCTCCGCTCCGGCCTTCCTGTTTCCGGAGGCGGAGGAACGATACGAGTGGTCAACTCCTGTTGACAGTGGATACTATACACCCATTATGCATATAAGTCAACTGTTTTTTGAATATTTTTTCATCGCCTTCGGTGTTTTTGGTGGTTTTGCTTCTTTATTTCACCGGTTTTTCTGTTTTTCGCAGCACTTTCGCCAATATCGAATATGTATAAATGAATATTTATGCGTATATTCCGTAAGATGCAGAAAAATCTCTGAAATAGGGATTGCACTTTTTGCATAGTATGTGATAGGATAACAGCAAAAAGCGCGGGAGGTGCGGCATGGAGCCTTTACCTTATGAAAAGAGGGGCTATCTGAACGAGCCGTTCCGGCTGTTCCATCTGGCGGACGACCGGCACGAGGAGATCGCCTATCACTATCACAGCTTTCACAAGATCATCATGCTGCTGGCGGGGCGGGCCGGATACGCCATCGAGGGCGAGCGGTACACCCTGCAGCCGGGAGACTATGTGCTGGTGGGCCGGGGCAGCATCCACCGGCCCGTGGTGGAGCGGGGCGACTTCTATGAGCGGGTGATCCTGTACATCTCGCCGGAGTATCTGCAGGAGCTGTCCTGCGAGGGCAGTGAGCTGGACACCTGCTTCCGGCAGGCCCAGCGGGATTTCCGCTACGTCTATCACGCCGGAGCGGGACGGGTGCGGGAGCTGTTCACGCTGCTGGAGCAGTCCCAGCGGGAGGCAGGCTTCGGCGCGGCGCTGCTGCGGCGGGCGCTGTTCACCCAACTGATGGTGGAGGTGAACCGGGTCTCCCTGGCGGGCGACACCGTCAGCGCCGCGGCGGGAGACAGCAAGATCGTGGCCA
>OMNT01004026.1_pt1 | contig 10099 bp, 9 predicted proteins | sample 1672551 | NCBI WGS metagenome assembly OMNT01 (sample SAMEA3136698, study PRJEB25190) | human gut metagenome
GCGTGAGCGGTGGATGGTGGAGACACCCGCCGCCAAGATCGACCGGATGATAGCGAGGTACTGCCGCTTGGCGTAAAAGCGGTGGACGGACTGATTACGGTTGGAAAAGGACAGCGTATCGGTGTGTTTGCCGGTTCCGGTGTCGGGAAAAGTACCCTGCTTGGCATGTTTGCAAGAAATACGAAGGCAGACATCAATGTAATCGCACTGATCGGCGAGCGCGGCAGGGAGGTCCGGGAATTTATTGAACGTGACCTTGGTCCGGAGGGAATGGCACGGTCCGTTGTCGTGGTCGCAACGTCAGATAAACCGGCACTGATCCGTAATAAGTGTGCAAAGACAGCAACGGCTGTGGCGGAATATTTCCGTGATCACGACCATCAGGATGTATTGCTGTTTATCGACAATATCTTCCGTTTTACGCAGGCAGGCAGCGAAGTTTCCGCACTCTTGGGGCGAATGCCCTCCGCTGTCGGCTATCAGCCCACGCTTGCAAATGAAATGGGCGCATTGCAGGAACGCATAACGTCAACAAAAAAGGGTTCAATAACCTCCGTTCAAGCGGTTTACGTGCCCGCGGATGACTTGACCGATCCCGCACCCGCAACCACTTTTGCGCATCTTGATGCAACAACGGTTTTGAGCAGAAGCATTGCTTCCCAAGGCATTTATCCCGCAGTTGACCCGCTTGAGTCAACGAGCCGAATCCTCTCCCGTGAAGTTGTCGGCGATGAACACTATGCAATTGCCCGCGAAGTTCAGCGCATATTGCAGCGTTACAACGAACTTATGGACATCATTGCTATAATGGGCATGGACGAGCTTTCCGATGAAGACAAACTGACCGTTTCGCGCGCACGCAAGGTTCAGCGTTTCTTCTCTCAGCCGCTTACGGTTGCGGAGCAGTTCACCGGTTTTAAGGGCAAATATGTTCCGCTCAGCGAAACGATTCGCGGTTTCCGCGAAATTATCGAAGGCAAGCATGATGACCTGCCCGAATCCGCCTTCCTCTTTGTCGGCTCGATTGATGAAGCGGTTGAAAAAGCAAAAAATCAGAACTTATAATGTTTCGGGAACATAATTAATGTCTCCCGCACACAGCGTTTATTGCAGCAGGTGCAGTATGAAAGATTATACCCTTAAAATTTCAACCCCCGATGGTGATGCTTTCTCGGGTTCCGCCCTGAGTCTTTCCGTGCGCGGCACCGAAGGCGAGCTTGGCATACTTGCAGGCCACGCCCCGTTCGTGACGGCCGTTGTCCCCTGCCGCTGCCGGCTCATTGAAGCGGACGGAACGGAGCGCAGCTTCAGCTGCGGCGGCGGCCTGCTCTGCGTTGCACCGAGCGGCAAATCGCCCGAAGTTTCCCTGCTCTCAAGCAGGATAAGCTTCGAAAGCTGAACACGGTATTTTTTACGACACCAAAGATAAAGGCGGACAGTCCGAGGGTTTGCTCTCAAATATCGGGTTGTCCGCTGTTTTCAACTTTTTCTCGGCATTCAGTATAAAACCGATTCATTGTATAACTTTTTATACCTCTACGTCTTTTATAATATACCATCAACGTTGTTTCCGTGCATAAAATGTGCTCAATATATTTATATGGGAATGGCTTCGTTCCCGCAGCGTTTATGTTTTTGCTAATTGCAAACGATTTTTGTTATTTGATTATATCCTACTCTTTCGGTACGAAAATATGTATTGTCCAAAGCGCAACACAACATCTTGGGCTTGACTCGATGCCGAGTGCCAAAATATAGTGTTCAAATGTCGTCCAAAACCCTTGCAGCTTCCGCTGCGCTATGCTATAATAAAAACAGACGATAGAATCATTCTCGAATTTATTCTGTTTTCGGAGGTAAAACACTATGTATAGAGTCATCAAGAGGGACAACAGCATCGTTGATTTCAACCTTTCAAAAATCAAGGACGCAATGAGCCTCGCATTCCAATCCCGGCAAAAGCCTTGTCATCCCGATGTTTTGGATCTGCTCGCGCTGAAGGTTACAGCCGATTTTTCATCCAAGGTTAAGGATGAACTTGTGAATGTCGAAGACATTCAGGACAGTGTTGAGTCCGTTCTCATTCAAGCCGGCTATGCAGATGTCGCAAAGGCATATATTCTCTATCGACGCCAACGCGAAAAGCTGCGCAACATGAAAAACACTTTTCTCGACTATCGTGACACGGTTAACAAATACCTGAACGTCACCGATTGGCGCGTCAAGGAGAATTCAACCGTCACCTATTCCGTGGGCGGGCTTATTCTTTCCAACAGCGGCGCAATAACTGCCAACTATTGGCTCAGTGAAGTTTACGACGACGAAATTGCGAACGCTCACCGCACCTGCGAATTCCATCTGCATGATCTTTCAATGCTGACGGGTTATTGCGCGGGTTGGTCGCTGCGCCAGCTTATCGAAGAGGGTCTTTCCGGTGTCGCGGGCAAAATAACGTCCTCCCCTGCAAAGCATCTTTCAACGCTCTGCAACCAAATGGTCAATTTTCTCGGTATCATGCAGAACGAATGGGCGGGCGCACAGGCGTTCAGTTCATTCGACACATACCTTGCACCGTTTGTCCGCACGGATAATCTGACCTATGAACAGGTCAAAAAGTGCATCGAAAGCTTTATTTACGGTGTGAACACCCCTTCCCGCTGGGGCACTCAGGCACCGTTCTCCAATATCACCCTTGATTGGACCGTTCCGGAGGATCTGCGCGACCGTCCTGCAATCGTCGGCGGCAAACCCATGGATTTTACCTACGGTGACTGCAAAAAAGAAATGGACATGGTCAACAAGGCCTTCATCGAAATCATGATAGACGGCGATGCGCACGGCAGGGGCTTCCAATACCCGATTCCGACTTATTCCATCACTAAGGATTTCGATTGGTCCCCCACCGAAAACAACCGGCTTTTGTTCGAAATGACGGCAAAATACGGCACACCGTATTTCTCCAACTATGTCAACAGCGACATGAAGCCCAGCGATATCCGCTCCATGTGCTGCCGTCTGCGCCTTGATCTGCGCGAGCTGCGCAAAAAGAGCGGCGGATTTTTCGGAAGCGGTGAAAGCACCGGCAGCGTCGGCGTTGTTACGCTGAACATGCCGCGTCTCGCTTACCTTTCCGCAAACGAGCAGGAGTTCTATCAGAGGCTTGACAAGCTTATGGACATTGCCGCACGTTCGCTGCATGTAAAGCGTACCGTTATCGGCAGACTGCTTGACGAAGGACTCTATCCCTATACAAAACGCTATCTCGGTTCGTTCAACAACCATTTTTCCACCATCGGACTTGTCGGCATGAACGAGGCTTGCCTTAACGCAAGCTGGCTGCGCGAGGACCTGTCGCACAGAGAGGCGCAGGAATTCACAAAGGCGGTTTTGAACCATATGCGCGGCAGGCTTTCCGACTATCAGGAACAGTACGACGGGGAATTGTTCAACCTTGAAGCAACTCCTGCGGAGTCCACCGTGTATCGCTTTGCAAAATACGACGCAAAGAACTTCCCCGGCATAATCACCGCCGGAAAAGAGGGTGAAACGCCTTATTACACCAACAGCTCACATCTTCCCGTCAGCTATACGGAAGATATTTTCTCTGCACTGGATATTCAGGACGAGCTGCAAACGCTCTATACCTCCGGCACGGTGTTCCACACCTTCCTCGGCGAAAAACTGCCCGATTGGCAGAGTGCGGCGACCCTTGTTCGCAAAATTGCGGAGAATTATAAGCTGCCTTACTATACCATCTCCCCCACCTACTCGGTTTGCCGCACGCACGGTTATCTTGCAGGCGAGCAGCACACATGCCCGCATTGCGGAAGCAAAACCGAGGTTTACAGCCGAATCACCGGTTACTACCGCCCGGTGCAGAATTGGAACGACGGCAAAGTTCAGGAGTTTAAGGACAGGAAGGTGTACAGCATACTGGACTACCGCGAGCATAAGCAACGCGAAGCCGAAGCTGCCGCCGCCGCTGAAAAAAACGCATCCCCCGATGTCGCGGCTGCATATACGCTTTTCACAACAAAAACCTGCCCGAACTGCAAAGCGGCAAAGGCGATTCTTGACCGAGCCGGAATCAAATATGATGTGGTTGATGCGGAAGACGAGCCCGAGCTTGCTCTGCGCTACGGCGTGATGCAGGTTCCCGCATTGGTCGTTGTCAGTTTCGGCGAAAACGGCTCCGGCAACGCCGAAAAGCTGTCCGGCGTCGGCCCTATCAACGGCTTTGTGCGCAGCATGGGCTGTGAACAGACGGCGAACTGAGTGTCCTGCTCACAAATTTCGGTAATGAAATAACAAGTACGATCTGCCGCCGGGCAAAGTGATTGCCTTCACCCGCCGCATAAAAATGCAGCCCGTGTTTGTCACTCGGTCCGTGCGGCATTGTATTATTATATTGCTGCCTGTTTTTACTTTATTGTCCAACGGAGTGTTTATTTTATGGAACTTTTCGACACACATGCCCACCTTTCGGATGAAGCCTTTGACGAGGACAGGCATTCGCTGATTCCGAAACTTTTCGAAAGCGGCGTCACACGCATTATCGATGTTGCCTGCGATGTTCGCACCGCTGACCGAACGATTGAATTCATCGATCGCTATCCCTTCATTTACGGAACCGTCGGAATGCATCCGCACGATGTTTCCGCAATGGATAATGCGATGATGGACAGAATTTCAGATATTTTGCAGCACAAAAAAATGCTTGCTCTCGGTGAAATCGGATTGGATTATCACTATGACCTTTCCCCGCGCGATTGTCAGAGAAAATGGTTTGCGGAACAGCTTGAGCTTGCAAAGCAGCTCGGTTATCCCGTTGTGCTCCATATTCGCGAAGCATTCGGGGACTGCATGGACATTCTTCACGCACACCGTGACGGACTGCGCGGAGTTATGCATTGCTATTCCGGAAGCGTTGAAACGGCATTTGAATGCCTTGACTTAGGGCTGAAATTCAGTTTCGGCGGAGCCGTAACTTTTAAAAACGCAAAAAAACCCGTTGAAGTTGTTCAAAAGCTGCCGCTCGACAGCATCATGCTGGAAACGGACTGCCCCTACATGACCCCCGTGCCGCACCGCGGCGAACGCAATCACCCCGGGTTTATGCACCTTACGGCAGAAAAAATTGCGGAAGTTCGCGGCATTTCCGCAGAGGAAGTCTGCTCCGCAACTTATAAAACTGCCAATAGCTTTTTCGGCATTGAATAATGAAATGAATAAATGCCCGCAACACTTCCGTATTCACGGCAAATGCTGCGGGCTTGTTAATGCTTTATTTTATAATTAATTCACACTTTTCGGTTTTCAAACCGCTTAAGCTCGGCGGTCATTCCTCATTCGCGTTCGAGTTTTGTTTTGCTATTTCCATGATTTCGGGATATTTGCGGGTTATATAGGCATAGCCCGCTTCGCTGTGCGGAAGGCCGCATGCAGAGCAGTCCTTCACGCCACCCGCAATGAATTTGAAATTCCCGCCGCATTTATCGCCCAATGCATACAGCGGACAGTAGCAGAAAAGGCAGTTGAAAAAACCGTTTTCAGGCAGTTTGTGGCAGGGGAAATACTCGCACCTGCTGTTTTGAAAATATGCAAAATACGGCTGGCCGTAATTTTCTCGCTGCTCAGTTTCCGAACCGCTCGTGCTCATATCATTCACATTTTTTGTTTCATCCATGTTCAAAATAGCTCCTTCTTGATAGAATCCGATATTCTGCAATGCGTTCCGTTTCAGCTTTCCGCAGCTTTTTCTGCATTCTGCATACTGTCAATGTATTCGCAGGCCGCAATCGCCGCAACACCGCCGTCCGCACCCGCTGTCACAAGCTGTCTTACGGATTTTGTTCTGCAATCCCCCGCTGCAAAAATCTCCGGTCTGGAAGTCTTGCAGTCCTCGCCCGAACGGATAAAACCGCTCTCATCAAGCTTCACAAGCTCCGCAAACACACCGTTGTTCGGCGCAAACCCAACGGCTATGAATGCGCCGCTGACCGAAAGCTCCCTTTCCTCACCCGTTTCGCGATTTTTAACAACGATTCCGGAAAGCTTGCCTTCCCCGATGAAGCGCGCAACGGTGCTGTTCAGAACCGGCTCAATGTTTGCGCAGGCAGCAAGTCCGTCCGCAACATGTTTTTCGGCACGAAATTCGCTGCGGCGGTGAATCAGATAAACCTTGCTGCAAATCTTTGAAAGATATATCGCATCCTGAACGGCTGTGTTTCCTCCGCCGATGACCGCAACGGCTTTATCCTTAAAAAACGCACCGTCGCAAACTGCGCAAAATGATATTCCGCTGCCGATAAATTTCTGTTCGCCCTCCGCGCCGGGCAATCTGTGTTTAAGTCCGGTGGCAATTATAAGCGTTCGTCCCGTAAATTCCTGATAATCGGTTCGAACCGTCACTGTTTTGTCCGCATTTTCGCTGACATCAACGACGGCACCGACTTCAACATCCGCACCGAGATTCATGACCTGTTCAACAAGCACTTCAACAAGCTCATTGCCGCTCATCGGGCGTGTGAACGGATAGTTTTCAACATGCGGGGAGAGCGTTATCTGTCCGCCGAATGCTTCTTTTTCAATAAGAAGCACGGATTTTCCTGCGCGACGCGCATAAACTGCGGCTGTCAACCCGGCAGGTCCCGCGCCTGCAATTATAATGTCATAAATTTTTTGCTGCATTGGAAATCCCTCCGTTACATCAGTTTCTTCAGCGGTTCAAGTTCCAGTTTGTCGAAAGCTCTAAGCGCATTGTAAAGCTCCGCCGCAATAAGACGCATTCCTCCCACGGAATTGCTTTCGATATTGCAGGGCATGAGCGGATCGTGCAGGCTGCGGCGAACAAGGAACCAGCCGTTTCCGTGCGTTTCGTCCGCATTCACGCGGACTCCCTCGTAATTCGGCTGAACAATTTCAAATCCGGGAAGGTTTGAAAAATGCTTTTCCACAGTTTCCAATACGGCGGCGGTGTAATCCGCCGTGTCGTCAAGCAGCACATTGAGCCGCGCTTCCGCGCTTTCGCAGGGTTCTTTAAGGTTTGCAATAAGTTCGTTCAAAGTCTTGCCTTCGCGCCGCGCTTCAACAAGCGCGACAAGCAGCTTTACAATTATGTATGCACCGTCATCAAGAAAATAGTTTTCGCGCAATGCACCGTGGCCGCTGGTCTCCATAGCGAGTATCGCATTCGCGAATATCGCATTAGCGAATATCGCATTCGCAAATTCGGCATCAGTTTCTTCCTTCGCTTTTTTTGCCGCTTCTTCCAAGGCAAGCAGGCGTTTCGCTTCGTTTATAACGTTGCGGTAGCCGCGCTTGAACCTGTGGTGACGGCAGCCGAGGGAGTTGATGAAATCCGTGAGCCCGGTTGATGTAATCGAATCCGTAACAACTGTTATCGGTCCGTACTGACGAACGAGAATCGCCGTCATAAGCGCAATCAGCCTGTTCCTGTCAAGCGCAATAACGCCGCCGTCGGAAGGGAGGACCGCGCCCGCTCTGTCAACATCGGTGTCGAAAATAATGCCGAAATCCGCACCCGTTTCCGTAACGGCATCGCATATGCTGCGCATTGCATCGGCATTTTCGGGATTGGGCTGATGATTCGGGAACCTTCCGTCAGGTTCAAGGAATCTGCTGCCCGTGATATCCGCACCCAACGGTTCAAGCAGCCGTTCGGCAAAGAACCCTCCCGCACCGTTGCCGGCATCAACAACGATTTTAAGGCCGCTGAAAGGTTTTTCATCTTTTGCACAGCCGAGGGCGGAAAGGATTTTTTCTTTAAGTCCGTTTACATAGGGCGTCATAACGTCAACCGTTCCGCATTGGCCGCGCTGCGCGGCAATCGGAAATGCGGCTTCTTCGGCGGACGCAAGAATTGCCGTAATATCGGCCTTTTCAAGCCCGCCCGCAATTGCGGTGAAAAATTTCATGCCGTTGCGTTCCATCGGCAGATGACTTGCCGTGACCATTATTCCGGCATCAAAATGCAGTTCGTTCACGCAGCACATAAACATTGCCGGAGTGCTTGCAAGGCCGCCGTCATAAGCATTTGCCCCGACGGAAGCAATGCCGTCCGCAAGCCAGACAGTAAGCTGTTCACCGCTCAGTCTTGAATCCCTGCCTATTGCAATACGCAGTTCGGAAGCGGGCTTATTTGCCCTGTCCGCAGCAAAAAGCGCAAATGCCGCGCCGATGCGCACAACGCTGTTCTGCGTTAAATTCACGGGCTTTCCGCCCTCGGTTTCAATCGCAACTCCGCGAATATCGCTTCCATTCTGAAGTTTTTTAAAGTCAGTCATGCCATTCCTCACATTTCATTCGGGCTGTTTTCTTGCGGTACAACAAACAGGGCAGCCGCAAAACCGCCCGTTTGCAAATTCCAAAAATCAAATCGATATTATCAGGCTTCGAAATAGTCGCCCCTGCGGTAATCATACAGCGCATTCACAAAGCCCTTGTCGATATTGTCAAGCACCTTGCCCGTGCCGATTGCAACGCAGGAAATGGGATCCTCCGCAACATAGCAGGGAACCTTCGTGTGTTCGGCAACGAATTTATCCATGCCGTAAAGCAGTGCGCCGCCGCCCGTGAGGCAAATGCCGTTTTCCGCAATGTCGCTTGCAAGTTCAGGCGGAGTTTTTTCAAAAAGATTTCGAACCGTTTCAAGGATATTCTGAAGAGGTTCTTCAAGCGCATCGATCATTTCGTTTGAGCCGATCGTTATCGCCTGCGGCAGACCGGAAATCAGGTTGCGGCCTTTAACGTCGATAAATACCTGTTCCTTGCGCGGATAAGCCGAGCCGATGCGAATTTTCATCTCCTCTGCGGTGCGCTCACCGATAAGAAGGTTGTGCTTTTTGCGCATATAACGAACGATGGATTCATCAAACCTGTCGCCCGCAACTTTTATTGATTCGCTGAGAACCGAACCGCCGAGAGAGATTATCGCAACGTCGGTTGTTCCGCCGCCGATATCAACGACCATGTTGCCGCGCGGCTGGGAAATGTCTATCCCTGCACCGATTGCGGCGGCGATGGGTTCTTCAATAAGGTAGGTGTGGCGCGCGCCCGCCTCCTCGGTCGCCTCGATTACGGAACGCTTTTCGACTTCCGTAACGCCTGACGGAACGCACACAACCACGCGGGGCTTAAAGAAAATGCGTGTGCCGACAACCTTTTTGAGGAAGTGGCGCAGCAGTCTTTCCGTAATGTCGAAATTGGAAATAACGCCGTCGCGAAGCGGACGTATCGCAACGATATTGCCCGGAGTCCTTCCGAGCATACGGCGCGCTTCCTCGCCGACAGCATAAATCTTGCCCGTTATTTTTTCAACCGCAACAACGGAGGGTTCACGCAGCACGATACCCTTGTTTTTTACATATACCAATACGCTGGAGGTACCGAGATCGATACCGACATCGTTGAATTCAAACATACCCATTATTTTTAACTCCTAACAAAACCCGAAGTCGGGGGAAGTTCATTGTAGTTACAGCTCTTCAGGGAGTTCCCGTGCTCATTCATCATTGCAAAACAGCCGAATGAAGTTTGAGCGCAAAAATACCCATATGCTATTATTTTAACATTAATCAACGTTCCAATACAATAGTGAATGCGGCTTTTTTTTAAAAAAATTTAAACATTTTTCGATATAATCGGTAAGTATTGCAAATTCGGCGAATATGCTTTTGCAAGGGGTGCAAATCCTGCTTTCGATTTTGTCTTCCCCCTGTTCTAAACAGCTTGGAAAGGATGTTCATAATGATTTTCACCTTCAGACCATGCAACAGGCGTGCACATTACAGAAAGCGCAGAGTTCCGCGCTTTGTCGTGTCGCTGCTGCTCTCACTGCTCTGCATAACCGCCGTTGTGGTGCTGCTGCTGCTTGCCCCGCAATGGGTGTTGATACTGATAATTGCCGTGCTGATGTTCTGCATCTGTTTTATCTCACGCTGAACTTCGGCTGCATTTTTAAAGCCCTGTACCGAATATTCGGCAGTCGGCGGAACACGAAAACCCAACCGTTGATACCGAACAATCAACAAGCGGCTCGCAGCTGTTCCCCCGTTTCAAAGTCAAAAAACAAAACGAG
>OMNT01004027.1_pt1 | contig 10097 bp, 11 predicted proteins | sample 1672551 | NCBI WGS metagenome assembly OMNT01 (sample SAMEA3136698, study PRJEB25190) | human gut metagenome
TCCAATTTTTTATAAAGAGGTGATAACTTATAGCTGGTATGTTTGCGGAGTACAATGTCTACTCCCAACTGCCGGCGCTGATAGCTGGTCAGTTCATTATGAAACTGCATATTATGCTCTGCCAGTTCTTTAATCTCCGTTTCACGTTCACGGCGTAACACATTGCAGACAGGTACTAACAATCTCATCACTACACTATCCATAATGTGATGTCCTTGAATAAACATATAGGTATTGTCCTCATTCACTCCCAATTTGGCAAATTCCCCCTTCATCGCCTCTATTTCCTCCAAGGCTTTCGGATGGCGGCGTTCCAGTTCCAATAATTTACGCCTCACCCTGCGGCTCATACTCTCTAAACTCCGTTCAAGATGATAGACACTGACCCTATCTAATTTTACATACGAACAGAAATCAAGCAAAGAGAATTCGGAAAGATTATGTTTTCTATAAAACCACACCGACCAGATGAACAACGGATAAGCTATTTGAGAATACATACGCATAAAAGCGACAAAATCCACCAACGGATGGTCATTCAACGTTGCCATGACACAAACCTCATGCAATGCTTCAGCATAACACTGATAGTTTTCTATAGCATATGCATAGGTATGAAAAACATATTTGTTATTTATTATATAACGTGAGGTATGGGTAGCCCCCTGCAACAGATAATCATAATCACTATCTACACAAGCTATCATATTTTGTCCCAACCGAGGTCCCAGTTCATTCATCAGCACAGACTTCTTACCTTTAGCCAAAGTGGTTTTCGAAGGAAGCATCACTTCGAAATAACGAGTTTCATTTTCGTATTCACCTAACAAGGTACGCCAGAATGAAATATCATCATAGCTCTCAACGTATGCAATAATCTTGCGTCGCGAACATTTAGGCTTCAATTTGTTGGCCGCACCAATATATAAGGAGGACAGATTCTCGGACAATCTTTTTCCCATAGTATCATCGTTAGAAATTGTTTATTTTGTAATATCACTCACCTCGGTCACTGCATCCAGCCAGCCATCCATAATCACAGCAGGCGAATGAGTTGTCAATACAATCTGTACATTAGGATTCAATTGCCGTATCAATGAAATAAGGCGTTGTTGCCATTCCACATGCAAGGATACTTCAGGCTCATCCATAAACAAAACCCCGCGGCGATTGTCTTGCACCAGAACCGTCAGCAAAATAACCAAAATCTGCTTCTCGCCGGAAGACAGTTGATAAGGATAAAGTATATCTCCATCCTGTTCAAACAAAATCTCATTGCTTTTACGAATGATTTTCTTACCGGTCTCACCAAACAAGTCATCCATCAGATTCTGGAATTTTGTCTTGGGGTAGGACATCTCGGCGGCACGAAGCTGACCGTCAGGACCACCGGAGGTAAGGCACTCGATGATGCGGTTACCGATATTTACCTGATAATCCAGATAACGCCGTTGCAACTGATAAAGTTGCCAATCCAATTCTGTCTTAACATTCTTATCCGCCATCTTTTCGAGAAGTTCCGAATGAATCAACGGACGGTCAAAACTACGGATTACATCAAAGTGTATCTGGGTAGCATCTTCCGGAGAGAAGACAAAATGTACACCGGGAGCCGAACCGTTACTCAACGCTCCACCTTCCAAAGCCGTCAGGCTATTCACAGATCTGTTCAGGATAGTGCTCTTGCCGATACCATTCACTCCGCTCAGAATATTGACATCCGGACGCAGTTCCCATGAGATATCTTTACGGCCCCAAAGCCGCTTTATCTCGATACGTTTTATATAATCAGCTTGTTTTTTCATTTTTGATAGATTTACTTGTAAGCAAAGATAGAAAATATAAAAAAAACCTCCTACATTTGCACTGTTATTTAAGGTAAAAAGAATGGCTATTCAAAAGTACAAAGGACATTTGGCATTGCTAGGCGCTGCCATAATGTGGGGATTGATGTCCCCAATTGGTAAAACGGCGTTAGAAAACGGTATTTCAGGCCTTTCCCTCGCTACATTTCGAATGACAGGAGGTGCTATCTGTTTTTGGATAGCTTCTATTTTCGCTCCTAAAGAACAAGTAAAGCCGCACGACTTGATGATGTTGTTCTTTGCAGGATTGTTGGGTATCGTCCTGAATCAGGGATGTTTTACTTTCGGACTATCACTGACTTCCCCCATCGATGCTTCCATTGTAACAACCACAGCCCCTATCGCCACTATGATTGTCGCTGCCATTTATCTGAAAGAACCGGTTACAGGGAAAAAAGTGATTGGCATTTTTCTAGGTTCCATCGGAGCTTTAACACTCATACTGAGCAGCCAGGGCTCAACAGATGGAAAAGGCGGAAGTATTCCGGGAGATTTGCTTTGCCTGTTGGCACAAATCAGTTTCTCATTCTATCTGGCTATTTTCAAAGGACTGATCAGCAGATACAACATATTTACTTTAATGAAATGGATGTTCACCTATGCAGCCATCTGCTTTATTCCATTTTCCTATCATGAGGTCTCGACCATACATTTTCACGAAATTTCCACTTCCACATGGGCCTGTGTAGCCTATGTCATTGTAGGTGGAACATTCCTTGCCTATATTCTGATGATGATCGGACAGAAAACATTGCGCCCTACTGTCATCAGTATGTACAACTATGTGCAGCCTATTGTAGGAACCAGTGTCTCTATCTTGTTAGGAATGGGAACCTTCGGTGTTGCCAAAGGAATAGCTGTGGCACTGGTATTCACGGGAGTTTATATTGTAACCCAAAGTAAAAGCCGTGAACAGATGCTGGCAGAACAAGCAGCCAAGAAAGAATAACCTCAACTACACTGCAATCCGAAACCAGACACTCTTCACCGACCATAAAAGCCGTATCCACTCTACTTTTGAGTAACGATACGGCTTTTATGTATTTAAAGGAATTCTCAGCCAATTGGCTCCTCCAATTTCAGTTTCTCCAAATATGCTTTCGTATCCGCCCAAAGCTGTCTTGCCTGCGGATGATTCATAAACTTATCCTTTACTTTTTTAGGCTTGCAAGAAGCAAACATCTGTCCTGTAACTTCTTTCCATCGCTCATCCAAAAGCAAACTGACAGCTGTCGCAGCTCCTTGCTTCGGAGTACGGATACAAGGACGGAACAGTATGTCGGTCAACGGATCAAACCACATATCCATACGGATGATATTGGTAGAAACAATACCGGGATCGGCAGCATTGACGGTGATTCCCTCTGCTTTCAACCTTTCAGAAAGTTCACGGGTAAAAAGCCACAAAGCCAACTTTGTATTACTGTAAACAGGGATACGCCAAAAACTTCCTCTCTTTCCACGAACAAAAAATTCAGGAGTAATCTTCCCTATGGAATACGTACAAGAAACCATGTTCACAATCCGGGTTCCTTGACCCATCAGAGGCAATAATTTCAAAGTCAGTAAAAAAGGGGCCACATAGTTCACGGCTACCGTATATTCCAAACCATCCTCCGTTGTAATCAAACCACCGGAACTCATTGTTCCCGCATTATTCATCAGTAAATCGATATGCTTTCCGCGCCCCAACAAGTCGTCCAGCTCATCATTATCTATATCATCCGGCAATTCTTCTATCATCACGGCATTTACAATTTACGATTGGAGTCAGATGTTTATCAGAACCAGGACTCATCTGCCGCGGAGTCTTCGGACAACACGGGTTCAACGGTACCTCCCACAGAATCCACTCCCAGGGAGTCTGCCTGCAAGGCGCCTCCATCTCCCACCATCAGCGTCAGCACTGCACCGGCGGGCACTTTCTCGCCGATGGAAAGCTGACGGCCCTTATACTTCACGCCATACACCCAGTCCTTCTCTCCCGGAATATACTGTATCTCGGCCAGCTTGAAGCCCGAAGCCAGAATACGCGCTTCCGCCTGCCGCAGCGAACTGTTGTCCGCCACATCGGGCACTATGTGCAGAGGGACTTCAATCGTATTGATTGTAAGATAGATGGTACGTCCTTCCTTTACCTTTTGTCCGGCTGCCGGATTATATTCGAGGATGCAGCCGGCAGGAAGAGTCTTGACATAACTGGAATCCGAAACGATGCAGACCAAGCCGCGGTTACGGAACATTTTCTCGGCTTCCTCCACTCCCATACCCTTCACATCGGGCACTATCACAGCCTCGCCGTGGCGGGTATATATATCCAGTCCTTTCAGCACTCCGAACAGCAATCCCACTACCACAACGGCCATCGCAAGGATGTTCGCCCAAAAGAACCGGTTCTGCCGGAAAGAGAAAAAATCTTTTATTGTCATAATCGATAATGCATTATTTGGGACAAAGATACAATTTTCACCACATAGTACACGGAGTTGGCAATAGTTTTTTCCGGAGAACCGGGCACAATACATAAGAAAAGCTGCAAAAGACCAGAATCAGTCTTTTGCAGCTCCCTTATTTCTTTAATACGAACGAGAACGACTATTATGCCTTTACTCCGTTGTATTCGTCAGAAACAGTCAGTTTCTTTCTGCCTTTAGCACGACGTGCTGCCAATACTCTGCGGCCGTTTGCTGTAGCCATTCTCTCACGGAAACCGTGTTTGTTCTTTCTCTTTCTGTTCGAGGGTTGAAATGTTCTTTTCATTACTGTATCTTGTTTTATGTTATTATTCTCACGAATTCGGGCTGCAAAAATAGGTACTTTTTTCAAATAAACCAAGAGATAACTCATTTTCTCTCAAAAGTTTTTGTGTTTTTTACCGAATTCCATTACTTTTGCACCCGCAAACCAGCACTAAAGAAGTAAATACCAATATAATAATATTAAAGACTATAAGTATGATTAATGCCCAAGACATTAAAATCGGAACTTGCATCCGCATGGACGGCAAGCTGTATTTCTGCATCGACTTCCTGCATGTAAAGCCGGGAAAAGGTAATACTTTCATGCGTACCAAGCTGAAAGATGTAGTCAACGGCTACGTTCTGGAACGTCGTTTCAACATCGGTGAAAAGCTGGAAGACGTACGTGTAGAACGCCGTCCGCACCAATACCTCTATCATGACGGTGACAACTACCAGTTCATGAACCAGGAAACTTTCGACCAAATTCCTATCGCCCACGACTTGATCAACGGTGTGGACTTCCTGCTGGAAGGAATGATTGTGGATGTTGTATCCGACGCCTCTACCGAGACAGTTCTGTACGCTGACGTACCTGTGAAGGTTCAGATGAAGATTACTTACACCGAACCGGGCTTGAAAGGCGACACAGCTACCAACACCCTGAAACCTGCAACAGTAGAATCGGGTGCAACCGTACGTGTACCGTTGTTCATCAACGAAGGTGAAACCATCGAAATCGACACTCGCGACGGTTCATACGTAGGCCGCGTAAAAGCATAAGTCTATCCTTTAAATATTTGAAGGGGCTGTCTCAAAACGATTTTTCAAAATCCCTGCCCCTGATATTTCTCCCGCACACAGACAAGTCCAACGAAAATGTAGGGTTTCTTTTCCTTGTCCATGCGGTCTTGCAGGGAAGCGCCGCCCCGCTTGATGGCGATTCCAAACCGTAGAAGGCGCTTCAGGGTGGAGTTGTGCAGCATTCCGCAGGCGATGGGCCACATCGTCTTGAGTCCCATCTTCTCCTTTGGCAGCTTGTAGGCGATATATCCCTCGCCCCGCTCGCTGGTGGTGTGCAGAAAGCCGCCCCGCAGCACCCCCGCGCACATAAGCGCAGATATAGTTTGCCGTGGCTTCTTTCCCGGAAAAGGCAGCGGACATTCCTGTTTCCTCTTCATAGTCATAATAGCCGAAGGCAGGGCCGATATCACGGATGGATTTCTCGTCTAATGTTATAACTTTCATTGTATTTCACTTTCCTGATTCTGCTGCGCATCTGCCACTGTCTCGCCGTCTGCCAGAAAGTGCTCCATCTCCGACACAAGCAGTGCCGGATGATTGATGATCTCGCCATGGCCGAAACCGGGGAAACAGCGGACCATCAGACCCGGATATGCCTTCCGCAGTCGCTGGATGGCCTTTTTCATATGCCCTTCTTTTTCTCCGTACCAGCAGGCGACCTTTGCATCGGGCTGTACCGGAAAGTCCGTCCGATAGAGATAAAGCCCTGCCTCCCAAGTGGCCCGGACGGATTCCAGACTGATATGATCCGGGATACAGCGGAGCATGGTCTGTATCCCCTGCTCTGTCTGCCCCATAAAGCGCAGCGCCCATGCAGGCATATACTTTTCGTGTGCTGTTCGATACTGCTTTTGCGGCATGACCTTCAAAATCAGTCGATTCAGCACGCCGAAATCCAGATACTCCGGCCCGCTGAGGATCATCCGATCGATTTGAACGGTTGGGGAAGCCTTCAGAAAAACAGCCGGTCCGCAGCCCAGCGACTCTGCAAAAAGCAGATCCAACTGTCCGTCAAGCTCTTTTTCAATATAAGCGGCCAACTTGTCCGCCTGATCCCGGGCAGTCGTGTAGGTCGTCTCACCGGTTCCATCAAAGCCGTCGAAGCTGACGGCATACACGCAGAATTTCCTTTCCAGCAGCGGGATCAAATCCTCAAACTGCTGCCAGCACATAAGATTTCCGTGCAGCAGCATCATGGTCTTTCCCTCTATATTGCCGAATCGTTTGATTTCCATACCAATCTGCCTCCCCGCTATTTTTTGACCTTCATGCAGAAATCGCAACGGTCATTTCCGCGCCCCAGCGTCATGCTTCTCTCCCAGATCAGCTTCGGATGCAGCCCAGTATAGCTGATGTCGTCGCTGTCGCAAAAGCAGCGGCACAGCTCCGGGCAGCCGTATTCTGCGCAGGTGTCGTGATAGGGACACTTCATCATATCCACACGCCAGACGCCGTTACCGGTCTGCAGTTCTTTTGGGGCAAAGCCCGCCGCCGGGCCGAAAACGCTCCGGGTGGATTTGACGAAAACGCCGGGAACAAGGCGGTAAAGCCCCGGTATGTGCAGCAGGGCGGCAAGCTGTTTGTGGCTCGTTCTCGCCAAGTGCTCCACATAGCCGTGAACGGTTTGCAGTGCCTCCTCTTTCGGCATGACCCGCTGCAAGGTCTCGTAGGCCGAAATGCCCGGCAATATCTGCCGCTTGAGGTGATATTGCTTTTCCTTGCTTGCACCCGCATTTTCAGCCAGCAACGCACTCAGGCGTATATCGAAAGCGGTGTTCAGTTCCTTTGCCCGCGCGGGAAAGCGCAGTGCCACAGTCTCCCGGAAATCACGGGAGAGATAGGTTTCCTTCCTCTTCATCGTCCGTTACCCTTTCTTTTTGTACCCGCAGTCGCAGTAGGGTCCGCCGGAAGCAAGGGTATACTGCCGCACAAAATTTGTCACACCGCCTGCTTCGCTCATGGTGTAGTCCAGATGGCACAAAGCAGGGGTCAGGTCATACAGCCCCAGCTCCTTCATCAGCACACAGATGCCGCATTTTGTAAAGCGTCCCTCGTAGCCGCTGCCGTCAGGGTATTCGTAAAACTCCATGTTCCACGAATAGGGGTTGCGGTCGGCGGCTTTCAGGGCGGCAGTGGCTTTCATAGCGGCAATATCCCTTGCGGTGAACTTGCTTTTTCCGCTTTTGCGGCAGAACCACTGCATGGGCTTTGTCATCATGGATCTTGCATAGTAATCCGTCAGCCTGTCCACCTCCGGGCGCTGCGGCATGGAGAGAATGAACGCGCCGAGCATTGCGCAGTTGACGATGTTCATTTTGAAGCGGTCAGCCTTTTCAAATTCCGGCAGACCGGCAATGATCTTCCGGTAGCGCGGCTTTGCGTTTTTCGTAATTTCTTTGGCCGCAGCCGCATCATAGCCGAAAACGGCGGTCAGTTCCCTCCGGAACGAACCGGCGAACAGCGCCCACATCCCCATGGGCCTCCCCATGTATTTCATCGGTGTTCCCCCTTACCGTGTTTTTCTTTCCCGCATCAGCGGATCGTTGTTTAAAAGTCCAGCGGTTAGTCTCTTCTAACCGCTGGGCTTATTCTATCACGCCTCTCCGCCGGTTTCAATAGAAAATTCCGTTTCAGGACTTGACAAACGCCGTCGCCCGGCTATAATATAAGACCGTGATATAACACTGTTATGACAGGAGAAGCCAATGACAGAGTGCAGCAGCTCCACCCTGGAGCGGATCCATACCGCCGCCCTGGCGGAATTCCTGGAAAAGGGCTATCAGGCCGCGTCGCTGCGCGGCATCGTCAAAACCGCCGGCGTCACCACCGGCGCATTATATGGCTACTATGACAGCAAGGAGGCCCTGTTCGCCGCACTGGTGGATGAGCCGTACCGCCATGTGCTGGATACCTACCGTGCCGCCGTTTTCGGCTTCGAGGCCCTGCGCCCGGAGGTGCAGGTGGTGCAGATGGGCGAGGTTGGCCGGCACTGCATGCAGGAGCTGCTGGTCTACATGGACGCCCGCCGCCCGGCCTTCCACCTGATCCTGGAGTGCTCCGAGGGCACCCCCTACGCCGCGCTGATCGACCAGCTGGTGACCATGGAGGTCACCGCTACCGAGCGGTACTGCGGCGTGCTGCGCTCCATAGGCAAAACCGTCCCGGATATCGACCCCCGGCTGGAGCACATGCTGGTGACCGGCATGATGAACGCCTACTGCGAGATCATCATCCACGACATGCCGCTGGCCGACGCCCAGCGGTATCTGGAGGAGCTGAGCGATTTCTACACCGCCGGATGGCTGAAAATTATGGGGCAGTGATGCTCTATAATTTTTACATAGTGGTTAGCTTAATCTAACCAAAATTCAAGCAGAAAAGAGGACATTGTATGGAAGCCAAAAAGAAAAGCTGGACAAGCGCGCTTTTCGCATATGCCGGCGGTGAAAAGAAGCACCTGGCCCCGTCCGTCGTGCTGTCGGTGCTCAGCGTCATGCTGGGCCTTGTGCCGTTCTACTGCATGTACGCGCTCATCTGTCTGTTCGTGGCCGGGACGGCCACGGCGGCGCTGGCCGTCAGATGGTGCCTGCTGGCGCTGCTGGCCTACGCGGTGAAGATCCTGCTGTTCAGCCTGTCCACCGGCACCTCCCACGCCATGGCCTATACCATTCTGGAGGGCCTGCGCCTGCGGCTGGCCGATCGCTTCCTCCACGCGCCGCTGGGCAACGTAGAGAACCACACCATCGGCGAGATCAAGAGCATGATGGTGGACAAGATCGAAAATCTGGAGCCGCCCCTGGCCCACATGATCCCCGAGGGCGCGGGCCATGTGGTGCTGCCTGTCGTCAGCATCATCGCGCTGCTGTGCATCGACTGGCGTCTGGCGCTGGCCTCGCTGGTGACGTTCCCCCTGTCCTTCCTCTGCATGGGCCTGACCTTCAAGATCAGCGGCAAGAACTTCGAGAAATATGACCAGTCCGCCAACTACATGAACAGCACCATCGTGGAGTACATCGAGGGCATTGAGGTCATCAAGGCCTTCGGCCGTGCCGGCGTCAGCTATGAGAAGTACGCCGCCGCCATCAACGATTTCCGTACCTTCGTGGTGAAATGGCTGGCCTCCACCTTTGCCACCATGAAGCTGAGCTTCGCCCTGTTCCCCTCCACCCTCATCGGCACCCTGCCGGTGGCCCTGGCCCTGGCTGACAAGGGCATCCTGACGGCGCCCCAGGCGGCGCTGGCCGTGATGCTCTCCCTCTCCATGGTGGGGTCCCTCGCAAAGCTGGAGGTCTTCTCTGAGAACATGCGCCAGGTGAAGTTCACCGTGGAGAATCTGGAGGAGTTTCTGGAAATGCCTGAGCTTCCCCAGCCGGAAAAGCGGGCTGATATCCGGCACACCGACGTGGCGCTGCGAAACGTCCGTTTCTCCTACACCGGTGAGGAACAGGATGAGGTGCTCCACGGCATCGACATGACCCTTCCCGAGGGCAGCTTCACCGCGCTGGTAGGTCCTTCCGGCGGCGGCAAGTCCACCGTGGCCAAGCTGATCGCCCGGTTCTGGGACGTGACCTCCGGCGCCATCACCATCGGCGGCGTCAACGTGAAGGACATGCCCCTGAGCCAGCTGTCGGAGTACGTCAGCTTCGTGACCCAGGATAACTTCCTGTTCCGCTGCTCGCTGCTGGAGAAT
>OMNT01004029.1_pt1 | contig 10089 bp, 8 predicted proteins | sample 1672551 | NCBI WGS metagenome assembly OMNT01 (sample SAMEA3136698, study PRJEB25190) | human gut metagenome
TTTTAGATTTTGTAACAACACCGATCGTTACCTGCTCTTCTTCTGTTTTCCTTGCAGAAGACCCGCATCCGGAAAGGCTGCAAAAACTTAAAACTGCCGCCAGAATACAGATATATTTTTTTCTCACGAAGGATATGCCTCCCTTTCTTTTGCAGCTGCCGCTGTTTTTACTACGGAAAAAAAGACTCCGGAGCCTTTTTCTCCGGTCCGGAGTCTTTTCTTATCTGGCATTTCGGATTTACATGTGCATTTTACCAGAGTTTTCTGTAGATTTCTTTCACTTCTTCTTCGGTTACGTCACGCATGGTATTCTGCGGGCTTCCGCTGTCCATAGCGTCATGTGCCATTTTATCAATTACATTGAAGAATTCTTCTTTGTTGATTCCGAACTGCTCCAGAGTCGGAGTATCCAGTTCATTTACAAGTGCCTCTACTGCTTTCAGGAATTTCTCAGCTGCTTCCTGATCGGAATCGGAGGCGTCAGCAACACCGATATCACGGCCAAGGGCACCAAATCTGTCATATGCTCCAGGAAGTGCGAAAGTAAGGCACTCTTTCAGAAGCATGGCATTGGAAAGTCCGTGCGCTACATGGAACAGAGCTCCGATCGGGCGGCTCATTCCGTGGATAATGGTAACGGATGCATTGTTGAATGCGATTCCTGCTTCCAGAGCTGCTACTGACATCTGTACACGGGCTTCTTCGTTCTTTCCGTCTTTGTACGCAATTGGAAGATATTTGAAAATTCTCTTTACTGCTGATACCGCAAATGTATCGGAAAGTGTCTGTGCTTTTCTGGATGTATAAGCCTCCACACAGTGGCAAAGTGCATCAAGGCCTGTTGCTGCTGTGATCTTTGGAGGTGCAGTCATAGTAAACTGCGGGTCGATAATGGCAAGATCCGGCATGAGAACTTTGCCTTTAAGAAGCATCTTGATGTCTTTTTTAGTATCTGTGATGATCGTGAACTGTGTTGCCTCAGATCCCGTTCCTGCTGTAGTAGGGATTGCTGCCATTGGCGGCATCTTTACATCGATCACTTTTCCCATGTAATCGGAAATGCTTCCGCCATTTACTACCAGTGATCCGATAGCTTTCATGGAGTCAATGGGGCTTCCGCCTCCCAAAGCTACCAGGAAGTCACAGTTCTCATCTTTATAGATCTGTAAGCCTTTTTCAATCATGGTATCTGTCGGCTCACCACAGATGTCAGAATAAATGCTGTATGCAATGCCCTGATTTGTCAGCGCCTTCTCAACTTTTGCACAGTTTCCCAGGTCGATCATTACTTTATCGGTTACGATCAGAGCTTTTTTACCAAGGAGTTTCAGTGCGTTTTCCGCCATATCCAGTGCTCCGGAACCGGAAATAATTTCTCCAGGTACAATAAATTCTCTTGCCATTGTCAAAATCTCCCTTCAGTCAGTACAATTTTTTTCATAATAGCAGCAGGTCTGCCACTGTCCGTTCCTCACGGACAGCAGCATTCTCCTCTTCCTGCTGCCTGTTATTTACGTTTCAGTATCTGTTTCTCCGAATCCTTAAAACTCGGCGTCATGAAGCCAGGTATATCTCTCATCCTCGCAGCGGTCTGTCTGCAGCCACGGATTTCCGTCAATGTGGCGGATCATCCAGCATGTGTACATCTGATATCCAGGTGCAACTGCCTGCGGATGAAGCTCTCCTCCCGGAATTGCGGAAAAGCTCTCGTCTGTACTCTTAAATACCTGATCACCGACAAAGCTTGCTCCGAATCCTTCCGGATGGTCAAATTTGAAGAAGTATGTCTCAGGCTGCGGATGTCTGTGCGGCAGGTATCCGGACCAGTTTCCTCTGTCATTGAGGACCTCACCAAGTACCATGTTGGACTCTGGTGAAATATCATGATCAAAAATCGTGTTTACTCTTCTCTTTGCAACATTTCCGAATTTGCCCACACAGGAATATCCCCACGGAGCATCTTCCGGTTTATAAAGTTTTGCGCCGAAATCTTTTTCATTCTTTGTGCACTGAACAAGGATCTGTGACTCTGCATTTGCCACAACTGTGATCTCTGTTCCTGTGCATCCGTGAACGCACCATGGTCCTTCTGTGAACACATCTTTTCTTGTTGCTGTCGCCTCGTTTCCGTTCCATTTATAAGTAATGTTTCCGGAGAGAAGGAGAACTGCTGTCTCCTCACCCTCTCTTAAAAATGTTCTTGTCTCTCCTGCTTTCATACGGTAAACACGGATGTCCATCATCATGGCCTTGTACTCATTATCGTATGTTGTAAGAATCTTTTCGCCTTTTTCGTCATATTCCGGATAACCAAATACTTTACTCATTTTCTTACCTCCCAGATTAGTACAGTCTTGCCTCTTCACGGCCTTTCATAACTCCCTCGCAGGCCTTTCTTACGCTTTCTTTCTCAGATGTTGTTGCAATTCCTACATCCCACCAGGACTCATATCCATCTGTCATGGTCTTCGGGATAACTTTCAGATCAAAGAGGCATGCAACATCCTGTTTCTTGGCATCTTCCAGAGCGTCAACAAGCTCCTGGATGGTGCGGCAGGTATAAGTCTTCAGGCCATAGCCTTCGCCGACTTTTGCATAATCTACAGGGATCAGATCTCCGGTCGGTTTCTTGCCGTCTGTATAACGGAACTCTGTTGCAAGGCTTCCGATTCCGTGGTTCATCTCAAGGTTGTTGATGCAGCCAAATCCGCAGTTATCAAATACCATGATGTTGACTTTCTGTCTCTCCTGCATGATAGTCATGATCTCACTGTGGAGCATCTGGAAGCTGGAATCACCAACCACGCAGTATACTTCATTATCCGGCTCTGCAAATTTAACACCAAGGGTAGCGGCAACTTCGTATCCCATGCAGGAATATCCGTACTCTGCATGATATCCGCCACGTTTGTCTGTTCTCCACATACGCTGCATACAGCTTGGAAGAGAACCGCCTGCTGTGATGATGGTTGCATCTTTGTCGATGGTTCTGTTAATAGCTGCAAGTGCTGCTGTCTGTGTAATCTTTCCGTTTGTAAGTTTTACATACTCCGGAATGGTACGAGGATCTCTTGCCTTGATTAACGGCTCAAAGTCATCTCCTGTGTACTCAATGCTTCCGAGACGCTCCATCTCTTTATCCCATGCAGCTTTTGCTTTCTCGATCTCATCTGTGTATGCGGATTTATATCCTCTTGCACGAAGTTTCTCTGCAAGTGCTTCTACGGTAGCTTTTGCATCACCCACTGCTTTTACTGCATCCATCTTGTATGCGTGGAATCTGCAGTTGTTGATGCTTACGAACTGAACATCCTCGTTCTGGAACAGATGCTTGGAGCTTGTTGTAAAGTCAGACATTCTGGAACCGATAGAGATTACCACGTCTGCGTCTTTACCGATGATATTGGAAGCGTAGGTTCCTGTTACGCCGATACCGCCAAGGCAGTATGGATTGCTGGACTGGCAGGCACTCTTTCCGGCCTGTGTTTCGCCAAACGGGATCTTGAACTCCTCACAGAATTTCTCAACGGTTTCTCCTGCTTCTGAGTAACGAACACCACCACCAACAACGATAAGCGGTTTCTTAGCTCCTGCGATGATCTCTGCTACATCCTCAAGCTCTTCATCTACTGCAACCGGTCTTGTGATTCTGTGTACTCTCTTCTTAAAGAAGTACTCCGGGAAGTCAAAGGACTCACCCTCAACATCCTGGCAAAGCGCGATACAGCATGCACCTGTCTCAGCCGGATCTGTAAGAACTCTCATTGCGTTAATAAGAGCTGTCATAACCATCTCCGGTCTTGTGATTCTGTCCCAGTATTTGCAAACTGGTTTAAATGCATCGTTTGTGCTGATGGCAAGGCTGCTGCTCTGCTCCAGCTGCTGAAGAACCGGATCAGGCTGGCGAGATGCAAAAGTATCTGCCGGGAATACAAGAAGCGGAATGTTGTTTACTGTAGCTGTCGCACATGCGGTTACCATGTTTGCAGCTCCAGGTCCGATGGAGGAAGCGCATGCAATGATTTTTTTGCGGTTGCTCTGTTTTGCAAAAGCGGTTGCAACGTGGCACATGCCCTGCTCGTTTCTTCCCTGAAGAACCTTTAACTGGCCCGGGTTGGTATCCAGTGCCTCACCAAGTCCTACGGCAATGCCGTGTCCGAAGATTGTGAAAAATCCTTCTACGAATTTTGTCTCCACTCCGTCCATGGAAACATACTGATTATCCAGAAATTTTACAATTGCCTGTGCAGTTGTCATTCTTACTGTCTTTGCCATTTTTTCCACTCCTTTTCTTTATACTCTTGCGATCATTTCGCCGAATTTTTCTTTTTCTTCTTTAATGAATGCGTGAACTTCATCCGGTCCTGGAAGGGAGTCGGAGCAGTTGTTACTCTTAACCATCATGGATGCCTCTGCAGAACCGAACTCCAGGCAGTCGATGATCTCCCATCCCTGATACAGTCCATACAGGAATCCGGAGCCGTATCCGTCACCGCCGCCGAAACCTTTTCTTGCCTCAACCGGGAATGGCTTGATGCTGAATTTCTGTCCGTCAACTGTGTATGCTGTGGAGCCTTTCATACCATGTTTGATCACAACGATCTTTGCATTCTTTGACTGCCAGTAAGCTGCACTCTCCTCATCGGTCATGCCTTCTTTGATCAGCTTCTCTGTAAGGTCAAACTCTTCTCTGGAGCCCATGATGATGTCGGCTTCCTTGGCTACGATGGAATAGTAGATGGAAATCTCATCTGCGTTCTTCCAGTTGTATTCTCTGTAATCAATATCAAAGATGATCTTTGTATTTACTTTCTTTGCAAGCATAACTGCTTTGATGGCTGCTTCTCTGGACGGGCTCTCTGCAAGAGCTGTTCCGGAAATGAGAATTGCTTTTGCGTTTTTGATGTAGTCCTCATGGATATCATCTACATGAAGCTGCAGGTCTGCGATGCGGTTACGGTACATCAGGATGCTGCTTTCCTTCGGAGAAAGCATCTCGGTAAAGGTAAGTCCCAGTTTCTCTCCGTTTGTGCACTTTGTGATCTGTGAGGTATCGATTCCTCTCTCATTGAAATAATCCACTACATACTCACCAAACTGATCGTCAGAAACCTTTCCGATGAATCCTGCTTTCAGACCATGTTTGGTAACACCTACAGCGATGTTTGCAGGAGATCCTCCTACGAATTTCTCAAACATATGTACTTTCTTCAGGGGTTTGAACTCTTCTTTCACCTGATCGTTGTAAGCAGGGTTGAAATCAATGGCAACTCTTCCAAGGAGTACCAGGTCCATTGGTCTGGATTCATCAAATTCGATATACTTCATGATCTTACCTCCGTTTGTTTGATGGTTTATTTTTTACTTCTTTTTTGTGTGCTTTTTTGTTTTGCGTGCTTTTCTTTTCATCTAGCGTGCTTTCTTGCGTGTTCCTTATGGTGTTAATATAGCACTCTTTTTCAAATTGAGCAAGTACTTCTTTTCATTTTCTTTGTTTTCTGTTATTCTGTACAATTTCTATGGTTTTATTTTGGTGAAAGTGGCTATTGTTACCATGTGCTTTTACGTGCTTTGTATTTCAGCACGCATATAGCACGCTTTTTGAATGTATATTTTTCATAACAAGGAAGATTCTTTCCATAAAAAAAGCCTGCATGTTTCCATCCTGCAGACTTTCTTATTTTTCTGTGTGATCTTTCGCCCACCGGCCTGATCACAGATTATATTTGGTTTTGATCTTGATATCTGTAAAAAGAAATTCCCGTTCCGGTTCCTGCCCTTTGGTCAGGATATCCGCCAGGATCCTTGGCGGTTCATAGCCCTGGACATATCCGTTCTGATCGATGAGGAAATCCACGGAATCATTTTTAAGTGCTTTCTCATTCTTCGGTGTCTGGTCATAGATCACAACATACGGGCGACGGTCCAGCCTGAGCTTATCAAACGCTTTCCCCACACCTGCCTGGCCACCAGATACCACCAGGATCCCGCTAATCCCGGAAGTACTCATCATGGCATTCTCGATAATATGTTCCACTTCCGATGCCTCATCGAAACTTCCATGAACTCCGGCAATCTCCAGATGTGGAAATGCCCTCTTGGCTTCCTCCACGAAACCATCCACGCGCTGATTGTCAACATGGTTGCTGAAATATCCGGTAATGATGAGGATCTTTCCGCTTCCTCTTGTCATCATTCCCAAGAGACCCGCTGCGGTACGTCCGCTCTTACGGTTATCCATTCCCACAAAGCAGGCTCTTCTTGTCCCCACAATATCCGAGTTAAAGGTTACCACAGGAATATTTTTCTCTTCGATGAGTGCATTCAGTTTTTCCCGGACAGCCTCACTGTCTACCGGCATCACCGCAAGGCCACGGATCCCTTCCTGTTCCAGTTCTTCAATGGCCTGAAGCTGTTCGTCCTCATCTACGGAAAGGCCTTCTTTCAGGATCAGCTGGATTCCTTTTTCTTTCAGTTCTTGGGCAGCCTTCTCAATGCCACGGTTCACTTCCTGCATAAAAGAAGATCTGGCAAGCTGTGTTACCACTCCGATCTTCAGTCTTTCGTCTTTAGCTGTTCTGGAACGTTTCCGCTCTTTCTGTACGTATCCCATCTCGTCCGCCAGACGACAGATCTTCTCTGCCACCTCCGGATTGATCCGTCCCCTGTGATTTAATGCTCTGTCTACGGTTCCTCTGGAAACCCCTGCCCGTTCTGCAATCTGCTGTATCGTTACCGCCATAAATCCTTCTCCTGCTTCTGCCTTACTGTGTCACTGCCAGATTCTCTGTCTGGCAATAATCGTTCTATATACATTTATATAGTTTTTTTGAAAATGTGTCAATATGTAAGCCCCCATTATCCGTGGACAGACATGTTGACCTCATCCCCGGACAGCCATATGGTATGCTTCTTTATAGGAAATTCCCGTTTTTTCACAGAGTTTTTTTACACTTTCATATTCCGGATAAAAATATTCCTGTCCATCAAAAGTGCAGACCTTTACTTCCACTTCTCCAAGAGGAGTGGTAACCGTTCTTTTTTCCCTTTTCAGAATGGTCCGTTCCATCTCCTGACGGCGGATCCCGATGGTTGTGGTTTCTCTGAAAATGATCTGCTCCATTGTCGGAACTTGTTCCCTCTTACAGAGAACCGTAAGCAGCCACGCCGGACGGTTTTTCTTCATAAATACAGGCATGTAATTGGCTTCTCTGGCTCCTGCCTCATACAGACGTTCCATAACATAACCGAGAGTTTCTCCCGTACAGTCATCTATGTTGGATTCCAGTTTCACGATGGTATCTGTTTCTGTGGAAACATCCGCTCCCGAAACATCCCCGGATTCCCGGATCAGCATGGCCCGGAGGATTCCCGGGCATTCGTACTGGCGCTTGCCTGCTCCAATGCCGATCTTTTCCACTGTGAAATCTTCTGGCAGTTTTTCTGATGTAAGGAATGCTGCCACGACAGCCGCTCCGGTAGGGGTTACCAGTTCACCCTGTACCGGTGTGATATGCAGTTTCAGATGATGGGCACTTACAATGTTGCTTACTGCCGGTACCGGAACCGGAAGAATCCCATGCTGGCAACGGATGGTTCCGCTTCCCTCGCAAAGTCTCGGAACGATCACTTCCTCCACATCCAGATCATCCATACAGATTGCAACGGAAAGAATATCCACAATGGAATCCACCGCTCCTACTTCGTGAAAATGTACCATATCTTCCGGTACGTTATGGGCTTTTGCCTCCGCATGGGCCAGGATGGTAAAGATTTTTTTCGCATAGGATCTCGCACGGTCTGTCATATCTGCATGGTCAATGATCTCCATGATCTCATTAAGGCCACGGTGTTCATGATGATGGTGCCCATGATGGGAATGCATTGTTTCTGTATGTGTATGACTGTTCTTGTGGGCTTCCTGTACATAATCATGAGAATGGGTATGCTCATGAACTTCCAGGGCTTCATGACTGTGTTGATGATGATGCTCCTCATGAGCATGACTGTGAGAATGTCCATGGAGATATTCCATATCATGGTCGTAATTCTCATGTTCCTGATCCAGCAGTACATCAAAATCACAGGCATCGATCCCGGATTTTACCACACGGCTGATCTTTATGTCGAAGCCCTTTACCGGAAGGCTTTTAAGAGCTCTCTCCAGTTTTTTCTGATCTGCGCCAAGATCCAGAAGTGCCGCAACTGTCATATCTCCGCTGATCCCGGAGGTACACTCCAGATATAATTTGTTTTTCATCTATTTTCCCTCCGCAAGCCGGTTGATCTGTGTTGCCAGATATCCGGCTCCATATCCGTTGTCAATATTTACTACCGCAATTCCGTTGGCACAGGAATTGATCATGGTCAGAAGCGCTGACAGACCATGGAAGCTGGCACCATATCCCACCGAAGTAGGAACCGCAATCACCGGACGTTTCACAAGTCCGCCCATCACGCTTGCCAGTGCGCCCTCCATTCCTGCTACGGCAACCACGCAGTTAGCCTCCTGGATGGTATCCAGTCTGGAAAAAAGTCTGTGCATGCCACTGACTCCCACATCATAAATCCGATCTACGTGGGTACCAAAATACTCTGCAGTCTGAGCTGCCTCCTCCGCAACAGAAATATCTGCAGTCCCGGCTGTGCATACAGCCACTTTTCCGATATGTTCCTTTTCTTTTTCAATCTTCAAAATCCCGGAGACAGGATCATAAACTACCTGGGGAAGAATGCTTTTCACCAGTTCATACTGATGTCTAGACGCCCTTGTTCCAAATACTTCTCCGTCTTCCTCATAAAGTTTCTGATAAATATTCAAAAGATGTTCATCGGCTTTTCTTGCACAGTAAACCACTTCTGCAAAACCGGTCCGTTCTTTCCGAGTGGTATCCAGCTTTGCGTAGTCCATCTCCTCATAGCCTTCTTTTTTCAGAAGGTTCTCTGCATGTTCCACAGAGAGCTGGCCGTTCTTTACTTCTTCAAGAATCTGCTGTAATGTCATTTTTTACCTCCCTGTTCTTCCATAGTATAATAACACAATAGCCAGACATTTGCATTATTTCCGCAAATCGTCTGGCTATCGCCATTTTTTCAGGCATCCGCCTGAGCTTTCCTGTTTCTGTTAATCGATCATTCTTTCATACTGTTCAGAAATCTCATCAATATCACCATATGCGATCAGTTTTCCTTTTTCAAGGATCATCGCTTTATTACAGAGGCGCTGTACCTGCTGCAGGGAATGTGAGACAAACAGAACGGTGACACCTTTGTCAAACATACTGAGAACTTTTTTCTCACTCTTTTTCCTGAATTTGGCATCTCCTACGGAAAGTACCTCATCCAGGATCAGGATATCCGGTGACACCAGTGTCGCGATGGAAAATCCAAGTCTCGCTTTCATACCGGAAGAATAGTTCTTGATCGGTACATCAATAAATTCCTTCAGTTCTGAAAATTCAACGATCTCATCAAATTTTTCTTCAATAAACTTCTTGGAATATCCAAGCATTGCTCCGTAAAGATAGATATTCTCACGGCCGGTATACTGTGACTCAAAGCCAGCTCCAAGCTCAAGAAGCGGAACCAGTCTTCCATTTTTGATAACTTTACCTTCTGTAGGTTTAAATACGCCTGCAATTACTTTAAGCAGAGTACTTTTTCCGGCTCCGTTCAGTCCCAGGATGCCAACACGGTCTCCCTTTTCCACTTCAAACTTCACATTCTGAAGAGCCCAGAATTCATTATATTTAATTTCTTTCTTTCCGGTATGCAAAATATCGGATACGGATAACATACAGACGATCGAAATCCGTTATAATATTGAAAACCGACACCACTATCATATAATAACCCTAATCTATCCAAGTTTCGAAAGACATCAGGACTATAAATCAAACTGTGAGTACGTCCTCCATTTATCGCACATCCTGAAATCTCCTTCAACCTTTCATTCTCCATCTTTAATGCTTTATATGAATGAGACGTGTTTTCTGTCGCATGCAAACCAATATAATGTCCTCTTGTTAGGATATTTTTAATCACCTTTACAACAAAATTATCATTAAGAGAATAAGTAAATCCTTCATC
>OMNT01004030.1_pt1 | contig 10089 bp, 6 predicted proteins | sample 1672551 | NCBI WGS metagenome assembly OMNT01 (sample SAMEA3136698, study PRJEB25190) | human gut metagenome
GCATAAAGCACCGTTCCTGCCAGCGCCACCAGCATCAGAAATACCCAGAAACCGGAAGCATGAATATTTATGGCCGGAATCGTCACATAATAATATACTGCTGCAATTATAATGGCCGCCAGTATCAGTATGAATTTTTTTCCCACTTTTTTCATATACAGGTTCCCCCTTTAACAATAATTTTGAATTACGATTTGCAAGGTTCGGACACCACGAAACTCATTGATGTCCGGATAATACGTAACAGACAGCGTAACTGCATTCTCTCTTCCCTGAAACAGTTTTTCCGCTTCCATACGCCCGAATTTTGCTCTGATATACGCCTGAAATTCTTCCACATCTCCGAAAAACATAGCGTCCATTACCATGCCTTTAGGATTCAGTGCCTGCATTTTTATTACATTTCTATTCTTGCCAAGAATTCTGGCGCTTAATATATTTAAATTTTTCTCTGCAAAAACCGGTTTCGCATTTCCTTTCCCAAACGGCTCCAGAACCGTCAGCTCCTCTACCAGCCGCTCCGTAATGTAGTCGATTGGCATCGGTACATCAATCATGATTTTAGGAATAAAATCATCCGGCGAAAGCGCCGTACCCGCATTGATCCGCTTGCGAAAGGCTTCCATGTTTTCTTTTGGAAGAGACAGTCCGGCGGCCATCGGATGCCCTCCGAATTTTGTAAAAAGATCCGCGCATTTGCACATTTCCGCAAACATATTGCAGGCTTCAATAGAACGTCCGGAACCCTTTAAGCCTTCTGCGGCATCTGTCAGGACAAAGACCGGTTTATGATACCTCTCCCGTATGCGCCCTGCAATAATTCCCGCCAAACTTTCATGGCAGTCCGAAAGATACACAACCAGTATCTTATCTTCTTTCAGGCTGCTTCCTTCGATAAGCCGCACAGCCTTCTCAAACCCATCCAGCGTCATGGCCTTCCGCTCATCATTCAGCTCCTTTAATTCATAAGCCAGCTCTTCCGCCTCCGCAGAAGTCTCTGCCAGAAGAAGCTTCAACGCCCGCTTTGCCGTATCCAGCCTTCCGCTCGCATTGATACATGGACCCAGAACAAATCCGATATGATAAGAAGAAATCCTGGTATCCTCCAAACCATTTACACGAATCAGAGCTTTCAGACCAGGAGTTTTCGTGTGATTTATCATCTTCAAACCTTCTTTTACAAGAATCCTGTTTTCCCCGGTCAGATCCATCACATCTCCCACCGTGGCCATCGCAGCAAATTCAAGAAACCTGTCTGCTTCCTCCACCGGAATTTCACAAATTTCATAAAGGCAGATGATGAGTTTATATGCCACCGCCGCCCCGCACAGAGATTTATATGGATATGGGCAGTCCGGCTGTTTTGGATTCACAATCGCATCCGCTGCCGGAAGCCTTTCCTGCAATTCGTGATGATCGGTAATCAATACGGTCATGCCAAGCTTTTTCGCCCCGGCAATTTCCTCCGCTGCTGCAATACCATTATCACAGGTCAGAATGGTATCGACCCCTTCCTCATACGCATAGCGAATCAGATTCTCATTTAATCCATAACCATCTCGCATCCGGTCGGGAATTTCCACGTCCACCCATGCGCCGCAGCGTTGTAATCCTTTATATAATATGTAAGAAGCATTGACTCCATCAATATCATAGTCACCGATTACCCGGATTTTTTTCTGTCCCCGGATTTTTCCCTTTAAAATTTCTGCGGCCTTTTGGCAATCTTTCAATAAATGGGGATCATGGAAATCCTTTCGGCTTCCATGCAGATACTTCTCAATCGCATCTTCTCCCACTACATCCCGATTACGGATAATCCTCGCTATCACCGGATCTATGCCAAACTTCCTTCCAATCGCCTGAAAATCTGCCCGCTTCGCAGATACAAACCATTTTTTCAAATTTTCTCTCCTATAGCAGAAAGAGCCAAAACTGCTGTACTCTTTGCAACAATCTCAGCTCTTTCAAATTTTTTGTAAATTTATGCTTTTTTCTTTCCTAATTTCGTTTTCATCACATACCACAAAGCTCCTGTGATACATACGGAAGAATATCCTCCGCAAACCACACCTACAATCAGCGGAAGTGCAAATTCACGAATCGAAGGAACACCCAGAATGAACAGCATTGCAATCATAATAAAGGTCGTAAAAGATGTATAAATACTTCTTGTCAAAGTCTGCGTGATACTTCTATTGACCACCTCTGCCAAATCCTCTTTTTTCGACATTCCTTTCAGATTCTCACGGATACGGTCAAAAATGACAATCGTCGCATTGATGGAATAACCTACGATCGTCAGCATACATGCGATAAACGTATTGCCAATGGAAATACGGGAAATCGCATAGAACGCCAGTACCACCAGTACATCGTGAACCAGAGCCAATACCGCGCTTGTCGCAAACCGAATATCCTTAAACCGGAACCAGATGTAAATCAGCATAAAGATAGTAGCCACGACCACCGCAATGACCGCATCACTTCTCATCTCATTGCTGACAGTAGAAGAAATACTTTCTGCTGTAATCAAAGACTCGTCCACATCAAAATTTTCTTTCAGGGCTTCGTTCAGAGACTGTCTTTCATCCAGGGACAACTCTCTTGTCTTAATAATAACTTCCTTCGTTCCGGCAACCTTCTGCGTCTGGATATCAGCGTCTCCTGTAACTCCCTGCACAACAGGCTTCACCTTCGCATCAATATCTTCAATACTGAAATCTTCGTTAAAAGTAACATTGGTAGAAGTACCGCCCATGAATTCAAGGCTGTAATTCAGAGCTTTTCCTTCAGAGCTGCTGAAAATTCCCATCGCAACCGGTCCTGCAAGAATCAGAACAAGCGATATGATAAAGCACAGATTTTTCTTGCCCAGGAAATTAATGGTTTTTCTCTCTTTCTGCCTTCCATAATACTTCTCATCTTTCACACCAAGCGCATAGAACGCATTTACCAGAAGTCTGGAAATTACCAGCGCTGTGAACATGGATAAGATAATACCCATCGCCAGAGTCTGTGCAAATCCCTTTACGCTTCCGGTTCCCATCATGCCAAGCACCAGCGCCGCGATCAGGGTTGTGATATTGCCGTCCACGATAGCGGACAGAGCCTTTTTAAATCCGGTCTGGATAGCCCCCTGCACACTCTTTCCGATTGCAATCTCCTCACGGATACGCGCATAAATAATAACGTTGGCGTCCACCGCCATACCGATGGAAAGAATGATACCTGCAATACCCGGAAGAGTTAATGTAATATCAAACGCATTCAGCATTACCAGCATCAGTGCGGTATAGATCAAAAGGGAAATACCTGCCACGATACCGGGAACCAGATATACAACCGCCATAAATAAAATGACAATCGCAAGTCCGATCGCACCTGCGATCAGGCTGGTAGAAATCGCCTTCTCTCCAAGCTGTGCGCCTACGACGTTGGAACGCAGCTCTTCGAGTTCCAGGGAAAGAGAACCGATACGGATGGAGGACGCCAGCCTTTCTGCCTCTTCCTGATTTGCCATACCTGTAATCTGTGCCGTTCCGCCCGTGATCGCTGTCTGAACAGTCGGTGCGCTGATTACATTTCCATCATAGATAATGTAGATCGGATTTCCAATGTTCTCACTGGTAGCAGTAGCAAATTTGGAAGCTCCTTCGCTTGTCAGAACCAGTTCCACCACATACTCTCTGTTTTTCAGATTATCCTGGCTGACCTTCGCTTCTGCCAGCTCTACGTCCGTACCTGTCAGCACTTCTGATCCATCCTGCAAAGTAAACTGCAAAGAACCCGGCTTACCAAGCTCTTCCAGAATCTTATTTGCATCTGTCACGCCCGGAATCTCGATGTTGATTCGGTTATCGCCTTCCTGATATACCTGAGCCTCTGTGCTGTACTGCTGTACACGCTGCTGTAATTTGTAAATCGTATCAGACATATCCTCTGCGGACGGCGCCTCATCGCCCACTGTCTGATAAGTGATACTTACACCGCCTGCCAGGTCAAGACCCGTGATGATGTTTCTGGCCGCTCCCGTTCCTGTCGGTCCAAAACCTACTGCTGCGGTAAACGTAAGCAGCCCCAGGAACAAGGCCATAATTACGACAACCGCAATTGCTCTGTTTTTCTTCATTGATTAATTCTCCTTTTCCTCTTGATCCGCTAACGCGGCTTTTATCATAATCGCACATTCAACCCTCTTTCTCTGCAGCTCGCAGCCGATATCATATGCGTCATTGATGGAGCCGTGGAATTTATATGCGTTTGCCGCACACCCGCCGCTGCAATAGAACTTTGCAAAACAGTTTCTGCATTTTTCCTTTGCATAGACGTTGCAGCCCTTAAATTCCTCCTGAAGCTCCTGTGCTTTCAGTCCGTCAAAGACATTTCCCATCAGGAACTGTTCTTCTCCGACAAACTGATGGCAGGGATATAAATCTCCCCACGGGCTCACCGCCAGATATTCCGTGCCTGAACCACAGCCTGACAAGCGCTTGTAGACACACGGACCTCCGGTCAGATCTATCATAAAGTGGAAGAAATTGAATTCCTTTCCTTCTTTATGCCTTTTTATCATTTCTTTCGCAAGTCGGTCATATTCCCCGCAGATCTTTGGAATATCCTCTTCGCGCAGCGCATATTCCTCTTCCGGCAGAGCTACGACCGGTTCCACGGAAATCTGTTTAAATCCCAGATCCGCCAGATGCAGCACATCCTCTCCAAAATCCAGATTGTGTCTGGTAAAGGTTCCCCGCACATAATACCTGTCCTGATTTCTGCTCTCGGCAAATTTCTGAAATTTCGGTATGATCAGGTCATAGCTTCCCTTTCCCTTGCGGAACGGGCGCATAAAATCATGCACTTCTTTCCTGCCGTCAACACTGAGCACTACATTCGCCATCTCCTGATTGCAGAACTCCATGACTTCATCATTTAACAGAACGCCATTCGTCGTCAGGGTAAATCGAAAATTCTTATTATGTTTCTTCTCCTGCTCCCTGCCATACTTCACCAGGTCTTTTACCACCTGCCAGTTCATCAGCGGTTCGCCGCCGAAAAAATCCACTTCCAGATTTCGTCTGTTTCCAGAATTTTCAATCAGAAAATCCAGCGCCTGTTTTCCGACCTCGAAACTCATCAGGGCTCTTCTGCCATGATATTCCCCTTCTTCCGCAAAGCAATAGCGGCAGGCAAGATTACAGTCATGCGCGACATGAAGGCAAAGCGCCTTTACTACCGTAGGTCTGTGCGAAAAATGCTCAATCGCACTCTCATAAACATCCTCCGTAAACAGGACGCCTGATTCTTTGAGCTCCTGGCATTCGGAAAGAGCTTCCCGCAGGCTCTCCTGCGAATACTTTCCATCCAATGCCTGAAAAATCTCTTTTTCGCTCTTCTTCTCATCCAGAAATGGAAGAACATCATAAACCACATCGTCAACGATATGTACGGCTCCGCTGTTGATGTCCATAACGATGTTATAGCCGTTGTTCTTGTATTGATGGATCACATCAAATCCCCTTTCTACGCGAAAATCCGCCTCTGGCAGTTTTTCTGCATTTTGTCTCAATGCTATGCGAACTAATAAGCAGCGAACAGTGTCCGCTGCTTACCGAATTTTTCATCTTATTTATTATTTTCGCAGCTCTGATTTCCTACGGTACAGGATGTCTTACACGCCGACTGGCAGGATGTCTGACATTCACCACAACCGCCTTTTTTCACGGTTTTCTGTAAACTCTGTGTATTCAAAGTTTTAATGTGCTTCATGGCTTAGCCTCCTTATTATGATTGAACTTTTTGTATTATAGCATACCTTTTTTCGTTTTTCCATACCTGTTTTATATTTTTACGGGATTTTTAGACGAAATATTACACACGCTTTTCATATTTTCAGTCCACAGGATAAGTGCGCCGAAATTCTTCCATAGATGCCATAACAGCTCCTTTACGTGAAACAGTCATTGCTGCATATCTTGCGGAAAATTTTAGGTACTTCGTCAGTGTTTCTGCTGTCAATGTATCCATATCCTCCAGCTCAACTTTATCACGCACCAGTTGGAACAAGAACGAACCGGCAAAGGAATCGCCTGCACCCGTCGTATCGACAACCGAACCTTCGACCACACCATACTGTGCCTGTGCATTTCGGGTGTAAACAGCAGAGCCATCGCCGCCCTTAGTAACCAGCAGCATCCGGCATTCGCCTTCAAACAACTTCTTCGCAGCTTGCTGTTCATTGCCACAGCCTGTGACAAATTCCAATTCATCATCGGAAAGCTTCACAATATTGGCATACGGCAGAAATTCTCGAATGGCTTCCTGACATTTTGTCGGAGAATCCCACAGTGGCAGACGAACATTCGGATCAAAGCTAATCAGCATTTTTTTCTGTTTTGCCAGTTTAATCGCACGGCGATGTGCTTCCCTGACCGGCCAGTCCACCAAATCTACCGAGCAGAAATGCAATATACTGCAATCTTCCATCATTTCCGGTGTAATCTGTTCTGGAGACAGGAACAGATCCGCACTCGGATTGCGGAAAAAGGAAAATTCACGGTTGCCAGCGGCATCCAAAGAAACGAATGCTAAACCGGTATTCGCACGCTTCGTCCGAAAAACAAAGCGTGTATCTACACCATTGACGCGCAGGACATCAATCATATGTTCGCCAAAGGCATCCTCCCCAACCTGGGAAATCATGACGCCGCTGCCGCCCAATCTGCTGACCGCTGTGACAACATTTGCCGGCGCGCCGCCTGCAACACGTTCAAAATGCGTTACTTCACGGAGGGCACAGCCTTTCTGCTGTGGTACAAAATCAATTAACAGTTCACCAATCGCTGCAACTCGTCTCATAAAAATCTGCTCCTTTATTCCGTAAAATAAGTAAATTCCATTGCTTCCATGCCATAAATTTCTGCTTTCCCCCGTCCGCTAAGCAACAGCGTATCTGCCTGCTGCGGATAATAACGGGTGCTCATCACCTGTTCTCCATCATTGAGGAATAATTCTAAGGACGAGGTATCCTTCAGAATGCGCAAATTACGCAGCTTGCCAACCTCTGCCACACGCCGGGTACGTCCACAGCCACTTGTTTCTGTCAGCGTTAAAGTCAGCAGTCCGTCGCCATATTCAATCACTGCTCCATCCCCTAACTTCACATGCAGATGAAGGCTGTCATTGCGAATCTGAATATCTGCTCCTTCTGCCAGTATTTCTCTGAGCGTTCCATTGAAAGAAACCGTGCGATGGTTCCTATGCAGTTGTTCCAGCTCTTTTACCGGTACAGCAGTTATGCGTTCGCCATTCCAATGCAGTTCTCTCGGCACACTCATGGCATGCTGCCATCCGGATTCTTTTGCTGTCGGATTAGTATAATCCGCATCCGGCATACCCATCCAGCCGATGACAATTCTGCGTCCGTCCGGCGCTTCAAAGGTCTGTGGCGCATAGTAATCAAAACCAATATCCGCTTCCATATATTCTCCCAATGTACATACACCACGAAAATCGCCATCCAATGGAAAATAACCGCACGAGTACACATTCTGGAAATGATTTCCCTGTCGGGTAACGCCTTGCGGAGACAGGGATAAAATATATTGTCCATCCACGCAGAACAGATCTGGACATTCCCACATATAACCAAACGGTTCCGGCGTTTGAATGGTATTGATATACTTCCAATGCAGCTTATCTTCGGATTCATATACCAACACTTCACCGACACTGTCTTTCGTTCTGGCGCCCAAAACCATGTAATAACGTCCATCCTGCTTCCAAACCTTCGGATCACGGACATGACAACTGAGATGACCGGGATAATCCTTATTTTCCAGCAGCACCTGGTTGCTGTCTACATGAATACCATCTTTACTAATTGCCAATGCAGTGGAAGAAGCACGGCCATTATTGATAAAATCATAATCGCCTGCAAGTTTGACGCTGCCGGTATAATATAGGTACAAAGCATTCTCTTCTACCAGTGCAGAGCCGGAATATACACCGTGTAAATTCCAGGGCTGGTCCGGACACAGGAAAACCGGCTGCTGCATCCAATGCAGCAAATCAGGACTGGTCCAATGCCCCCAGAATATCACGCCCCGGTTGGCATCAAACGGACTGTACTGATAAAACACATGATAGTTTCCCTGATACCAGCATAATCCATTGGGATCATTCATCCAACCAACCGGCGGCATCAGATGAAAATGCAGGCGGCGCGGGTCTGCTGCTACTTTTGCCTGATCCTCCTGTTCAAAATGCCGGACCAGACGGTTTAAATCTCGATTCAATACATTCATGCTGAAACTCCTCTACTTTGTTACGGCAATAAACGTATCATTTGCCTTGATATTGCCCAGTTTACCGGAAACATCGGTATAATCCTCAGAATTGGTAACGATAACCGGAGTCACAGTCTTATAACCAGCCTGGTTGATTGCTGCAATATCAAATTCCATCAGCAGGTCACCCGCCTGTACATACTGCCCTTCCGTTACATGTGGCTGATAATATTTACCATTAAGCCGCACCGTATCAATCCCAATGTGAATCAGGATTTCCAAACCATTGTCACATTTCAGGCCAACGGCGTGGCCCATCAATGTGGATACAGTACCTGCGCAAGGAGCAACTGCCTTACCTTCTGTCGGTTCAATGGCATAACCTTTCCCCAAAATCTCTGCTGCAAAAGTCTCGTCTCCAGTCTCTGCCAGTGTAACAGCCCTGCCAGTCAGCGGAGCCTGAACACTCAGATTACCATTTGCTGCGGTTACTTTTTCCACGGAATCCTTTTTCGATACATTGTTTGCATTTTTCGGCTCATCTTTATAACCAAACAGCCAAGTCAGTACAAAAGATACGCCCGCTGCAATCAGGAACATCAAAATATACTTAACCGGGCTGCCCAGACACAGCAGCAAACCAAAAATACCAGTTACACCTGTACCGCTTGCACCCAGATGGGTAACAGAAGCGAACATTGCGCCAACGCCGCCTCCAATACATGCACAGATAAACGGACGGAAGAAACGAACGTTGACGCCAAAGATTGCCGGTTCTGTAATACCCATGAAAGCAGACAAAGAAGACGGCAATGCCATAGACTTGAGCTTCTGATCACGAGTCTTAAGTGCAACTGCCAGTGCCGCAGCGCCCTGTGCAATGTTGGCGGCAGATGCCAGCGGCAGCCAATAGGTATAACCATATTGCTGAATCTGACCCAGATCAATGATGGAATACATATGATGAATACCCGTAATAACCGTCGGTGCGTATAACGCCCCCATAATCAAAGAACCAATACCGAACGGAATAGAAAGCAATACCTGAATACCGGAAATAATATTGGTTTCAACCATATTGAACACAGGCCCAATGACGGTCAGTGTCAAAAAACCAGTAATAAATACCGAACACAGCGGGGTAACAAACAGGTCAAACATAGCCGGAACCCGCTTATGCAGGAATTTTTCAATCTGACACATCACAAATACAGCGATAATAACCGAGATCACATGTCCCTGATAGCCAACCATCGGAATCTGCCACAGGCCAAAGACGTCGAGATATCTGTCAATGCCGCCGGTCATCGTCCACGCATTCTGCAAGTCCGGATGCACCATAATCATACCGATAATACCGCCGAGGAATGGATTTCCGCCGAATACCTTAGCTCCAGAGAAGCCGATCAGTACCGGCAGGAATACATATGCGGTATTGGAGAACATGTTTGCCAATACATACAATGCGCCGTCTGTGGAAATATTGAGATATCCGTTGTTAATCATAAACGTCAGGGATTCCATAATCCCCATCAGGAAGCCGGATGCTACGATCGCCGGAATGATCGGAACGAAAATATCACCTAATGTTTTAATAAACCGCTGAAATGGATTCCCTTTTTGTGCCGCAGCCGCCTTAACATCTTCCTTCGATGCGGCAGAAGCGCCGGATAAGGCAATAAATTCATCATATACTTTATTCACAACACCAGTGCCGAAAATAATCTGTAGCTGACCGGATGCTTCAAATACACCTTTTACACCTTCAACCTCTTCTAATGCCTGCTTATTGCACTTGCTG
>OMNT01004034.1_pt1 | contig 10083 bp, 8 predicted proteins | sample 1672551 | NCBI WGS metagenome assembly OMNT01 (sample SAMEA3136698, study PRJEB25190) | human gut metagenome
AGGGTGACAATATTCCTGAGCCTGGTATTCCGGAATCTTTCAAGGTACTGCTCAAAGAGCTCCAGTCCCTCGGACTGGATGTAAAAGTCCTTCGTGAAGAGAACGGAACGCATAAGGAAGTGGAGATTATGGAAACCGTAGATTACGGCGATACCGATATGAACCATATTATGGATGACAAGCAATACAATGATAACCAGGAATCTTTTGGAGAACACGGCTATACACAGCAGGAATTTGAGGGCGGTGAACTGATAGACGTGGAGGAAGAAGAGGATGACGCAGTGCTCTTACTGGAAGAGTCCTTTGACGGAGACGAGGAATAAGGCCAGGAAGGAACAAAGAGGCGTGTTAGTTTGAAAGGAGAACGATCAATGCCAGAAACAGCGAACAATGAAGTGTATCAGCCAATGACTTTTGATGCAATTAAAATCGGTTTGGCATCTCCGGAAAAGATCAGAGAGTGGTCCAGAGGCGAGGTGAAGAAACCGGAAACCATAAATTACAGAACCTTAAAGCCAGAAAAAGAAGGCTTATTCTGTGAGCGCATTTTCGGGCCGAGCAAGGACTGGGAGTGTCACTGCGGGAAGTATAAAAAGATTCGTTATAAGGGCGTTATCTGCGACCGATGCGGGGTAGAGGTTACCAAATCCAGCGTGCGCCGCGAGCGTATGGGCCATATCGAGCTGGCGGCTCCGGTATCCCACATCTGGTACTTTAAAGGAATCCCGTCCAGAATGGGACTGATTCTGGATTTATCTCCGAGAACACTGGAGAAAGTCCTGTATTTCGCCAATTATATCGTGCTGGATAAGGGAGAGACAGATTTACAGTATAAGCAGGTGCTGACAGAGAGGGAGTTTCAGGAAGCCAGAGAGAAATACGGAAGTACGTTCCGCGCGGGAATGGGTGCGGAGGCCATCAAAGAACTTCTCGAAGCCATTGACCTGGAAAAAGATTCTGCGGAACTGAAAAAAGGATTAAAGGAGTCCACCGGACAGAAACGTGCGAGAATTATCAAGCGCCTGGAAGTGGTAGAAGCGTTCCGGGAGTCCGGAAACCGTCCGGAGTGGATGATTATGACCGTGATTCCGGTGATTCCGCCGGATTTACGGCCGATGGTTCAGTTGGATGGCGGACGTTTCGCTACGTCCGACTTAAATGACCTGTACCGGAGAATTATCAACAGAAATAACCGTTTGCAGAGACTTCTCGATCTGGGCGCGCCGGAGATCATTGTGCGCAATGAGAAACGTATGCTCCAGGAGGCGGTCGACGCCCTGATTGACAACGGGCGTCGCGGCCGTCCGGTAACGGGGCCGGGAAACAGGGCGCTGAAATCCCTGTCGGATATGCTGAAAGGAAAGTCCGGGCGTTTCCGTCAGAACCTGTTGGGCAAGCGTGTCGACTATTCCGGACGTTCCGTTATCGTTGTTGGGCCGGAGCTGAAAATTTACCAGTGCGGCCTGCCAAAAGAAATGGCGATCGAACTGTTTAAACCATTCGTGATGAAAGAACTCGTAGCGAAGGGAATTTCCCACAATATTAAGAGCGCAAAGAAAATGGTAGAGCGTCTGGAGACAGAGGTCTGGGATGTGCTTGAAGAGGTGATCAGAGAGCATCCGGTTATGCTGAACCGCGCCCCTACGCTGCACAGACTGGGTATCCAGGCATTTGAACCGATTCTGGTAGAGGGTAAGGCGATCAAGCTGCATCCGCTGGTATGTACTGCGTTCAACGCCGACTTCGACGGCGACCAGATGGCCGTGCATCTTCCGCTTTCCGTGGAAGCGCAGGCAGAGTGCCGTTTCCTTCTGCTTTCACCGAACAACCTGCTGAAGCCGTCGGACGGCGGCCCTGTGGCAGTACCTTCACAGGATATGGTACTTGGTATTTACTATCTGACACAGGAAAGACCTGGCTCCATCGGTGAAGGAAAAGTGTTTAAAAATGTAAACGAGGCGATCCTTGCTTATGAGAATAAAGTGCTGACCTTACAGACAAGAATCAAAGTGCGTGTTTCAAGGAAAAAACCGACCGGGGAAGTGGTAACGGGAATCGTGGAATCCACGCTGGGACGTTTTATCTTCAACGAAATTCTGCCGCAGGATCTGGGATTTGTAGACAGAAGGAATCCTGAGAACTTCCTGAAACCGGAGGTGGATTTCCTGGTAGGAAAGAAACAGCTTAAGCAGATTCTGGAGAAGGTTATCAACACGCACGGTGCGACAAGAACCGCAGAGGTGTTGGATGACATCAAGGCGATGGGATACAAGTATTCCACAAGGGCGGCCATGACCGTATCTATTTCGGACATGACGGTTCCGCCTGAGAAGCCGGAGCTGATTCAGAAGGCACAGGATACGGTAGACCGTATTACGAAGAACTATAAGCGTGGTCTGATTACTGAGGAGGAGCGTTATAAAGAAGTCGTAGAAACCTGGAAGGTGACGGATGATATTCTGACAAAGGCGCTGCTGGACGGCCTGGATAAGTATAACAACATCTTTATGATGGCGGATTCCGGAGCCCGTGGTTCTGATAAGCAGATCAAACAGCTTGCCGGTATGCGTGGACTGATGGCGGATACGACGGGTCACACCATTGAGCTGCCAATTAAGTCAAACTTCCGTGAAGGTCTGGACGTTCTGGAGTACTTCATGTCTGCGCATGGAGCGCGGAAAGGTCTGTCGGATACGGCGCTGCGTACTGCAGACTCCGGTTATCTGACCAGACGTCTGGTAGATGTGTCGCAGGATCTGATTATCCGTGAGACGGATTGCTGTGCCGGCAAAGAAGGAACCGAAATTCCAGGCATGTATGTAGAGGAATTTGCAGACGGAAAAGAAGAGATTGAAAGCTTGCAGGAGCGTATTACAGGACGTTTCTCCTGTGAGACGATTAAGAATAAAGACGGTGAAGTGATCGTTAAGGCGAACCATATGATTACACCGAAGCGCGCGGCGAGAATTATGTCCGAAGGTGTGGATGAGAATGGAAAACCGTTCGAGAAGATCAAGATTCGAACGATTCTGACCTGTAAGTCACACATCGGTATCTGTGCGAAATGTTACGGGTCGAACCTGGCAACCGGCGAGCCGGTGCAGGTGGGCGAGTCTGTCGGTATCATCGCGGCTCAGTCTATCGGCGAGCCGGGTACGCAGCTTACCATGCGTACGTTCCATACAGGCGGTGTGGCCGGCGGCGATATTACACAGGGTCTTCCACGTGTCGAGGAGCTTTTTGAGGCGCGTAAACCGAAGGGTCTTGCGATTATCACGGAAATCGCCGGTGTGGCAAATATCAAGGATACGAAGAAAAAGCGTGAGATCGTGGTGACAAATAATGAAACAGGTGATTCCAAGACTTACCTGATTCCGTATGGTTCCAGAATCAAAGCGCAGGACGGCGCATACCTGGAGGCCGGAGATGAGCTGACGGAAGGAAGTATCAATCCGCATGATCTTTTGAAGATCAAGGGCGTCCGTGCCGTACAGGACTATATGATTGGCGAGGTACAGCGCGTATACCGTTTACAGGGTGTAGAAATCAACGATAAGCACATCGAGGTCATCGTGCGCCAGATGCTGAAAAAGATTCGGATTGAGAACAACGGAGATACCGATCTGCTTCCGGGCACACTGGTTGACATTCTCGACTTTGAGGATGAAAATGAGAAAGTGATCGCAAAAGGCGGCGAGCCGGCAGAAGGAAAACAGGTCATGCTTGGTATTACCAAGGCGTCCCTGGCAACCAATTCCTTCCTGTCAGCGGCATCCTTCCAGGAGACGACAAAGGTTCTGACCGAGGCGGCGATCAAGGGTAAGATCGATCCGTTGATCGGCCTGAAAGAGAATGTCTGCATCGGTAAGCTGATTCCTGCCGGAACGGGTATGAAGCGTTACAGAAATGTAAAGCTGGATACGGAGATGGAAGAATACGAAGAAGAGGATGAAATAGAGCTGGGAATCTCGGAGATGGACGCCGACGAGGATATGTTTGATGAGGAAATTCCAGCGATGGAAGAAGCAGAAGAACTGCTTTCGGTGACGGAGGAGTAAGGATTTCCGCTTATTGAAAATCCGGACAGGGAAGAAATCATATTTTATGAATTTCTTCCCTGTTTTTGATACATCCGAATGCGGGAGCGCTGTTAGCGCCAGATTTTCCGTATTCATTGGCAGACAGAGGAATATCACAGGAAGGAAACCGTTATGAGAGATAAGGATTGGGGAAAGAAAAGAAAGAAAGGCCATGTAATCACCGGGGTACTGCCAGACTCGATTGCGGAGGAAATGGGGATAGAACCGGGAGACCAGCTTCTGGAAATGAACGGAGAGACAATCGAGGATGTGTTTGATTACCGCTTTGGAATCAGGGACGAATTTGTGCAGATATTGATTCGAAAAGCGGATGGGGAAGAGTGGCTGCTGGAAATAGAAAAGGAATATGACGAGGATTTGGGCGTTGAATTTGAGACGGATTTAATGAGTGATTACCGCTCCTGCTGCAATAAATGTATTTTCTGCTTTATTGACCAGATGCCGAAGGGGATGCGGGAAACGCTGTATTTTAAAGACGATGATTCCAGGCTTTCTTTTATGCAGGGAAATTATATTACCCTGACGAATATGAAAGAAAAGGATATTGACCGGATTATCCGTTATCATCTGGCGCCTATCAACATTTCGGTTCAGACTACCAACCCGGAGCTGCGCTGCAAGATGCTTCATAACCGTTTTGCGGGGAAGGTGCTCAGGTATATCGACAGGCTCTATGAGCATCAGATCGAGATGAACGGCCAGGTCGTACTTTGTGCGGGCGTAAACGACGGCGCAGAGCTGGTGCGTACTCTGAATGATTTGGAAAAATATATTCCCTGTATGCAGAGTGTTTCCGTGGTTCCGGCAGGACTGACAAAATTCCGGGAAGGACTGTTTCCGCTGGAAGTGACCGGACAGGAAAAGGCGAGGGAAACGATTGCAATTGTGGAACAGAAGCAAAGGGAGTGCGTGGAGAGATACGGCATCCATTTCGTACATGCCAGTGACGAGATGTATGATCTCGCAGGATACCCTGTGCCGGAAGCAGAAAGATACGACGGGTATCTTCAGTTGGAAAACGGGGTGGGCATGGTGCGCCTGCTGACGGAGGAGGTAAAAGAAAAACTGAGGGAGATACGGCGGGATTCCGGGCGTGACAGGAGCATCCGAAGAAAAGTGACGGTCGCCACGGGCGTGATGATCGCAAAGATAATCGAAGAGCTTGCGCAGGAAGTGAGGAAAGTCTTTCCGGGCGTCGAGGTGCAGGTGGTTCCCATCCGGAACCGGTTTTTCGGGGAGACCATCACAGTTACCGGGCTGATTACCGGGCAGGATTTGACGGAACAGCTTTCCAAAATGCAGAAAGGCGGGTTTGAAATCGGGGAAGCGCTTCTCGTATCCTCAAATATGTTCCGCACCGGGGAAAAGGTGTTTCTCGATGATATGACACAGGAAGAAGTCGAGAGCAGGCTTGGCGTACGTCTGTGTCCGGTGGATTCCACGGGGGCAGATTTCGTGGAGTCCATCGTTGACAGGGATTATGCAATGCGCCGTGTGAATGATCAATTCGTGTATCTGGCGGGGAGAGAGTGACAGGCGGCGCTATTTTAAAACAGAGTAGCCGCAGAGAGGAAAGAAATCTACCCCGCAATAGCCGCAAAGCTTGCCCGTACCACTCTGGCAAGCGCTGTCGGCGATACCTTGATTGTAGAGCCGATGCGTCCGCCGCTCACATAGATTTGTTCAAAATTTTCAGCGCTCTTGTCGATGACGGTACGAAACTGCTTTTTCATTCCAAGAGGGCTGCATCCGCCCCGCACATATCCGGTAATCTTCGTAATGTCCCTTACATGAATCATTTCGACTGATTTTTCACCGACCGCTTTTGCGGCCGTCTTTAGCTGAACCTCCTCTGCAATGGGAATCACAAATACATAATATTCCCCGCTCTTTCCCTGCGCAACCAGAGTTTTAAAGGACTGTTCTATGGGAGCGCCTGTTTTTTCGGCTGTGTGCAGTCCGTCAATAAATTCATCGCATTCATAGGTGAGCACTTCATAAGGGATTTTGTTTCTGTCCAGTATGCGCATTGCATTTGTTTTTATTTCTTTTGCCATAAACTCTCATCCTTTCTCTGACAGCATTATTTTATGCTCTTTGCCGTTTTTTTGCAAGAGAGAGAATCTAAGGATTTACAAATAAAATAGGACATGCTATAATTGGTATGTAGGATTCCTCAGCGGAAGTGGAGGAAGAATGAAGAAAAAGAAAAAACTGAAAGAATTGACCATCAAAGATAATTTCCTGTTTGGAGCGGTTATGATGGAGGAGGAGAATTGCAGGCATTTTTTGGAGCTTGTACTGGGATTTCCAGTTGAAAGGGTAGAAATCAGTAAAGAAAAGAGTATTGTTTACCACCCGGAATATAAGGGAGTGCGTCTGGATATTTACGCAAAGGATCAGGATAATACCTGTTACAATGTAGAGATGCAGATGGTACAGAAGGCAGATCTTGGAAGAAGAAGCCGCTATTATCATAGCCATATTGATATGGAACTGCTTATGAGCGGAAGAGGTTATGAGGAGCTTCCTGATGCGTATGTTATTTTTATCTGTGATTTTGATCCTTTTGGAATGGAAAGATACTGCTATACGTTTCATATGAATTGTGGGCAGGTGCCAGGATTTTGTCTTGGAGATGGATGCCACAGTATTTTTCTGAGTACCTGTGGGAAAAATGACAGTGAAGTTTCCGGAGAACTGATTAAATTTTTGGAATATGTAAAGGCAGATGTGAAGGAAAGTGAAAGGGATTTTGGTGATAGTTTCGTAAGAAAGCTTCAGGAATCTGTTTTTCGTATCAAGGAAAGCCGGGAAATGGAGGAAAGGTTTATGCTGTTAGAGGAATGGCTGAAGGAGGAGCGTGCGGAAGCAAAGGCAGAAGGAAAGGCAGAATCTGTACTTGAATTGCTGGAAGAGTTTGGCGAAGTTCCGGAGGATTTGAAAGTAAGAATCATGCAGGAAAGAAACCTGGAAGTTTTGAAAAGAATGATGAAGGCAGCGGTACGTGCGAAATCTGTGGAAGAATTTCAAAAGACGATTTCATCATGAAGAATATTTTCTTGGCTCAATAGAGCATCCATAAAACATATCTTTGCAGATGCAGGGGAGTGATAAACGCTCCCTGCATCTGTATATCGTACATGTTCAGACCAAATCGGTCAAAATCAGAATGTCAGGCGGGGAATCCTACCTCTAAAATTTAAAAAGCGATCCCATTTTCGGCAAACGCTTTTTGCCGGTCAATACATGTCCCGCATCGCCCGCAGGGAGTGTCGCCGCCCTCATAACAGCTCCAGGTCAGCTCGTAGGGGACTTTCAGGCGAATGCCTTCCCGAACGATGCGGGCCTTGTTCCAGTTGATAAACGGCGCTTCGATCTTCAGCGCTTTTCCGCTGCCCTCAAAGACGGCCTGGTTCATATGGTGATAAAAGGCTTCGCTGCAATCCGGATACGCATTTCCGGCGGCATCGTCGTGGTGGGCGCCATAATAGATATAAGAGCAATCCATAGAGAGGGCGACACTGGCGGCAGAGGCAAGAAACAGTCCGTTGCGGAAGGGGACGTAGGTAGTGACCGGGGCGCCGTCCCGGTCTTTTAACTGCTCGGCGTAGGATTCTTCGGGAATCTTTTCCGTCGAATGTGAGAGCAGAGAGCAGTTGCTATGCGCAAAAATCGGCGTAAGATTCAGTTCCATCCCCGATATTCCATAGTGGAGCAGAATCTTTTTTGCAGCCTCGATTTCTTTGATATGTTTCTGCCCATAGCGGATGGAGAGGGGAATGACCTGCTCCTTTCCGAAACGTTCGATCGCCAGGGCCAGACAGGTGGTGCTGTCTACGCCCCCGCTGAACAGAACCATTGCTTTTTCTTTCATAAAGCAGCCTCCTAACGGTTATCGACTTTTTCCGGATACAGGTCATGATGGGTCAGCCGTTCAAAAGCGGCTTTTTCCCAGCAGGTTCCCGGTTTTCCATAGTTACAGTAAGGGTCGATGGAGATACCGCCGCGGGGGGTAAATTTGCCCCATACTTCGATGTATTTGGGTTCCATCAATGCGATCAGGTCTTTCATGATGATATTTACACAGTCTTCATGGAAGTCTCCGTGATTGCGGAAGCTGAACAGATAGAGCTTCAGGGATTTACTTTCCACCATCCGTTCGCCGGGAACATAGGAAATGTAAATGGTGGCGAAATCCGGCTGGCCGGTCATAGGACAGAGGCTGGTAAATTCCGGGCAGTTAAACTTCACAAAATAGTCATTTTCAGGATGCTTGTTTGGAAAGGTTTCCAGTACTTCCGGTGCATAATCTGTGTGATATTTTGTTTTCTGGTTGCCAAGCAGGGTGACGCCGGACAATTCTTTCTGTGATCTTCCACTCATATGTTTATACTCCTTTCATTTTTACATGTTTCGTTCCAACGATGTGTTCCAGCGCCTTTACGAGCAGAAAACCGCAGATTGCCGGGATGATCTGTCCGATGCAAAGGCTGAATGCCAGAGCAGGGTATGGCATGTGAAGCAGGAAAGACAGCCAGACAGACACGCCAAGACCAGGTACCAATACGATTGGCAGTATCATCAGGCAGGGGTTCCATTTAAAACGGTGAATTCCTGTAATCAGTGCGGTCGTCAGGATACCGACCAGACATCCGCCAATCATATCGATGATGCCAAGACCTCCGAACAGCATATTGGCTATGAAATTTGCAAGACCAAGCGGGAAAACCAGGAACGGAAACAGATAAGAAAGAGCATAGAGGGATGTTGCAATCCGAATCTGATATGCTCCGAAAGAAAAGCTCTGGGTACAGGCGAGCACTGTCACATACAGTGCGATCACCATAGCGGAAAGTGTTAGCTTCTGCACGTTACTCATATCTTCTTTATTCATATTTGTTCACCTCCAGATAGATTACACAACAACTGATATAGTTACGGGTTATAAAAGCTGTTCCTAGTTTTGTTTAATGACAGGATGGTCTCGAACTGTCAAATCCATATGCGGAAGTAAGAGTGTCTTATGGACACATGAAAAAGTATAGCGGATGTCGGTGAGAAAAGCAAGCGCTACTTGGAGAATTTACAAATCGTTTATTTACATTTTCTTAATCCGTGATAAAATGTGAAGGTAGGGTAAAGTATAAGTATTAAAATGTTTCAGCAAAGGATAAGGGTATGAAAAAAAGTACAAAAGCAGTTTTATATGTATTTAGCGTAGTGATTTTGATTATGCTGGCCGTGTATCTGGGAATCAGCGTATATTTCAACAGCCATTTTTTCCCGGGGTCTGAGATCAACGGTATGGATGTGTCGGGAAAAACCGTGGAGCAGGCGGAGGAGCTGATTGCGACAGACGTCTCAGATTATACGTTGGTTTTAAAGCTCAGAGGAGGGAAAACAGAAAATCTTGACGGGGGGATGATGGAGTTTTCCTATGTTTCCGACGGTGCGATTCAGGATTTGAAGGACAGTCAGAATTCCTTTTTATGGTTTCCGGCATATTTCCATCCGGAAACTTATACGATGACGGCGCAGACGACTTACAACGAGGAAATGCTGAAAACGGCAATGGAATATCTGGATTGTCTGGACGAAGAGAAAATCGTAAAACCGAAGGATGCAGAAATTAAGGAGACTTCCACGGGATATGAGATCGTGCCGGAAGAGGAAGGGACACAACTGGATAAAGAGAAAACGTATGAGCTGGTGAAAGCGGCGGTGGATGCAGGGGAGACGGAGGTCGATCTGGAAGCGGGCGAGATGGTGCTGGTGGCCGCGCGTCTGCGGGAAGTGGCGGTGTTCGATGCGGATTAAGGTATTGACCATCTTCCCGGACATGGTGCGCGCGGCGCTGGGCGAGTCCATCGTCGGCCGGGCGCTGGAAAAGGGCCTGCTCACCGTCGAGTGCATAGACATACGCGCCTATGCGCAAAACAAGCATAAAAATACCGACGATTACCCCTTCGGCGGCGGC
>OMNT01004051.1_pt1 | contig 10056 bp, 7 predicted proteins | sample 1672551 | NCBI WGS metagenome assembly OMNT01 (sample SAMEA3136698, study PRJEB25190) | human gut metagenome
AAAAATGGATCATCCCCCCTGGCGTTTGACGGGGCTTTACGAGAAAGCCCCCCGATCATACGCGAGGATTTCCTTCTATAATATAAGAAGGGATTGATCCCCGAAGGAACCAATCCCACATGAATCATTATCCAACACTGTCCATGCCTTTCAAGCTGCTGCGCAGCCCACGAATGACGACGATCCAGAGCGCGCAGGCGATGAGCGCAAAAACAACGAGCAAAATCCCGAGCCCGTGCACATAATTGCTCGACAGAACCGGTGCAAGGACCATGCCAAGGCTGCCGAGCACGGTGTTGACGAAATTGATCAGCGACGATGCGGAGCCGGTGTCTTTTTCCTGCTGGTTTAAGAGCACGGCGGTGCTCATTGGGCGCAGGAGGCTCTCGATGATCGTGAACGGCAGGAAGCAGAGCAAAAACGCCAACGGCAGCAGGCTGCCAACCACGAGGAGTAGCACACCGCAAGCCGCTGCAACGACGATGCAGAGATTCATCATAAAACGCGGTGTGAGCCGGCGCGAAAGCCGCACATAAAGGATCGGCCCAAGAATGGCGCAGGCAGAATTGACGGCGAAATAATAGCTGTAGCTTGTCTCCGACAGTCCGAAGAAATCGATGTAAACATAAGAGCACACGGCAACATAGCCCATATACGGCGCAGCGAGCATGGCGGCGCTGCAGAGAAACACCGTGAAGCCCGGATTGCGGCCAACGTCGATGAGCAATCCCAGGCTGCCGGCGAGAGAGCCTGTGTAGCGATCCTCTGCGGCGAGGGTTTCTTTGAGAAAAACGAGCGAAATCGTGCAGCCGGCGCCGAGCACCGCCAGCACGGCAAAGGTTGCACGCCAGCCAGCATGCGTAACGATAAACGCGCCGACGATCGGCGCCAGCATTGGGGCGATCACGGCCATCGCCTGCACAACAGCGAGGATGGTGTTGCGCGTGCGGCGGTCGAAGCAATCCTTGATCATCGCTGTGGAGATCGCGACCATGCAGCCAGCGCCGAGGGCCTGCAGCACGCGCGCGATGATGAGCAGCCAAATGCTCGTGGCGAGCGCGCAGGCTGCGCTGAAGATCGTGTAAACGAGCGTACCCGCGACGAGCAATCCGCGGCGACCGTATTTGTCCGAAAGCGGGCCAAAGATCAGCGTGCCGATGGCCATGAAGAAAAAGAATCCGACAAGCGTGAGATTGACGGTGGATTCTGTCGTGTTAAAAGCAGCAGTCATGTGCGGCACCGCCGGCAGATACATATCCAGCGACAGCGGCACGATCATATTCATAAATGCGATGAGAACAATGATGAAGCGTTTGTTCATTGAATGATCCTCTCCTTCCACGCCGACAAACAAAAAAGGGCCGGACAAGATCGCGAACAACGTTCGCAGCCTTATCCGGTCCTTGTTAACCTCCGGCGAATAATTATATGCTATCAGGAGGGGCGCGCAATGTCAAGCGTTACCCCAACACGCCCTGCGCCACCTGCGACATCAGCGAGAGCGCAGAGAAAAGCAGCACGACGTTGACCAGCTGCTGGAAAAACGTGGTGTTCATCCGCTTCACGAGCCAGGTGCTGACGCGCAGCGCGATGGCGACGGCGACGAGCCCGATGACGACGTACGGCAGGCTGGCGATCGTGTAGGAACCGCTCGCCACATGGCCGAGGGTCGACAGTCCCATGGAAAATGTGCCGCAACCAAACTGCATGACGCGGAACATATCTTTATCGCGGTAACGGTTGCGCGTGTAGATAACGGTCAACGGACCGCCGCAGCCAAATGCGCCGGAAATAAACCCGGAGCAGACAAGCAGCAGCTTGTGCCATGGGCGCTCCTGAAAGGTGTCGCGTTTTTTGCCACGCGAGGTTTCCACCAATCCCTTCACAGCGGTGGCCGCGATGAACACGCTGAGGATCGCTTTTAGCGCCAGCTCTGGCAGATAGTTCAGCATGATCAGCCCAAACGGCATCCCGATGACGAGATAGAGCACGATATGCGCCAGTTCTTTCCAATGAATGCGGTCGCGCACGCGAAACGCCTGCACGCCAGACTGCAGCGCTGCGATCAGCACCAGCATCGACACGACGAGATTGAGCGGCAGGAACATGCTCAAAAGCGGCAGCGCGATCACATTTGCCGCGAAGCCAATGATCCCCGCCATTGTCATCGCGATCACCATCACCACGCCGTATAAAATCAGTTCGATCATCGTCCCCGCTCCTTCCGCGCAATTATTCTACCATTGTACCACGCCGCCCGCGCCACGAACATACGCCAGGCCATAGCGAATTTTAATGACCCGTTGCCGCATTTTCGCAGGGGATGAAAACAATGTGCGACAAATCGCGAAAATTTCTCAATTTGTCGCACATATCTGTCGGCGATCTGTGACAAAAAAGGTTGTTGCAAAAATACAACAACCTTACGCATGAGCAATTGAGAAATCCTCCATCATTTCTCTGCGTGATACTATTCTTTTTCCATCTCTCTCAAAATATCCTGCAGCATCGCCCGCAGTTCGGGAAAATTGACGCTGATTGTTTCCCACACTGGCAGCAGGCTGATGCCGTCATAATCATGGATAATACGATTTCGCAAGCCGCGCATTTTATGCCAGGGAACCTCCGGATGATTTTTCATGAAAGCTTCATCTATATGTCGACAAAGCTCGCCAATCTGACTGATGTTGAACACGCAGGCTTCGACCAACATATCATTGGCAGCGAAACGTTCATACGTATACCCATTGCAATAGTTCATCGTCTTTTCCGCATAACGGAGCATTTTCTCTATGGCGATCTTATTTTTCATAGATCATCACCCCTGTCCTGCGAATTTCCTGATCAATGGGCGAATCCTTTTCCACATGCGTCACATCTATCACATCGACAGGACGCTGTACGGCTTCACGCACATCTTCCGCGAAGCCATAGAAATCCCAGCCATGAAGATGGCTGTCGACAAGCAGATCCACGTCACTGTCAGCGGTCGCGGTCCCCTTCGCCATAGATCCAAAAAGCACGGCACTGGTGATCCCGTAGCGCACAAAAAGCGGAAGCAACACCCGCTGCACATCACTCATATTTTCAACCATGAATCGTCCTCCTCTCTGATAATGAAACTGGGCGTTCGTTTCTTTCATTATAGCATACCTCCCCACGCCCGCAAAAGAAAAACACGTCTGCCGGTTGACAGACGTGTTTTCTTGCAAACGTTATTCTGTGCGCAGGGCGATGACTGGATCTTTCTTCGCTGCTTTGCGCGCTGGGATCATGCCGCCGATCATGGTGATAAAGACACTGATGACGACGAGGACGCCGCCGGCGACTGGTGGCAGGAAGACGGTGACACTGGTGTTTTCGATCAGGTGATGCAGGATGGCGTTGATCGGATAGGTCAGCGCGACAGAGATGCCGACGCCGAGGGCGCCGCTGCACAGCCCGATGATGAGCGTTTCTGCGTTGAACACCTGCGAAATATTGCGCTTGGATGCGCCGATGGCGCGCAGGATGCCGATCTCTTTGGTACGCTCGAGCACAGAAATGTGCGTGATGATGCCGATCATGATGCAGCTGACGATAAGCGACACGGCCACAAATGCGATCAGCACATAAGTGACGACGTTGACCATGCTCGTGAGGGAGCTGGTGAGCAGCGCAACGTAGTCGGTGTAGGTGATCTGCTCGTCGTCGGCGCGATCGGCGTTATACGCTTCGATGCAATCGGTGACGCCTTCCTTGTCTTCGAAGGTGTCGGTATAGATGCTGATGGAATATGGCGCATCGAGGCTGACCTTGCCAAATTCGGTGAGGTTGTCTTCGTAGGTGACATCGCCGAGATACTGATCGTAGAAATCGACGAGCACGGCCTGATCAGGTTCGCTCGCAAGCCAGGCATCGAGCGCGGCAGCCATTGTGCTCTCATCGCCGCTCATGCTGCCCATCGCTGCCATGGCGCTCGCATCTGCTTCGCCGCCAGATTGCTGCGAGGCTGCGACCATGAACATGGCGTAGAGCGAGGCTTTTTCGCTGACGCCGAGATTCTGCATATACGCCGTGGCATCAGCTGCTTTCGCAGCATCGTCGGACGCTGTGAATTCCACGCCTGTGAGCACGTTCGTCTCGGGGCTGGCTTCCTGCGCTTTGACAACGGCGCTCTGATCGGTGAGATCGATGAGATAATCCGTCAGCGCGCGGGTGTAGGCGAGGTTGGTCTGGATGGACGCATTCTCGCTGCCGTCCTGCGGACGGATGATCCCGCTTACAGTGAGCGGAATGCCGCCGTCGTAAAGCTCCTGCTGATAGGATGGATCGTCGTGCACATCGGTGAATGTGCCGTCGCCATTGTCCACATAATAATTGCACGCCGGCACAAGCTGGAACGTCTTGCCCATGAGATCGTCGTAGCTCCAGGATGGTTCCGGCGCTTCTTCGCCAGTTTCTAGGACATCCTGTATCTCCTTATACTCCTCATCCGAGAGCACGCCAAGCTGATAGAGCACTGTGCTCGGAATGCTGTTCTTGTCGTCGAGCACGAGCACGATCTCATTGTACGCTTCCGGCCAGCGTCCGGCGACAACGTCATAGCTATCTGTCACGACTGGGCTGATCAGCGCATCGTCTGCGCCTGGGATGATCTCGTCAAAATTCTCCGCGCCAACGGTGCTGCCAGCAAGCATCGGATTCATATTGACAGCGATGTCGTAATCCTCCATGCTCTCCTGGCTTTCTTCCATCTCGTCCATGGAGGTATTCGTGTCGCGGTTCGTATTGATAATGCTGCCGTCGGTATCCGTGGTCAGCACATCGAAATCCACATTATACGTGTAAACCACGCCATTGCTGCCCAAGTATTGGTGAATGTCGCTGTCCGGATCGTCGAGATAATTTTTGAACGCCGTGAGGTCGTTTTCCGTGATCGACGCGTTCATATTCGCATCCATCTCCAGCAGCCCGTTGTCCGCGTGGACCTTGCCATCGTCCTCCGTGACCTCCGCCGCGTCGCTGGCCATCAGCCCCGCTGAACTCATCAGGCTCGACATATCCACCGTTTCCGCGTTGATGATGATCGGATACGAATTCATCGCATCCTGCTGCAGATCTGTGATATACGTATTGACCCCGTTCGACAACGACAGGATCAGCGCGATCCCGATGATCCCGATCGATCCGGCAAACGCTGTCAGGATCGTGCGCGCCTTTTTCGTCCAGAGATTCTTAAAGCTCAAACTCAGCGACGTGAAAAAGCTCATCGACGCTCGGCCCATGCTGCGGTCCACAGGCGTCTGCGTGTCCACCTCGTCTGGCTCGACAGGGCGCGTATCGTCTGTGATGACCCCGTCCTTCAGGCGCACAATGCGCGTCGCGTATTGCTCCGCCAGCTCAGGATTGTGCGTGACCATAACGACCAAGCGATCACGCGCCACTTCCTTGAGCAGCTCCATGATCTGCACACTCGTTTCGCTGTCCAGCGCGCCCGTCGGCTCATCCGCCAGCACAATGTGTGGATCGTTTACCAGCGCGCGGGCGATCGCCACACGCTGCATCTGCCCGCCGGAAAGCTGGTTCGGACGCTTGTGGATATGCTCCGCCAATCCCACCTTTTCCAGCGCTTCCTTCGCGCGACGGCGGCGCTCCCGCTTGGAAACCCCGCTGATCGTCAGCGCCAGCTCCACATTCGCCAGCACGCTCTGGTGCGGGATCAGGTTGTAGCTTTGGAACACAAACCCGATCGTGTGATTGCGATACGCGTCCCAATCGCGATCGCGGTATTTTTTCGTGGACGTTCCATTGATGATCAGATCGCCGTCCTCGTAGCGGTCCAGCCCGCCAACGATATTGAGCAGCGTCGTCTTACCCGAACCACTCGGCCCCAGGATCGCCACAAACTCGTTGTCACGCAGATCAAGCGAGACCCCGTTCAGAGCAACCTGCGTGAAATCGCCCGTCGTGTAGGTCTTGCGGATATTTCTCAGTTGCAGCATTGTGCATCCTCCAGTGCAATGATGATATGATTAGTATAGCATATCTCGTGCTTTCGCAGACATCATGATTCAGTAACGATTCCCTGCTCAGAAGAGGAAATCCGTCGCCTCCCCATGATACACCCGACAAGGCAGCGCCGGATGTGGATCACTCGCCAGCGCACCATCACGCAGCGCCCGTGCATCCGCCAGATCCCGCGCGATACAGCCCGCGTCGATCGGACATGCGCTGTGGCACGGCAGCACCGTCACATCTGCCGGGATCAGCTGCTCCAACTTTTCCAGGCTTGCAATGTACGCATCCAGATCGCGATGCCCACCGAACATAAAGATCGGCCCACCGCTCTGCACACTGTCCCCCGCCAGCAAAATCCCCTTCACTTCGTCGTAAAACGCCAGACTCCCCGCCGAGTGCCCAGGGATCGCGATCACACGAAAACGGTACTCCCCGCACGCCACAATCTCGCCCTCGTCTAGCGGCGCAAGCTTGACCGATACATCCTCCACCAGCGGCCAGTCGCCCTCGTTCATGCGGCAGCCACCAAAATCTCCCAGCCCGCCGCTGTGATCGCGGTCCCCGTGCGTCATCACCACATCGATCGGCAGATCCGTCAGCGCACGCACCGTTTCCAGCACACCGCTGTCCGCAAACCCCGCATCAAAAAGCAGCGCCCGCCCCTCGCCGATCACCAGAAACTGCCGCACCCGCTCATCCTCCAGCGCATACAGCCCCGCAAACAATTCTCTCGTTTTTAACATCGTAAGCCCTCCTTCTAAAGAAAAAAGGCCCCGAACCCTCGGAGCCTTTTCATCGGACGTTTGTCATTATTCTTCGTCGTCGCAGACAACCTGCACACCAAACTTGGATGCAGTTTCAACAACATTGTCGCAGCCTTCGAAGTCCTGAACATGGATCGCATTCTTGTCATCTGCAGCATCGGAATCTTCATCGTTGCAGACTACCTGAACGCCAACCTTGGAAGCAACTTCCTTCACGTCTTCACAATATTCGTCTTCGACAAAATCACGTAAATCAACACGCTGAGTCATAGTCGTTCACTCCTTAATATTCAATATGGAACAGTCGTTTATCTGTATTCTTATTATAACTGTTTTCCTACCTATGTGCAATAATCGTTTAACAATTCTTATTTGATATGTGACATTCGCCCCGCATTTATTTCTGTCGTTCGCCGCTGGAAAGAACACGACCATTCTCCTCCGCTCGCAACGCACAAAACCCCGCGGCGAAAATTCGTCGCGGGGTTCGTCGTTCAATTACCAGCAATCAGCCACAGCGATTACTTGGTGAAATGTACGGAAGAAGTCAGACCTTCAGCATTGTAAAGTGGGTTGACTTCATAGCCAAGAGCGTTCGTCAGGAAGCGGATTGGCACGTAGGTACGATCGCCGTCACCGATTACTGGAACAGTGTCCATTTCAGCTTCTGCAGCTTCACCGTTGATGGTGTAAGCTTTTTCACCGATGGTCATTTCAACAGTGGTGTCGCCGTCAACAACGGTAACAACATTGTCAGCGTATTCAACTTCAGCGCCGAGGGTTTCAGCGAGAACACGTACAGGAACCATGGTTCTCCAAGCATCGTCGATGTATGGAGCGCCGAGTTTGTCAACGGAACCGTCGAAGATTTCGTTGTTGATCAGGTACTGTTCAGAACCGATGGTCATAACGATGTAACGACCGTCAGCTGCAGCTTCATCACCGAAGGTGTAGGTGAGGGTAGCGGCATAAACTTCGCCGTTGGTAGCCTTTACAGCAACAACAACGTCAGCAGTGCCAGCAGCGTCGCTTTCGAGGTAGAGACGACCAACACCGTCAGTTACAGTTTCGTTAGCCTTGAGTTCTACAGTAGCTTCTTCGTTGCTCTGGGATTCAACATAAGCGGTAACAGTACCGTTTACTTTGGAAACCTTGCCATCTTTGTCAACAACGGAGATTTCTACAGCGTTGTTTTCACCGACAGGACCCTGTACAGGATCGAATGCGAGAGTTTCATCGCCATAGTTGGAAACGACAGTCAGTTCTTTTTCGGTGTAGATCTTGTTCACTTCGTCATAAGCGGAGATGGTGATCACACTGCCGATGACAGACTGGTTAGCAGGGGTGTTGTCGAAGGTCTTGAAGCCGAATGGGTTGTTCAAGTCAACAGTCTTCATGTCAACAGCTGCGCCCTTTACGCCAACGCTGAGGTTGGTAGCAGGAGCAACAACTTTCAGGCCCTGTTCATCAACGAGGTATACAGTACCGCCAACATACTGACCAAGAGCTACCTGATCGTCGATAGCGGTGATGGCATCGTTGTTTGCATCGTCAACGAAGAAGCCATCGTTGTCAGCAGCGACCAGATCAACTGCGAGGCTTTCAGCGCCCTGGAATTCAGCGAGGGTGAAAGTAGCAGTTGCATCAACGCCATTGTTCAGGGAAACAGAAACGGTGTATTCACCAGGGATGAGATCATGAACTGGGTCATTACCTACATACTGGAGAGTGTAAGCGCCATTGTTCCAAGCGAGAACGATATCGTTATCAGTCAGCTTAGAATCGTCTGGAGCATCTACTTCAACGAAATCAGCATGGTTGGTTGCATTCTTGTTAGCAGCAACTACGAGAGCGAGCACTTCGTCGCCAGTAGCGTCGCGGTCATAAGCATCCTTGATGTTGAACTGTACGGCATCGTTGAAGTATGCGTACTGATTGTAAACATACTGATCGTCGGTACCAGCGAGCATGATGCCGCCATCCTTAGCGGTGGAAATGCTTACAGGTGCCATAGCGTTCTGTACGACTTTCAGATTTGCATAAACCTGATCGGTAGGTTCGCCGATGGTGATGTAACCAACGCCAGTGTCGGTAATTTTGAAACCGAATTCAAAGTTACCTTTAGCATCAGTCTTGACTTCCTTATCAACGAGCGTCAGGTTGTCGTTCTGAGTGGTGATAGTCAGAGTTTCGTTTTCAGCAGCAACTCTTTCGGTACCATTCAGAGCATATGCAGTACCAGTAACGGTGTATTCTTTCTGACCGTTAGGGGTAACATTGTCGTTGATGGTGTAAGTCCAGTAGGAAACATTACCAGCAGTGTTGGTGTCTACATATTCTACAGGTGCATCAAGAGCAATGGCTGCGGTTTCAAACGCCTTTGGTGCTACGGTAACATTGAGTGGACGCAGTTCATGAACGTCAGCAATTTTGAAAGTAGTACCACCGATACCGGCATAAAGCTTGTAGGAACCATCTACGGTGAAGGTAACTTCAGCAGTGTCGCCGTCTTTGGTTGCAGCTACTTTGTATACGCCAGCTGGATCTTCGGTAGCATTAGCAACGTCGATGACATCAACGATGTTCTTGCCATCCTGAGCCCAAACGTAGAGAGCCTGATCAGCACCGAGTACTGCGGACTCGCCATTGGAATCAAGCAGATCAAATTCAACAGTTTTCTTGTCGCCAGCGTTTACGCTGAGATCAGCAACCGAGTTGTCGACAAGGATTCTGTTGCCAGTGGAAGCTGGAAGACCAACAACGGTTACATCAGGTGTAGCAGTACCACTATCAGCAACGTTAGTAGCATCTGCTTTAGCATAACCATACAAAGCGGTCCAAACTACAGGCCCAGCACTGCTGTCAGTAGTGAGTTCAACGGTAACTGTATGGTTACCGCCTGGCAGCCCTTCAAAAGTAAATACGGTATCATTTGCACCTGGATTTACACCTGTGTTAGCAAGAACGTTAATATTATTTGTTGCACTACTTGTGACAGTAGTGTCAGCATCAGTACCACTAACATTAACTTTTACCAAAGTTTTAGTAAAATCGCTTGCAGCAGTAGTTCCATCTGCCTGATTTAAGTCTAACTGTACTGTCAGTTCGCCACCAGCACTGCTTTCTACAGTATAGGAAGAGTGTAAAACATCTGTATCATCTGCTGCAAAAGCTGCCGCAGGCACCAAAGTCAGCGCAAACGCTGCCATCGTTACCAACGACACAATCTTCTTAGAAATCTTATTCAAAATATTTCCCTCCCAATAAATTTTCTGCGGAACCTTGCCCCTCC
>OMNT01004053.1_pt1 | contig 10051 bp, 10 predicted proteins | sample 1672551 | NCBI WGS metagenome assembly OMNT01 (sample SAMEA3136698, study PRJEB25190) | human gut metagenome
TTCCTGGAAAATATCTTTGAATGTATGGTCATATTTTTTGGAAATGGTATCTTTTGTTGCAAACCACAGATCCTGCTTTGTATCCAGTGCATAACTAAAACAGCTTCTTGCAAAACTTTCAATCGATGCATTGATATTGTGCATTCCCTGGATAATACCTGCTCCATCGAAATTATGGATCAGCTCTCTTGTCTCTGTTCCGTCAGGTGCCGTGTAGACCAGCTCTGCCTTTCCAGGTCCCGGAATCTTCATCTCGGTTCCTTTATATACATCCCCATAAGCATGACGGGCAATCGTGATCGGCTTCTTCCAGTTCTTTACACATGGTTCAATTCCTTTTACCACGATTGGAGCACGAAATACCGTTCCATCCAGAATCGCACGGATTGTTCCGTTCGGACTCTTCCACATCTCTTTGAGTTCATATTCTTTTACTCTTGCCGCATTCGGTGTAATGGTCGCACATTTGACTGCTACTTTGTACTTCTTTGTTGCATTAGCCGAATCAACTGTAACTTGGTCATCTGTCTCATTGCGGTGTTCCAATCCAAGATCATAATAATCTGTCTTAAGATCGATATACGGCAGAAGAAGATCATCTTTTATCATCTTCCAGAGAATTCTGGTCATCTCATCTCCGTCCATCTCAACAATCGGTGTCGTCATCTGAATTTTACTCATAACTTCGTCTCCTTTTTGGCTATTTTTCTTCGATATGCAGGTTCTCCATAACATGCATAATATGGATCGTTGCCAGATTGCCAGCTTTTTCCGCATCCTTCGCCTTGATGGCATTCAGGATCTCGTTATGCTCACCAATCGACTTGATCGCACGCTCTTCTGTTTTAACGGAAGTCCTTCTTGCAAGCTGTACATATTTGTGAAAATCTGAAAGCACATGATCCAGAATCCTGCTCTGTGATGCCTCATACAGAATCTGATGGAATCTTCCATCCAGCTCTGTCAGCTGATCGGAATGTCCTTTATCCATATGATACTCGGATAAAAGAATGATCTCATCCAGTTCTTCCAGCATCCTGCGATGTTCCTGTATCAACCGCTCTGCATCCACCGTATCAAAAAGCTTTGCCAACTGTATTCTCTCCTTTTCTGCCGATTTCAGTTTATTTAAAGTATGACGTAACAGTTCTTATTTGTCAATATTTCTCTATGCAAACCTCAAAACTTCTCATTAAACATTAAATACATATTTTTTCCGAATATCGCAAATGATTTCCTACCCCCGCCCCCACCTGTCGCTTTTCCGCTCACCTTACCTATTCTTCAAATTAAATATATTTACATTGTACTTTTCCCGTGCTATGATGGTCTTAACAAAGACGAAAAGGTGATTTTATGGCGAAAAAGCTGGCACATATAAGTGAAGATCATTCCCGCGAGCAAACCGTATACGAACACCTCACCGGCACGGCAGAGCTTGCAAAGCAGTTTGCCGCCGCATTCGGCGCGGAGGAAGACGGCTATCTGCTCGGTTTACTGCACGACATCGGCAAGTACAGCGATGCCTTTCAGCATCGATTAGACGGCGGCGTGCGCGTAGACCACTCCACGGCCGGCGCAAAAGAAGCTTGCGCGCACGGTGTCGGGTATCTGGCGCTCGCCATCGCAGGCCATCACGGCGGCATACCGAATTTCGGCTCCCGCGCCGATACCAAAAACGACGCTACCCTCTCGGGCCGCTTAAAACGCGACCTCGAACCGTATGACGATTGGAAAACCGAAGTCACTCTGCCGCCGGTCAAGCCCTTTAACATGCGAGAATTCAACACCGGGTTTCGGCTCTCGTTTTATATCCGCATGCTGTTTTCTTGCCTTGTTGATGCCGATTTCATCGACACCGAAACCTTTATGGACGGCGCACTTGCCCCGCGCGGCAACTACGATGCGCTCTCTGCGCTGCTCGACCGCTTGGAAACGTACATCGCACCGTGGTATCCGCCCAAAGCCGAGCTCAACCGAAAACGCTGCGCCATTTTGGATGCGTGCAAGGCCTCCGGCAGCACCGCCACACCGGGTGTTTATACGCTTACCGTGCCGACGGGTGGCGGAAAAACGACCGCTGCCATGGCATTTGCGCTGACCGCTGCCGTGCAAAACTGCATGAGCCGCGTCATCTACGCCGCGCCGTACACGTCCATCATCGACCAAAACGCCGATACGTTTGAAAAAATCTTCGGCACGGAAAACGTCATTGAGCACCACAGCAGCGCGGAATATCTCTTTTCCGAAAGCCCGAACCCCGCAGAGTACCGCAAAATGCTGGCCGCAGAAAACTGGGACGCCCCCGTCATCGCCACGACCACCGTGCAGCTGTTTGAGTCCCTGTTTGCGAGCAAACCCGCCCGCTGCCGCAAGCTGCACAACCTCGCCAACAGTGTGCTCATCTTAGACGAAGTGCAGACGCTGCCCATGCCGTATCTAAAGCCGTTCACGGCGGCGCTTGCCGAGCTTGCCCGAAAGTACGGCGTCATTGTCGTCCTGTGCACCGCCACGCAGCCCGCGTTAGACGGTGTTTTTGCCGATTTGAAAATCGACCTGCCGATCAAAGAGATCTGTCCCAATGTCCCTGAAAATTTCGAGACCTTCCGCCGCACGAAAATCGCGCAGCACACATTTGACAGCACAGAATCGCTCACCGCCGAGCTCACCACACTGCCGCAGGTGCTTTGCATCGTCAACCGCATCGCAGACGCGCAGAAGATCTATCAGGCGCGCGAGAAGATGTGGGAGGAAAACAACCTCGCGTACTGCCTCACCACACATCTGTGCCCCGCCCACCGCAAAGCGCGCATTAAGGAAATTCGCGAACGCCTAAAAATCGGTCTGCCCTGCCGCGCCGTTTCCACCTCGCTCATCGAAGCCGGTGTCGATGTGGATTTCCCGCGCGTTTACCGCGAAGAAGCCGGGCTTGATTCCGTCCTGCAAGCCGCCGGCCGCTGCAATCGCGAGGGCAAGCGCCCGTTAGATGAAAGCCTCGTGACCGTTTTCACCGTCCAAAACACCACCCCGCCGCCCTACATGCGCCAGCCCGCCGCAGCCATGAAGGACATTTCAAAACGCATGGAGGACATCACTTCGTTAGCTGCAATCCGCGCGTATTTTGAGTTCTATCGCGATTTGTACGGCAAAGAAGATCTCGACCGTGAGAAGATTCTCATAGCGTTCGAAAACGAGATGCTCCCGTTCGCCTCCGTTGCGGAAAAGGTACGGGTCATTGAAAGCTGCACCACGCCCGTGTATATCCCGATTGACCAAGGCGAAGCCCTCGTCGCGCAGCTGTATCGCGGTGAACGCAGCCGCACCCTGTTCAGAAAGCTCGGGCAGTACAGTGTGAACGTCTACCCGCAGCAGCTCGCTGCCCTGCGTGAAGCCGGCGCCGTGCAGAGCATCGACGGCGGCGCGCTCTATATCCTCGCCGATCCCCGCCGCTACGACAGTGCCCTCGGCCTCACCCTCGACCAAACCGAAACCGCTCTGTTTATATAAAATAGAAAAGCCGGTAAGGCAAACCCTTACCGACCTCTCTATACAAATCAACAACAATTATTTCTACCCACACTGCCTGTAAAAACAGACAGCGACCTTAACTTGATTTTATCCCATATGCAGTTGGGCTTTTAGCGCGTCCTGAAGGACCTGCGAAAAGTTGATGTTCTGCTCCAAGGCGGCGGTGTTCAGCCACGCGGGAATGGTCAGCGTCTTTTTGACGGCTTTTTCAAAGTGCGTTTTGGCGTATTCTTCCACGTCCACGGTGATGATGTTCACGAACGCGCCATCCATCGACACTTCCAGCTCGGCGGCGACATCTGCAAGGCGGATCGCGTCCACGGACGAGGGCGCCGGGGCGGCTTCACCGTCTTTTTTCAGCCAGTACAGATACCCGGCAAGGCAATCGACCGCCATGCGCAGCGCTTCATCGAGCGTTTCGCCGCAGGTGGACAGATCGCTCAGATCGGGGAAAACAACAGAATAACCGCTTTCTTCCTTAAAAAAACAAGCGGGATAAGCTGACAGCATAAAATCGACCTCCTGATATAGTCTAAGCGGAAGCGGGGGAGATTATTTCAAACCAGCCTGCTTCAAAATGGAATTTTCCGTGCCTTTCGGAATGTCCTTGCAATGAAACGGAATGGTGACCTTGCCGGGCTTCGTCGGATGCGTATAATGGCGGTGCGAACCCGTCTGCATCTTGAACACCCAGCCGTCTTCTAAAATGATCCGTTCCAGTTCCTTTGGCTTCTTCGGCATTTCAATTCCCCTCCTGATTCAAATCTATTATACCACATGATACGTATTAAAGCAATACGTATTCAAATTATGCTTTATAAGTTCCGTAAAAAATAGACTAAATTCAAATTTTATCTTGACAAGTTCAAATAATCGTTATATAGTTGGATTATTAAAACAACATCAATTGAATTTTGAAAGGAGTTGATCTTATTGATTCAGTTGGAAGTCTGGGGTCCGTATGCGTTATTCACACGCGGAGAGATGAAAGTCGAGCGTGTGAGCTACGATGTCCCCACCCCGTCCGCCGCGCGCGGTATAGTTGAAAGTCTGTATTATCACCCCGGAATACGCTGGCATATCCGCCACATCTACGTTTTGAACCCCATCGAGTTCACCACCATTCGGCGCAACGAGGTAAAAAGCAAAATTCTCGGGAGCACCGCCATGCGCATCGCGCAGGGCAAGGAAGATGAGCCGTACCTCGTCACGACGAAACAAATTGTCCAGCGCGCCTCCATGGTGCTGACGAACGTCCACTATGTCATCGAAGCGGAGTTCGAGATGCTGCCGGAAAAAGCCGCACCCGGCGATAACCCCGGCAAGTTTCAGGACATCGTCACGCGCCGCATGAGAAAAGGCCAGTGCTTTTCCACCCCGTACTTCGGCTGCCGCGAGTTTCCCGCACACTTCAAGCAGTGGGAGGGTGGCCCGATCCCGACGATTGACGAGACGCGCGATCTCGGCTTTATGCTGTACGATTTCGATTATTCCGACCCACAAAATATCACGCCCCTGTATTTCCGTGCCAAAATGGAGCACGGTGTCATTCAGGTGGCCGGCTGCGAGGTGTTCAGATGATCCTGCAAGCCTTAGTTCAGTATTACGAAGCGCTTCTTGCCCGCGGTGAGATCGACCGCCCGGGCTGGAGCAAAGTCAATGTCAGCTGGCGTCTGGACCTAAACCCGGACGGTTCCCTTTTCGATGTTTCTCCCCTCCAAAGGCCCTCTCCAAACGGTAAAAAGATGCCGCCGCAGCGGCTCGCTGTGCCCGCACAGATCAAGCGCTCTTCCAGTGTTGCGGCAAATTTTCTGTGTGATACGTCTTCTTACCTGCTCGGCGTGGACGACAAAGGTAAGCCCGAGCGCACCAAAGCTTGCTTTGAAGCCAGTCGAGAAAAGCATCTGGAAATTTTGAAAGATACCCCCGGTGAAGCTGCCGCGGCCGTCCGTGCGTTTTTCGACACCTGGAATCCCTCCTCTGCCGCCGAGCACCCTGCTTTGCAGCCCTATCTTTCGGAAATTTATAAGGGCGGCAATCTGGTCTTTTATTATAACAATAAGCCCGCGGCAAACGACTCTGACATCGCCGCCGCGTGGCAGCAGGCCTATGATTCTGCTTCAGATTCCGACACGCCCACCCGGTGCAGTGTCACCGGCAGGCTCGCCCCCGCCGCGCGTCTGCACGGCAACATTCAGGGCGTGCGCGGCGCACAAAGCTCTGGCGCATCGCTCGTTTCGTTCAACGCCGATGCCTTCTGCTCCTACGGGCACGAGCAGGGCGAGAACGCTCCCGTCAGCACCTACGCCATGACCGCCTACACGCAGGCGCTAAACTACCTGCTGCGCAGTAATAATGTCCGTCGCATCGGCGACGTCACCGTCGTATATTGGGTGGAAAATGCCGATCCTGCCATCGCCGCATTTGCGGGAGCTATGCTTTTCGGTCCGCAGGAGCAGTCCGATTGGAGTGAAAACGACATTTTAGGCGCAATTCAAAAACTTGTATCCGGCAGAACAGCCGACCTACAGGACATGCACCTCAGCCCCGATACACACTTTTACATTCTGGGGCTCGCGCCGAACGCCGCGCGCCTTTCCGTCCGCTTTTTCTGGCAGGATACCTTCACAAAGCTCGCCAAAAACGTGAACGCCCATTACGAGCGTTTGGAGATCACCCGCCCGGCCTACGAAAAATTCGACACGCTTTGGCCCTACACCCTCGCGCGCTCTGCCGTCCGCTTTTCCAAAGACTGGAAAAAAGCCGATGAAGAGCTGCAAAAATCCTTCCCGCGCCTTTCCGGCGACCTGCTCACTTCCATCCTAAACGATACGCGCTACCCCGCCACTTTACTAAACGGCACCGTGCAGCGCATCCGCGCCGAGCACGATGTCACCTGGGCGCGCGCGTCCGTCATAAAAGCTTATTATTCTAAAAACGAAGACCCGCTTTGTCCAAAGGAGGTTTTGACCGTGTCCGTAAACAAAGAAAGCACCAATATCCCCTACAATCTCGGCCGCCTGTTCGCCGTTTTGGAGCGCACGCAGGAAGCCGCAAGTCCCAACATCAACACCACCATCAAAGACCGTTTTTTCAACTCCGCTTCCGCTACGCCGAGCCTTGTGTTCCCCTCGCTCATCAATTTAGCGCAGAAGCACCTCGCAAAGCTCAACGAGGGTCAGCGGATTGCACTGGATAAATCCATCGGCGAACTTTCGGACAAGCTCAGCGAAACCTTCCCAAAGCAGCTTATGCTCGCAGAACAGGGCGCGTTCCAGCTCGGCTACTACCAGCAGCGTCAGGAATATTTTAAGAAAAAGACAGACACTACCGAACAGAAAGAGGAGGCATAACCATGCGTGAACCCATTCAAAACCGCTACGATTTCGTGATCTTATTCGATGTGGAAAACGGCAACCCCAACGGCGACCCCGATGCCGGCAACATGCCGCGCGTAGACCCGGAAACCGGCAACGGCATCATAACCGATGTGTGCTTAAAGCGCAAGATCCGCAACTATGTGCAGGACGTCAAGGAAGATGCGTCCGGCTGGCGCATTTACATTAAGGATCAGGTGCCGCTCAACCGCAGCGACCTCGAAGCCGGCGAAGCGCTCGGCATCGGCGAAGAGCTTGCTGAGATTCAAAAAGGCAAGGACGCCAAAAAGATTGTGACAAAGCTCCGCAGCAATGACCCGGATATCGACCTCAAGCTCCGTGACTTCATGTGCAGCGAGTTTTTCGACATCCGCACATTCGGCGCAGTCATGACAACATTCGTAAAGGGCGCTTTAAACTGCGGTCAGGTGCGCGGCCCGGTGCAGCTCGGCTTTGCCCGCTCCATCGAACCCATCGTGCCGCAGGAGGTCACCATTACCCGCACTGCCATCACCACCGAATCCGACGCCCAGAACAAAACCACCGAAATGGGCCGCAAATACGTCGTGCCCTACGGCCTTTACCGCGCAGAGGGCTTCGTTTCCGCCAACCTCGCCCGCCGCGTGACCGGCTTCTCCGAAGAAGACCTTCAAATGCTCTGGCAGGCCATTCTCAATATGTTTGAAAACGACCACAGCGCCGCCCGCGGCAAAATGGCCGTGCGCGAGCTCATCATCTTCAAGCACGCGTCCGAGCTTGGCAACGCCGCTTCCTATAAGCTGTTCGATGCCGTAACGGTTAAAAAGGTCGACGGCGTAGCCGTCCCGCGCAAATTCTCCGATTACACCGTCACCGTTTCCGAAGACCTGCCCGAAGGCGTCACCTGCGAACGTCTTTCCTAAATGGACGCGCGTGAAGACGGACTTTTAATGTCCGGCATCCAGCACTTCGCGTTCTGCCGCCGCCAGTGGGCGCTCATCCACATCGAGCAGCAGTGGCAGGAAAATGCCCGCACCGCACAGGGGCAGCTCGACCACGTCCGCTGCCACGATGAAACGTTGTCCGAAAAGCGCGATAACGTTTTCACCGTGCGCGGCATGCGCGTGTTCAGCCGTAAATTGAACCTCTCCGGCGCGTGCGACGTCGTAGAGTTTCATAAAGACAAAAACGGCATTTCTTTAGAGGGGCAGCCCGGATTTTGGCTGCCCTACCCCATCGAGTACAAGCACGGCCGCGAAAAAGAGACCGATGCCGACCGCTTGCAGCTCTGCGCCGAAGCCATGGCACTTGAGGAAATGCTCGTGTGCGATATTCCCGCGGGCGCGCTCTACTACATAGAAACGCGCCGCCGCGAGGTTGTTCCGTTCACGGATGAACTCCGCCGCAAAACGGAAGACACCGCTGCCGAAATGAACCGCTATTTCACCCGCGGCTACACACCAAAAGTCAAACCCGGCAAGCACTGCAACGCCTGCTCGTTAAAATCGATTTGTCTGCCGGTGCTGTGCAGCCGTGCAGATCCCGTCTCGTACCTGCGCGCCCACATTTTTGAAAGCGAGGAGGATACCCCGTGAGACAACTGCTCAACACCCTGTTCGTGCTCAGCGAAGACGCGTATCTCTCCGTAAACGGCGAAAATGTCGTCATCAGCCGCGAGCAAATGGAAGTCGCGCGCTTCCCGCTGCACACGCTCGAGGGCATTCTCTGTTTCTCCTACGCCGGCGCAAGTCCCGCCTTGATGGGTGCCTGCGTGCAGCGCGGTGTGGACATCGCGTTTTTCTCCCCGCGCGGGCAGTTTTTGGCACGCACCGTCGGCGAAGAACGTGGCAACGTCCTCCTGCGGCAAACGCAGAATCGCGTGTCCGATGATCCCTATCAAAGCTGCCGCTACGCCCGCGGGTTCATCCTCGGCAAGGTCTATAACGCCCGCTGGGTCTTAGAGCGCGCCACGCGTGACCACCCCCAGCGCGTACCCGTGGAAGCGTTTAAAACAGTCGCCGCACAAATGGCACAGTCTTTGCCGCTCATCGCCTCCTGCGAAGACCCCGCGCAGCTGCTCGGCTTAGAGGGCGAAGCCGCAAAGCTGTATTTTGGTGTGTTTAATCACCTCGTTTTGCAGCAGCAAAGCGACTTCCGTTTTACCTCGCGTAACCGCCGACCACCGCTCGATAACATCAACGCCTTGCTTTCGTTCGCCTATACACTCCTCACGCGCGACTGCACCGCCGCGCTCGAAAGTGCCGGGCTCGACCCGTACATCGGCTTCATGCACCGCCCAAGACCCGGTCGCTGCAGTCTCGCACTCGACCTCATGGAGGAGCTGCGCGCCGTGTATGCCGACCGCTTTGTGCTCTCCTGCGTGAACCGCAAGATCATCACCGCAAAGCACCTGCAAAAGCAGGAAAGCGGCGCCGTGCTTTTAACGGACGACGGTCGCCGCGCATTTCTCGGCGCATGGCAAAGCAAAAAGCAGGAGCAAATCACGCACCCGTTTTTAAAAGTGAAGATTCCGTGGGGGCTCGTGCCCTACGTGCAGGCGCTCCTGCTCGCCCGCACCCTGCGCGGCGATCTGGAAGCGTATCCGCCGTTTTTCTGGAAGTGAGGTCAAAATGCTGGTCTTAATTACCTACGACGTCAACACGGAGACCGCCGCCGGGAAAAAGCGTCTCCGCAAAGTCGCTAAAAAGTGCGTAGACCACGGGCAGCGCGTACAAAACTCCGTTTTCGAGTGCTTGCTGACCGCCGCGCAGTATGTTACACTGAAGGCAGAGCTCACCGCGCTCATCGAGCCCGAAACGGACAGCCTGCGGTTTTACCGCCTCGGCAATCAATATAAGCAAAATGTAGAGCACGTCGGCGTACAGCCCACCTACGCGCAGGATTCCGTCCTGCTCATCTGATTACCCGCAGTGCGAAGCCAAAGCGCACACGCTTTTCCCGCTTCCTTCGCACCAAATTAAAACCCAAAATTTGTCCTTTTTAAAACGCCACCGGCAAATTTTTCTCTTTCCGCGTCTTAAAGAGGCAAATTCTTCTCCCTTTTGCGCAAAAACAGACAAAAACTTTGTCCGTTTTTGCTGTCGCCCTCCACCCGGAGGGCGTGGATAGAAATATCGACCCCTCGGCCCGTGGCCTGATGGAGGAGG
>OMNT01004059.1_pt1 | contig 10035 bp, 9 predicted proteins | sample 1672551 | NCBI WGS metagenome assembly OMNT01 (sample SAMEA3136698, study PRJEB25190) | human gut metagenome
GTGGCCATCGGCCAGGGCCGCTGACGCCATGCGGCTGGAAAAGCTCATCCTGGCCAACTTCCGCAACATCCAGAGCGCCGACCTTCGCCCCGGCGAGGAGCTGACGGTCATCACCGGGGCCAACGGCCAGGGCAAGACGAACCTTCTGGAAGCGGTGTGGCTGCTCACCGGGGCCAAGAGCTTCCGGGGCGCAAAGGACCCCCAGCTCATCCGGGAGGGCCAGCAGTTTGCCGTGATGGAAGGGGCCATCTTCCGCCAGGACCGGGGCGAGGACTACATCCGCATCACCGTGGGCACCAAGGAGAGCCCCCGCCCGGGGCGCACCGCCAAGCTGAACGGGGCGGACGCGGGCCGCGCGGAGGACGGCGCCCCCAGAAGATGGGGTGATACATCACCGTCGGCACGCCCATGCCGGGCATCATGTAGCGGCGGCGATAGCGGCGATAACGCATGCCGTCAAGCATGATCCAGAGGACAAAGAATATGATGAGGATCATGATGAACATCACACCGTTGGCCGCCTCGTCCAGCGCCGCCTCGCTCTGCTGATACTGCTGGCTCAGCTCCACATGGAGCGCGGCGCAAAGCGAGCGCACCGCCGCGTCATAATCGCCCTTCTGCACGTTATCCGCCATGCAGGAGGCAACAAAGCTCTGCGAAAGGCCGCTGAGCAGATCATAGAAATCGCCGCTGGCGACCAGATAATAGTCCTGCTGCTGTTTGGCGATGACAAGAATGGCGTCATTTGAGCCAAGCTGCATCGTGTCCGCATAGTCATACGCCGTATTCTCGAGATTATCCGACGACTGCACCGTGACGACAGCCATGATGCTGCCGAACATCTTGTCCCAGTTAGCGTTATAGAGGCTGACCGCCTTTTCGGCCTTGTCCGAAAGGACGTTCGCCTCGTCGCGCACGTACTGCTCGAACGCCGCCGTGGAAAGCGAGGGATCGAGCTTTTCTCCGCCCTCCGGCGTAGAGACGGCGGGCGCCTTATGAAGGCCCCACGCACTGGATGCGACGATCGCCAGAATCAGCACGACGATGGCGACGCCGCGTTTTTGAAAGAATTTCATATGCTTCTCCTATCCGGAGCGTCTCAGCTTCTCAGCTCCATGAGCTTCTGCTTCAGCTCACCTTCGATGCGGCCGAGCTCGACCTCCGCTTCCTTGCGCTTCTGCGCGCCCTCGCGCTGGATGTTCACAACCTCGTCGAGCGTGGAGACGAGCTGCTCGTTCGTGTGCTGCAGCGTCTCGATATCGACGATGCTGCGCTCGGCTTCCTTTGCCGTGGCGATGGTGCCCATCTTGAGCATGTCGGCGTTCTTTTTGAGAAGCTCGTTCGTCGTCTGCGCCACCGCGCTCTGTGCGGCCGTGGCCTGACGGCTGTGCTCCATGCCGAGCGCGAGCACCATCTGGCTCTTCCAGAGGGGGATGGTGTTGACGAGCGAGGACTGGATCTTTTCGACCATCAGCGTGTCGTTGTTCTGGAGAAGTCTCGTCTGCGGGCCCATCTGGAGCGACACCATGCGCGTGAGCTCCAGGTCGTGCAGCTTCTTTTCAAAGCGGTCGCACTTCTGCGCGTAGTCGTTGTAGGCCTGCGCATCCTCGGCAAGGCCGCTCGCCTCCGCCTTCTTGCGCAGCTCCTCGAGCTCGCCGGAGCGGACCTCGGCCAGACGCTTTTTGCCCGCGATGATATACATGGTCAGTTCTTTGTAGTACTTGAGGTTCAGCTCATACATCTGGTCGAGCATCGCGATGTCCTTCATCAGCGTGACCTGATGCTTTTCAAGCTCAGAAACAATGCGGTTCACGCTCGTCTCGGCCTTGCCGTACTGCGCGCGCATCAGCTCGAGCTTATCCTTCTGCTTGTGGAACAGGCCTGCGAAGCCCTTCTTCTCCTCCTGACCGAAGCCCTTGACCTCGACGACGAGGTTCGAGAGCGTCTCGCCCACCTCGCCAAGATCCTTGTTGCGCACGGAGGAGAGGGCATTTTCCGAGAACGTCGCCACGCTCTTCTGCGCGGCCACGCCGTAGTTGAGCACAAGGTTCGTATCCGTAATGTCGATCTTTTTCGCAAAATCGTCGACGGCTTTCTTCTCCTGCTCGGTGAGCATGCTCTCATCGACCTTGACAGGCTCGACTTCCTTTTTCTCCGCCTCGGGCGCGGCAGGCGCTTCGGGCGTAAGCGTCAGCTCAGGGACGGCCTCCTGCGCCGCTTCGGTGGGGTTCAGGGTCAGCTCGGGCATCATGTTGTCGCTCATATCATTTCTCCTCCGTATTTTGGCTTTGAGTTTGTTCTTTTTCGTGCTTTTTGATGCGCTGGATGCGGCGCAGGCACAGCAGCGTGGCCAACGCCCAAATCAGCGCGGAATAGTAAAGCGTATCCCTGTGCAGATGCAGCGCGCCGATGATGCTTGCCACACACATGATGGCAAAGATTGCACAGAAGATCGGGTCGAGCCACACGCCCTTCAGCCGTTTCAATATCCACGCATTGACCTTGGCGTTGAACGCCATCACTTTCTTTCGCATCGCTTACTCCTTTATAGTTCGAGCTTGATGTCGTCCTGCGAGGCGGTCGCCGTGCCGGACTCGGCATGCAGCTCGCCAGTATCCTCGCTCAGGCCCTCGCGCTTCATCATGTTCTCAAGCACCGTGATATCGGCGGAAATATCCATCGCCTCGCTGCCGAAGAGCATGTCGAGCTGCTTTTCAAAAGCCGTAACGATCGTGCCCATCATACTCTCCACGCGCTGCATGGTCGCGTCGATGTTCTCGCCGCTCACGCCCTGCGCGCCCATACGGTCATAGGCGTTCAAGAGCTTGAGGGTCGTGGGCAGGTAGTAGTCCATGAACTTGCGGATCTGCGGCAGCTTCGACGGGTCGGATTTGACCTGCGCGAAAATTTTCGCGCTCAGGTCCTCGAGCCGGTCGATGTCGGCAGAGATCTTCTCATCCTTGATGGACGTGTTGAGCCGCTTCATCTCGGAGATGGCGAGATTGCCGTCCTTGATCATCTTGTCGAGCTCGGGGTTGCCGGTGCTCTCCTCTTTTTTCGGCGGGTCAGGCACAGTGACCTCCACCGTGCCGCACACGGCGTTCATAATGAAGAACACCACCCCCGACACGACCGCCACAAAGAGGAAATGCGGCACGCGGTAAAGCGGGAACAGCAGCGCATAAATGACCCATGTTCCCGCTGCGGCGTAATAGGGTACGGTGGATCTGCGTTTGACAGTTGCCAAGACGATCCCCTCCTGTTTTCATAAATATTTTGACTGATATATGATATCACATCGCATCAGCGCGGTCAAGCAAAGCAAGCGCTTGAAACATTGCAATATCGCACTTTTTACAAAAGAAGGCGGCGTCCGGTCCAGGACGCCGCCTTCTTGCAAAATACTGCGTTTTCTTATTCGTTTCGGATGGCTTCGAGCGCCGAGATCTTGACCGCCTTGTTCGCGGGCTGATAGCCGGACACCAGTCCGACCAGCACCGAGAACACCAGCGCGAAAATCACGAGCTCCGGCTTGATGACGGACGTGCGCACCACGCCTTCGCCGCCGATGAGCGCCTGCTTGATAAGCTCCCACGTGACGCCCCCGCCGCCGAACGCGCCGAACGAGAACAGATTGATGATGACGGATATGATGAAGCTGAAAATAAGCCCCAAAATGCCGCCGAGAAGGCCGATGCTGCCCGCCTCCATGAGGAACATCGCGCGGATATCGCGCACATAGCAGCCAAGCGCCTTCATGATACCGATCTCCTTCGTACGCTCGGAGATGGACATGATCATCGTGTTCGTGATGCCGATGGCCGCGACCAGAAGCGAGATCGCGCCGAGACCGCCGAGCATCAGCTCGATCTGGCGGGTCTGCTTGTTGAGCTCATCGCGCATGCTCTGCATAGAATACGTACTGTAGCCCAGGTCCTTGATGGACTGCTCCACATCCGACACGGCGTCGAGGCTCTCAGCCTTGACGTTGATGCTTGAATACTCGAACTTCGTGTCGGTCTTGCCGGTCAGGTCCTGAATAAGAGCTTTGAGCGCATTGATGTCCATCATCACGCCGTCGCTCGTCTCATAGCCCTTGCCCCGATCTTCCTTCATCACACCGACGACCTTGAGCTCGACCTCATAGGGGGTAGGTTCGGTGCCTGTACCGTCGTCATACGGTGTGAGTACCATGGTGATGCTCGTCTTGAGCGGGTCAAAAAACGGGTCGGGGACCTTTTCCGTGTCGATATTGCCGTTTTCGTCCCAGATATATCGGTCGACATAATTTCTGCCATCCGGCATCAGCGTATCGAAGAAGTTATAGGCAAAATACTGGCCCACGACCACCTCGTCGCTGCTCTCCGGATACCGCCCGTCCATCAGCTCAAAGCCCATGTCCTCAAGGGCGCTCGAGTCAATGCCGGCAAAATCGACCCAGTTGGCCGTGTAGCGGCCGTTGACGCCCGCTTTGAAGCCTACATTATATCCGTCGAGACTTGCCTTGGGCATGACGGCCTGCACGCCCGCGATCTCGTGGAAGCTCTCGACCGCCTTGTCGTCAAGCTTGCTCTCCGTCTGCGTGCCGGTGCTCTGGTTGTAGCCGCGGTAGACCTCGATGATGGAGAGGTCGCCCATATTTTTGAGCATCTGGTCGTACGACTCCTGCATGCCCGCGCCGATGGAGACCATCACGATGATGGACGTACAGCCGATGAACACGCCCAGCACCGTCAGGATCGTGCGTCCTTTGCGCCGTGACAGGCTGTCAAAGCACATTTTCAGGATGTCTGCGAATCTCATTTTTTCTGCTCCTCAGCACCCGTGGCCGCAGTCTCTTTGCTTTCAGCCGCCGCGGCTTCCGCTGCCTCCTGCTTCTCCTCGGCGAGCTCCTCTTCGTCCCACTTGTCCCAGAGCGCCTGCTCGGCCTTCTGCTTGGCCTTCTTCTTGCGGGCGCGGAGCACGATCAAAAGGACGATGAGCGCGGCGACTACCGCGATGATGACGTACTTCCACGGGAAGGTGTTCGCCGGCTCGGGGTCGATCATGCCGGGGTCGTCCGTGCCGGGGTCGGCCGGCTCATAGGCCATGGCTTCGACCGTCGCTTCAAAGACGCGCTCTTTCGTGTTGCCGTTGGAGTCCTCGTAGGTGATGACGATCTTGACCTGATTCTCGCCCTCCAGCTGCGGGGTCACGGCAAAGGCGATGGTGCCGTTCTTGCCGCCGTCGATCGTGCCGACGCGCTGATAAGGCGTGGGGGAATCAATGTCACCGGAGATGGTCGCCTCAACGTTGTTGATGGCGCTCTTGCCCTTGTTGACATAGTCGATCGTCAGGCTCGTCTCCTCGCCGACATAGCCGGTGTAGGAGGTCTTGGGCTCGCTGAGCTCAAAGCGGTCGGGCTGGTAAAGAGGAACGCTCAGCGACAGCGTGGCGTTTCCCGACTTTCTTGCGTTCTGGTCAACATATTCATAGGTCACGTCGATCTTGACGTCCTGCGCGCTGGCGCTGATGAGCTGCGCGGCCTTCATCGGCACGGTGACGGTCTTGCTGCCGCTCGCGGCGACAGACTCAAAGTAGAACGTGTTCGTCGAGCCGTTGAGCATCAGGTCCTGACCGCCGGTGACGGTGACCATGACGTTTTCGATCTTGATGGTCTTGCTGGTGTTCGTGAACGAGAAGCTCAGGTTCGTGCTTGAGCCCGCCGCAACGGACGAACCGCCGTAGTTGTACTTCGAGAGAATGACGATGGGCGTGGGGCTCGCAATGGTCTCCTCGTCCTTCGTATCCTTGGTAACGGTGGAGAGAACGTTCACGCTGCCGCTGGCGCTGCCGCCGGTGAGCTGCGTGCCGTTGTCATAGTAGAACGACAGCGTGGCGTCAATCGTCTGCATCTGGGACTCGATCTTGTCGGGCGCCTTGACCGTCACAGTGACGGCCGTGTCGCGGCCCGCGCGGATATCGTCGAGCATGTAGTCCTGGCTGCCCATGATGAGAAGCGATCCGGAGGATTTGAGCGTCAGGATAGGGTCGCGCATGGCGGTCGTGCCGGCGTTCTGGATGTAAACGGTGATGGTCTTCGTCTCGCCCGCGGCAATAGACGTGCTCGTGCCGTCGGAGTTGAAGACGGCGCGCGGCTCGGGAATCGTTTCCGGCGTCGGCTCGGGTGCGGGCGTCGGCTCGGTGTAGGGCACGCACTCGCGCACCGGAACGGTGTTGCCGTCCTGATAGCCGCCGCCGTTGCCTTCATAATAAATTGTAAAGGCAAGCTGCTTGCCGCTGTCGCCGGTGTAGGTCAGGCCGGTGAACGTAACGGTATATTCGCCGTTCTGTCCGCTTGCAACAGCGCTCGCCGTACCGTCCTGAAAGCTGTCAAGGCCGCGCACGACGCGGATCGAATCGTTGCTGCCGTCCGTGCGGGATAAGTAGACCGTGATATCCACCGTATCGCCGGTGTAAATGCTGCTTCTGCTGGCCCGGTAGCCGGTGATCAGAAAGCTGGTTCCCGTCCGTGCCGTCGTGCCTCCGCCCGTCGCTTTGGCGACATTCACAGGCAGCAGCGCTGCGCACAGCACAAGGGCAAGGCAGAGCGAGAGCAGGGATCTTGAAATGCGTTTCATGTTCGATTTCCTCCGTTATTCGATATAAGGTGCGGCGTCGATCTCCGCCTTGACCTGATTTTCTACGTTGCTGACGATCCTGCCGTCGATGAGCGTGACGATGCGGTCGGCATACTCGGTCATCTCCGGATCGTGGGAGACGAGCACGATCGTCTGGTGGAAGCGCTTGGCAAAGCCGCGGATCATGTGCATGACCTCTTTCGTCGTCTTCGAGTCGAGGTTGCCGGTCGGCTCGTCGGCGAACACGACCTCGGGGCGCGTGACGAACGCGCGTGCGATGCCCACACGCTGCTGCTGTCCGCCGGACATCTGGTTCGGAAAGTGGTCCATGCGGTCCTTCAGTCCCACGCGGCAGAGCATTTTCTTCGCCTCCAGCAGCCGCACATCCGGGTCGATGCCCTTGAACATCAGCGGCATGGCCACGTTTTCCGCCGCCGTCAGCTCCGGCAGCAGGTTGTAGGACTGGAAGACGAAGCCGATGTGCTTCTGCCGAAAGGCCGCGAGCTGATTTTCGTTGAGCTGTGAGATCGGCACGCCGCCGATGCGCACCACGCCGCGCGTGGGCTTTTCGAGTCCCGCCAGCTGGTTGAGCAGCGTCGATTTGCCGCTGCCGGACGTGCCGAAGATGCAGCACACCTCGCCCCGCGGGATGTCGAGGTCAATATTGTGCAGTGCGACCACGTGCTCCTGCCCCATCATGTACACCTTTCGGAGCTTTCGCACCGAAATGACGGGCTTCTGGTCATTTGCCATCGCAGTTTCTCCTCAATTTTAATCTTGGGTCCATTATAATCTCATCTTATGAGGAAGTCGTTACAATCAGGCGCGATTTGGTTACAAATTATTTAAGAGTTCCTTAATTCTCGCACCGAGCCTCTTTCCTGTATTATTTAGACGGAATTTATCGAAAAATGTTTCATCCTTTTTGAAAAAAACGGCGGACTTTTTTGAAGTCCGCCGTTTTTTAAGTTCATGCCGTTTTAGTTCAGCGGCACGTCGGGCACGACGTAGACCGTCATCTCTTCGCCATTTGTGTCGATGGACACAGTGTCGTCGATGGGCTGCGTCAGCGCCGCGTCCGCGTAGAGTGTGCAACCGCTGCGGCAACAGATGTTGACATACGTCCCCCTCGCCACATGGTATTCATTCACCCACCAGTCTTCGCCCCCTTCTTCCGCAGGGAGGCAGACCGTCAGCAGGCAGGCGGGTCTCGTGTCGTCCGTCGCGTACACGACATCGTTCAGAAGGTAGCGGCCTGACTTGTAGGGTTCTGTTTTGTAGGGTTCATCGTAGCTCCAGTTGTAGAGCGTCGTGCCCATCTCCGTCGCGCCGCCCGCGCCGTCCGCCATATAGTCGGTCACGGACATGGCGAGAAGCTCGCCCGTCTCGGGATCGGCGTAGTAAAGGGTCGTATAGTAGTAGCCGTCCTGGTCTTCAAAGCGCGTGGTGGTCGAGAGCAGCACCGCGCCGTCCTGCTCGCTGCGCACGTCGAGCGTTTCCTCGGCGTTTTTGGCGGCGGGATCGGCGCACTGCGGCAGTATGTCAAGGAGATACTCCGTCCCCTCGCCCGGAATGGGATAGATGTTCAGGCTTGCGTTATCGTCGCTCGCCATGCGCGTGGCGTACAGTCTGCCACACCCCTCGCTCCACAGCTCATCCTCGCCCGGGCCGCTGTTGGCGGTATAGCTGTAGTGCGAGGACATGAGGATCGTGCTGTCGCCCCCGTCCGTGTACTGCAATCTCGCGGTGTAGGCCACCTCGCCGTCCCGGTCGGTGCCCTGAATGTTCACGGTCACGGCGTCGTACTTTGCAAGCAGCATGCACGGATCGTTGACCTCGCGCAGTGTTTCGAGCGTCACGTCCATCGGCGTGTCGTCCTTGCCGCCGTTCCCATCGTCCTTGCCGTCCTGCATGCCGCAGCCCGCGAGCAGACTCATCACGCAAAGCGCGCCAATGCCTGCTTTCTTCCAGTTTTTCACCTTGGTTTCCTCCTTTGGGTTTGGGACGCGGAATCATTCGCGTCATGGTTGTTCTTCACTGCTGTCGGGAATGTTGCCGCTCTTTACATAGACGGTCGTGCTGCCGCCGTCCGGCCACTCGATCTCAGGGGTTTGATACTCCTGCGTCATGGCGGCGTCGTAGTAGGAGCGCAGCTCCTGACTGCCGCTTAAGTAAAGGAGCGAGCTCAGCGGCACGGTGACATTCTGCTCGCGCTCCTGCTCCGTACCGCGGTCCCACACGATCGTTACCTCGCACCTGGGGCCGTCGTCCGACAGCATCTGCGCGTAGAGGTCTTTCTCCGGCTCGTAGGGGCGGTCATAGTCGAAGGTGTACTGCTCTGTTCCATAGCAGATGTCCTCCCCGTTTGCGTTCTTCGAGCGCAGCTCCATCCGCGCGCTCAGCAGATCGTCGGAGGTTGGGTCGACGCAATACTGCTCCAGCGAATACGCGTTGTCGTCATCGCCGCCGATCAGGCGCGATTTGACCTCGAATACAAGCTTGCCATCCTGCTCATACGGCTCTCCGGCTTCTACGCTCACACCGTCGCCGACAATGGTCAGATATGGCAGCGGGAGGATACTCTTTTCGTACCAATTCCCCGCGGCAAACACCGTCACGTCGATGCGTCCCATAACGCCGCTCTCGTCGTTCCCTGCCGCAATGAGGCTCATTCCGTTTGGAACATCGTCTGAGCAGACATCCATGCTGTAAACATCGCTCTCGCCATACTCATCACTGCTCCATCTGTGCCGCCAGCTCTGCCATCTTTCCTTTTCGTCAAGCGTATACTGATCGGTCGCTTTTTCGGCCAGGCCGCGGTTCCTGCTGTCCACGCTCTCACAAGTGACAGTCACCACCTCGTGCCGCTCGAGCAGCGCAGAGATCGTGTTCCGCTCACAGACGTCTTCATAGGTGATGGGATGCTCTTCCGCCATATCGGTCTGTTTCTCCGTCTCTCTGCAGCCCATGAGCAGCAGCGCGGCGGCAAGTGCGAGGGCACTCATTAGTCCCCAGCGGTTCATTTTGTTTCTCCTCTCATCGTCTTCTTTCCATCTTGATTATGCGGAGCTTTTTTCGTTCCGTACATTCTCTTAGACGAGAAATTTCTCAAAAAGTTTCACCCTTATGATTTTTTTAAGAAACTTTTTTCTTTCCCGTGCGAGCTCTTGCATTTTCCGCCGATGCGGCATACAATGAGGACACATTTCACCCGGGAGGGGCGTTTTTATGAACTATATCGGCATCGACCTCGGCGGCACGAACATCAAGGGCGCACTCGTGAGCGCGAAGGGCGAGATCTTAAAGGAGCATTCTATCCCGACGCGCGTCGATCTCGGCCCCGAGGCCGTCGCGGGGCGCATCGGTCAGGTCATCGCGCAGCTCTCTATCGGCGAGGACACCGTCGGCGGCGTGG
>OMNT01004064.1_pt1 | contig 10023 bp, 4 predicted proteins | sample 1672551 | NCBI WGS metagenome assembly OMNT01 (sample SAMEA3136698, study PRJEB25190) | human gut metagenome
ACCTCAACCGCGCGCTTGTTGTTGAGCGCGATGTTGCTGAGGCGCACGGCTTTGAGATTGTCAACGCCATCCCGCAGTTGCACGCGGGCGGCTCGTTCGCCATGACGGCGTGGGCCAATTTCAAGGATCCCGTGCTCGTCGAGACGATCGTTGCAGATGCAGGCATTGACATCGGCGGCACGCTGATTGGCATGCACCTGCGCCGTGTTGCGATTCCTGTCCGGCTGTCGATCAAAAAGATCGGCGAGGCGAACATCCTCTGTGCCCGTACCCGCCCCAAGTATATCGGCGGCGCCAGAGCCGTCTATCAGGAACTGTAAATGAAAAGCGCCAGCCCGAGCGGCTGGCGCTTTTTGTGAGTTCTATGGATTCGGTCAGATGATCCGGCCGAGGCCCGCGGTCTTCGCAGCCTGGGCAGCGCGGCGCAGGGCAGAGACGGGCTCGCCCTCGAGGAAGTAGGCGTACATGTCGAGGATCATCCCGGCCAGCTCCGAATCAGCCTCCAGACCGGAGACCTCCTTCAGCACCTTGGCGGCCTCCTCCTTCGACTGCTCGATGCCTGCCTCGTTCAGATAGCGGTACACCGCGCCGGCTGCGCCGACGGCGATATACGCGGGCTTCACACCCTGCTCCAGGCACAGCAGGCTTGAGCCGATCAGACGGTCAGCCGCGCTGAGTTTTCTTGTCGGGTCGCCGCCGACACGCTTGCAGGTGTCCTTCAGGGCGGCATTGCGGAAGCGGCCCAGCAGATCGGTGATGTGCAGCATCAGGCTTTCCAACTCGACGCCGTACTTCTTAGAAAGTCCCAGCGCGCTCTCGAGCATGGCATTCTGCACGATGTTCAGAATTTCGGGATCATCGATGGACTGGTAGATGTATTTGCGGCCCTCGTAACCGCCCAGATACGCGCAGGTCGCGTGGCCCATGTTGTGGACGTACAGCTTGCGCTTGATATAGAAGTCAAACGGCTCGAACGGGACCATGTTCGTGATCTCGGGGATCTCGCCCTTGAACGCGGCCTTGTCGACGGGCAGGAAGCCGTAGCGCTCGACGCAGACGCGCATCGGATCGCCATCCTTCATCTCCTCGGTCTGCACCGGGACCATGCGGCCAATGGAGGCCTCGACCAGGCCGACCTTCTCATCGAAGTGCTTCTTTTCTTCGTCGGTCAGCAGGTCCTTCAGCATGCCTTCCATGACCTTGTTGGCGTCCATCAGGTTCTCGCAGATGATGATGTTGAGCGGACGGTCGTCCCGCGCCCAGCGCTTTCTGAGACCCGCGACGATGTTGCCGACGATGAACTTGAGAATTCTCGCACCGACCGCCGTCGCCATGATGTCGCAGTTGGCGATCGCTTCGGAGGCCGCCTCCTGATCGTTGCCGTTGACCGCAGTGACGTGCTCAATCACGACGTCCTCATGCCCCTCGCTCGAGACATAGCGGACGGGGTACTGCTTCTTTTCCTGCAGCGCCTTGACCACGGGCTCCGCCACGTCGATGAATGTGACCTCGTAGCCGGACTGGCTGAGCGTTGCGCCGATAAAGCCGCGGCCGATGTTGCCGCCGCCGTACATAACTGCCTGTTTCATAGTGATTCTGACCCTCTTTTTTTATTTCTTGCCGTACAGCTCGTACAGCTTCAGGACTTCATCCTTCGTCTTCACGCCGTCGGACGCGCTGACCTCGCTGAGGGAGGCCGCCGCGCTGCAAGCGCCGAGCTTCAGCGCCTCCGGCAGCGGCATATCCGTTTCCGCTGCGTACAGAACGCCCGCGCAGAACGCATCGCCCGCGCCGACCGTGCCCTTGATATAGCCCTTCGGGAGCTTCAGGCTCTCAAATTCATAGTAATTGCCGTTCTCGTCCATGCCGCAGCCGATCTCCGGGCAGTGGATGACGGCCCACTTCGCAACGCCCAGCTCGTGGAGCTTCTGCAGCGCGGCCTTCATGTTTTCCACATGCAGTGCGCCCATTTCATCACGCAGCAAAACGCCGGTCGTCTGCTGTGCTTCCAGTTCGTTGATGATGCAGTAATCCGTGTACCGGAGCGCCGGAGTGACCAGCCGCGCAAAGCGCTCACCCGCTTCGGAGACGACGTCGATGGACGTCTTCATCCCGGCCTGCTGTACCCGGTGCAGGAGCCGTGCCATCTTCGTGCCGTATTCCACGTCCGGCTCGTCCAGATGCGGAAGCAAAAGGATATAGCCGATGTGGAAAATGTCGACGTTCAGCTTGTCCCAGTCGATATCGTCCTCTCCGTAATGGGCGTTGCCGCCTGCGTACTGGAAGAAGGTGCGCTCCTTTGTCTGGTTGTTGGACATAACGGCTGTGAACGACGTATCGCCGCTGCGCCGGACCATGGAAAGGTCGATATTCTTGTATTTTCCCATCTCCTGCAGGACAAAATCGCCCTCGGCGTCATGCCCGGCAAAGCCGGAGGCCACGAGCGGAAGCTGGGGATCGAGTCTTGCGAGGTCCGAAATGGTGTTGCAGACCGAGCCGCCGGTGGACTGCTTGATGCCCTCGGTGATGTGCGTCAGCTCATTCTGCTTCGGCCAGGTCTCAATGGGGTAGGTAATATCCACGATCATATTACCTGCGCAGCAAATTCCTTTTTTCATACTTCCTCCCTGTGTTTTTGCAGAACCTGGGCTGGAACTCCGGCCCATCCGGCAATTCTGCCTTGTTTTTCTGCTCTGATACTGTTATTATGAGGGACAAGGGCAGGCTTATCACCGATAAATCTGCTTCCACATCCCGACAATGATGCGATTTGGTGAAAATATGGAACTGTACAACGAATATGAGCTGATCTCGCACTCCAAACTGGCCGACTGCTCGATGTTCATCGTCGACATGGTCTACCGCCCCATGCACCTGCACAAGGAGATGGAGCTGTGCTACATCCTGAGCGGTACCTGCCGCGTCAGTACCGACCGGCAGAGCTTCACCGCCGGCGCCGGCGGCGTTCTGCTCTTTGACGCGGGTGCGGGCCATGAGATCTGGGCCGTGGGCGCGCCCGCGCGGATCCTGACGCTGCAGCTGTCGCACGGCTTCTGCAGCCGCTTCTATCCGCAGATCCGCAATGTCCGCTTCGGCTGCCGCCTGCTCTCCGACTGCCTGTCGGAGCTTTCCCTGCACACGCTGCAGCATGCCATGCTGCAGGCGTTTTCCGAATACCTGCTCGACTCGCCGCAGGCCATGTTCGCCTGCATGGCGCAGATCCACGCGATTTTTGCGCTTTTGCTGCAGGGCGTGCCCTACCGCGTGCTGAGCGACACGGAAAACACCACCCAGACACGCAACGCCGAGCGCATGCACCGGATCCTGCACTATCTCGAGACGCATTATTCCGAACCCGTCCGCCTCAGCGAGATCGCGAAGACCGAGGGGCTCACGCAGACGTACCTGTCGCACCTGTTCCGCGAGCAGCTGCATATCCCGTTTCAGGAGTATCTGGCCCGGCTCCGGCTGGAGGCGGCCATGCTGCTGCTGCGCCAGTCCGACACGCACACGCTGATTATGGAAAAGGGCTATCGCGACAGCGATTACCAGCAGATCATGCTGGAGCTCTGTCCGGAGCTGCTGGAAACGAAGTCCGGAAGCCCCCTGCACAGTCATCGCCTGCCCTTTTTGCGCAACATCATCACCGTGGGCTTCCGCCAGAACGGCGCGATCTCCTGGGATGAGGCGCTGGAGCGCGGCAGGACCGTGCCGGTGGAGGAGGTTCGCCGTCTGGCGGCCCAGGTCTCGCCCCACGACGTGTGCAACATGCAGTACACCTCCGGCACGACGGGCTTCCCGAAGGGCGTCATGCTGACGCACTACAACGTCGTCAACGACGGCAAATGCATCGGCGACCGGATGGATCTGTCCACGGCCGACCGGATGATGATCCAGGTGCCGATGTTCCACTGCTTCGGCATGGTGCTCTCCATGACCTCCTGCATGACGCACGGCGCGACGCTCTGCCCGATGCCGTATTTCTCGGCCAAGGTCTCGCTCGCCTGCATCAACCAGGAGCGCATCACCTGCTTCAACGGCGTGCCGACGATGTTCATCGCCATGTTCAACCATCCGGACTACAAAAAGACCGATTTTTCCTACATGCGCACCGGCATCATGGCCGGTTCCGGCTGCCCGCCGGAGCTCATGCGCCGGGCTGCCCAGCCGGACGAGATGCACATGACCGACATCGTCAGCGTCTACGGCCAGACCGAATCCGCCCCCGGCAGCACCATGAGCGCCTGCGGCGACCCGCTCGATCTGCGGTGCAACACGGTCGGCTACGCTTTCCCGCACATCGAGTGCAAGATCATCGACCCCGAGACCGGCGAGGAGGTGCCGGACGGCGTCAACGGCGAGTTCTGCTCGCGCGGCTACAACACCATGAAGGGCTACTACAAGATGCCCGAGGCCACGGCCGCCACCGTCGACAAGGAGGGCTGGCTGCACTCCGGCGATCTGGCCTGCCGGGATGAAAACGGCTGCTACCGCATCACCGGGCGGCTCAAGGACATGATCATCCGCGGCGGCGAGAACATCTACCCCAAGGAGATCGAGGAATTCATCTACACCCACCCGGCCGTCAAGGACGTACAGGTCATCGGCGTGCCGGACAGGAAATACGGCGAGGAGGCCACGGCAGGTTCGGTGGGGGTGCCGGACTTGGAGGACGAGATGTTCGCCTACATCCGGGCCAGCCTCGCCCGCCACAAGGTCCCGAAATACATCCGCTTCACAGACGCCTTCCCGATGAACGCGGCCGGCAAGATCCTCAAGTACAAGATGCGCGAGGACGCCACGCGCGAGCTGGGGCTCGACGGCGCGGCCGGGATCGATACAGCGAAGACGGCTGAGCAAATTCAATAAAAATCAGGCCCGACTTGAGGGGGATATCACCGCAGGATCGATAAATTTTTTACAGGGTCTTGACAGACGGCAGCGTCTGTGATAAAAAAATGGGGCAAGTTCAAATCAGCAAAGACGATGACGAAGACGGTCGGACAGACTGCTTTCAGAGAGCCGGTGGTTGGTGCAAACCGGCAGCAGGACCTCCACAGGCCCATCGCTTCCGAGTCGAAGGCCCGAACACATTGCGTTTTGCAAGTAGGCGTCTTCCGTTTGCCCGCGTTAAGGGATAGGATCTGTCGGGATCTGAAGCGGCGGCAAGGAATTTTGCCGCAATTTGAGTGGTACCACGGGCTTGATTTTCAGCTCGCCTCAAGAGGTTTCTTGAGGCGAGCTTTTTGTTTTTCATTTTTGAAGGAGGAATCCCCCCATGACGACCCAGACAACAACGACCCCCGCCGTAAGCCCCCTGATGGAGATCGCGCTCCGTATCCGCGAGATGCGCCGCATCACCGGCTTCACCGAAAAGGAGATGGCTGAAAAGACCGGCGTGACGGAAGCGGAATACAGAAGCTACGAGACCGGCACGGTCGATCTGCCGTTCACCTTCCTGCACAAGTGTTCACTGGCCTTCGGCCTCGAGTTGACCGATCTGCTTGAGGGCCAGTCGGCCAAGCTTTCGAGCTACAGCGTCACACGCAGGGGCTGCGGCCTCATCACCGCCGCCGAAGACGGCATCACCATCCGCAACATGGCAGCGCTGTTCCGCCAGAAGCTGGCCACGCCCTACTGGGTCACCTATCAGTATTCCGAGGAGCTGCAGCATCAGCCCATCCACACCACCACCCACGGCGGCCAGGAATTTGATCTCGTGCTCAAGGGCTCGATGCGCGTGCGCGTCGGCGACCACGAGGAGACGCTCCACGAGGGCGACAGCATCTTCTACAAGAGCTCCACGCCCCACGGCATGATCGCCGTCGGCGGCGCCGACTGCACCTTCCTCGCCATGATCATGGCGAGCACGGAGGAGGAGCAGGCCATCGTCGTCCGTCCCCGGGCCGTCGAGGAGGTCCAGCCCGAGCAGCTTCTGTGTTCGCACTTCGTCCAGCCGGTGGAGAACGAGGACGGCAGTCTCAAGGAGCTCCATTTTGCGCATGAGGACGAATTCAACTTTGCCTTCGACATCGTCGACGGCATCGCCAGAAGGAGCCCGGACAAGCTCGCCATGCTGCACGTGGCGAACGACATGACCGAGCGCCGCTTCACCTTCAAGGACATGAAGGACGGCTCGAGCCAGGCGGCCAACTACTTCACCTCCCTCGGCATCAAGCGCGGCGACCGCGTCATGCTGGTCCTGAAGCGGCACTATCAGTTCTGGTTCGCCATCCTCGGCCTGCACAAGCTCGGCGCCATCGCCATCCCGGCGACCAACCAGCTGCTTGCGCACGACTTTACCTACCGCTTCCAGGCGGCCGGCGTGAGCGCCATCGTCTGTACCGCCGACGGCGACACCGCCCATCAGGTCGATCTGGCGCTCGAGGAGACGGGCCTGCCCGTCACGAAGATCATCGCCAACGGCACGCGCGAGGGCTGGCACAGCTTTGACGACGAGTACAAGCTCTTCTCCCGCCGCTATGTCCGCGAGGCGGACGCCCCCTGCGGCAAAGATCCCATGCTCATGTTCTTCACCTCCGGCACGACCGGCTATCCGAAGATCGCCATGCACAGCTACAAATACGCGCTCGGCCACTTTGTGACCGCCAAGTACTGGCACTGGGTCCAGCCCGACGGCCTGCACTTCACGATCTCCGAGACCGGCTGGGGCAAGGCGCTCTGGGGCAAGCTCTACGGCCAGTGGCTGTGCGAAGGCGCGGTCTTCACCTACGACTTTGACCGCTTCGACGCCTCGAAGATCCTGCCCATGTTCGCCAAGTATCACATCACCACGTTCTGCGCGCCTCCCACGATGTACCGCATGCTCATCAAGCAGGATCTGTCGCAGTACGATCTTTCCTCCATCCAGCACGCGACGACGGCCGGCGAGGCGCTCAACCCCGAGGTCTTCTATCAGTTCCGCAAAGCTACCGGCCTGCAGATCGCCGAGGGCTACGGCCAGACCGAGATGACGCTCGGCATCGGCAACCTGACCGGCAATCTCATGAAGCCCGGCTCCATGGGCAAGCCCATCCCCGGCTACGGCATCGACCTGGTCGACCCGGACGGCAACCCCGTCGCCGACGGCGTCAACGGCGAGATCTGCATCAAGACGAGCGGCGATCAGCTGCCCTGCGGCCTGTTCCTCGGCTACTATCAGGACGAGGAGCGCACGAAGGCCGTCTGGCACGACGGCTGGTACCACACCGGCGACCTCGCCTGGCGCGATGAGGACGGCTTCTACTGGTATGTCGGCCGCGCGGACGACGTCATCAAGTCCTCCGGCTACCGCATCGGGCCGTTCGAGATCGAAAACGTCATCATGGAGCTGCCGTACGTGCTCGAATGCGGCGTTTCCGCCGCGCCGGACGAGATCCGCGGGCAGGTCGTCAAGGCCTCCATCGTCCTCGTCCCCGGCACCGAGGGCACGGACGAGCTCAAAAAAGAGATCCAGAACTACGTCAAGAAGCATACGGCTCCGTACAAATACCCGCGCATCGTTGTCTTCCGCGACGAACTGCCGAAGACCATCAGCGGCAAGATCATCCGAAGCAAGCTCTGATAACCGTGATTTTTCGACGATGCGGCGATTGAACCGGACCGGCATACGCTCAATATGTGTTCTCTGGGTTACGCTGGTTTGCCCCAATATGCAGCTCCGGCAGACAGGGATGATGACAACAGAAAACCACCGAAAATTTTTCTTGACAATTGCATACTTTTTCGTTATGATTCTTAACAACAATAAAGGCTACGACGGAGAGGGTTCCGCGCAAGTCCTGTTTCAGAGAGCCGGTGGATGGTGTGAACCGGTAACAGACGCGCAGAATTTGTAGCTCCCGAGCCGGAGAGAAGAACGCCCGTAATGGCAAGTAGACCTCTCCCGCGTCAGCTGCGTCAGTGCTTAGACTTTGCTGGAAGTCGATGAGTGGTATCTGTCGTGAGGCAGGTGCAATTTGAGTGGTACCGCGGGTATGCTGTATGCAGCCCGTCTCAAAGAATCATTTCTTTGAGACGGGCTTTTTGCATCCACGGAGGTAACACCATGAAAAAAGCACTCACAGGGCTGGACTTCAAAATTCAGGAAATGGCGGGACGCATCCGAGAGCTGCGCGAGATCTCCGGCTTTTCGGCGCAGACGATGGCGCTGAAAACAGGCACGAGCGAAGAAGAATATCTTCGCTGTGAGGCCGGGCAGAGCGACCTCAACTTCGCTTTTCTCTACCGCTGCGCGCTGGCTTTTGGCGTTGACGTTACAGATCTCATCGAGGGCAGCAGCCCAAAGCTTCGATCCTATACGCTGACACGCGCGGGTAATGGACAGAAGATCGAGCAGGCCCATGAGATGATCTATTACAACATGGCCTCTGGCTTTCAGAACCGCATTGCAGACCCGCTGTTCGTTGAAAACAAATACTCTGATGAAGCATTCTATTCGGACATTGAGCTGACCAGCCACGTCGGGCAGGAATGTGATCTTGTCATTCGCGGCAGTATGAAAGTTCAGGTCGGCGGACATACCGAGCTTCTGCATGAAGGCGACTGCATCTACTATGACAGCTCCATTCCGCACGGCATGGTTGCTGCGGACGCTCAGGATTGCCTGTTCTATGCGATCGTGCTCCGCCCACAGGAGCCGAGCCTCCCGGAGGCCGGCGGCGACCGCGCTGCCATGATCGAGACGGCGCAGAGTCCGGATCCGGAGGCGCGCATTTACACCCGCTTCGTCGATGCGCCCGAGGATGCAAACGGGAAACTGCAGTCCATCGCTTTCAAAAATGAGCAATCCTTCAATTTCGCATTTGACATTGTGGATGCGCTGGGCCGTGAAAAGCCTGAAAAGCTCGCCATGCTGCATGTGGCTCTGGATGGAACGGAGCGGCGGTTCACATTCAAGGACATGAAAGATGCTTCCAGCCAGGCCGCCAATTACTTTACCTCGCTCGGCATCCGACGCGGCGACCGCGTGATGCTCGTGCTCAAGCGGCATTACCAGTTCTGGTTTGCCATTCTGGGTCTGCACAAGATCGGCGCCATTGCGATTCCGGCTACCAATCAGCTTGTGGAGCATGATTTCTCTTACCGCTTCCAGGCAGCGGGCGTCAGTGCAGTTCTCTGCACGGCAGACGGCGATACTGCGTACCATGTCGACATTGCAGAGGCCGACACCGGGATGAAGTTGACAAAGATCATGGTTGGCGGCAGCCGGGACGGCTGGCACGATTTCAATGCGGAATACGGCCTGTTTTCCCGCCGCTATACGCGCAGGGACGACGCGCCCTGCGGCGACGAGCCAATGCTCATGTTCTTTACCTCCGGTACGTCCGGATACCCGAAAATTGCAGCACACAACTATAAATATCCGCTTGGACATTTTATCACTGCAAAATACTGGCATCAGGTCAACCCGGACGGGCTGCACCTGACCATCTCCGACACCGGCTGGGCCAAGAGCCTCTGGGGAAAGCTCTACGGTCAGTGGCTGTGTGAGGCGGCTGTGTTTGTTTATGATTTCGACCGCTTTGATGCAGAAAAAATTCTGCCGATGTTTGCGAAGTATCAGATCACGACATTCTGTGCGCCGCCCACGATGTACCGCATGCTGATCAAGCAGGACCTGTCCCGATTTGATCTTTCTTCTATTCAGCATGCGTCTATCGCCGGTGAAGCGCTCAATCCTGAGGTCTTCCGCCAATTTGAAAAGGCGACTGGCATGCGCATCATGGAGGGCTTTGGGCAGTCTGAATCGACGCTCATCATCGGCAATCTGGCTGGCGACAGCCATAAGATCGGCTCTATGGGCAAGCCTGTCCCACTCTACGATGTGCATCTGCTGGACAGCAGCGGGCATGAAGCGGAGGCCGGCGACACGGGGGAGATCTGCATCAACATTCAAAACGGCATTCCCTGCGGACTTGCCTACGAATACTACAACAGCCCGGAGGTCACGGCAAAAACGTGGCACGATGGCTTCTACCACACGGGCGACCTCGCCTGGCGTGACGAGGACGGCTTCTACTG
>OMNT01004066.1_pt1 | contig 10017 bp, 4 predicted proteins | sample 1672551 | NCBI WGS metagenome assembly OMNT01 (sample SAMEA3136698, study PRJEB25190) | human gut metagenome
TATCCTTTTCCTTCGTAATCTTATTCGTCATCCTCTGTATTGTCAGAATTATCGTAATCTCCATTATCCCCGCCATCCTGAGAGTTGTCGGAGTCATCGGAATTTTCAGAGTCCTCTGATACTGAACTACTATCTGCACTTGTATCTGAACTTGTATCTGAACTTGTATCTGCACTGGCATCTCCATTCAGAATTGCAAGCTGCTTTTTCGCATCCTCAATATATCTGGAATTATTATAAGTATCTACCATCTTCTGATACCAGGTCTTTGCATTCTCTGTATCACCTTTTCCCTGATAAGCCTGTGCCAGACGATAAATAGCCTGTCCATCATTATAACTTTCGTCCATCTTCACAACCTTTGTCAGGTACTCAATCGCCTGATCATAGTCCTCTGATTCCAGTGAATCTACACCGGCTGCATATCTTCTCTTGCATGCTGTTGGGAAAATAGAATCAGAAAGTGTATCATACATCTCTTTTCCACTGTCTCCAAGAGAATCTCTAGTAATCTCAAGCAGCGCGTCTGCCATATCCGTATAACTATATTCTCCGGAACGGCTCTGACTTGAAACCTGAAGCAGTTTCTCATAGCTGTCAGATGTTGCCTTTGCCTGATCAACTGCTTTCTGTGCCTCGTCTCCGGCTGTTCGATACTGATCCAGTGTTCTTGTCTGGGCACTCACCTGTGCTTCCAGTGTGTTGATTTGTTCACTGTATGCACGCATCTGATTATTCAACTTCTCCGAGCGGTTCTGATTCACCGCCGGAGCAACAAGAAACCAGATCAAAGCAGCACCAAGAACCATTCCGATCAATATATTGGCAAATGCAAGCTGCTGTGCCATATCCCGGATCTTAGAACGTTTCGGCTGAATGATCGTCTCATTTCCAAGACTGTATTCTACTGTCGCACTTTTTGGTTTCCGGAAACTTCTCTCTGCATTCTTCCCATATCTGCCACGCTGTTTTGTAACTTCTTGCAAATAGGTCAGTGTCAGTTCATTTGTTGTATCTAATTTCTTTGCTTCTATAAGAATCTGTCTTGCCTTTGTATTCTGATTCATCTGTATATAGATCAGAGCCAGAAGCTGATACGCCTTCAGAAATGTCGGATGAGACGCGATCACCTGTTTCAACTGGATGATTGCAAGATCTTCCCCGTTCTGCTGACAGTAAACCAGACACTGGTTAAACTTCTTAATTGCCTGATTCAGTGATTCTAATTCATTCGCTGAATTCTGTACATTTTTAATATAATAATCTGCAATATTGTCTCTTGGGCACAGATTCTTACTGATGATCCACTCCACAAGAGCTTCTGAAACTTCCCCTATGCCATAATACACAAGACCTAAAAGATTCCGCGCCGCAATATTCTCCCTGTTATACTGCAGGCTCTGCTGCAAGGAAACAATTGCCCCGGACATATCTCTCACCTGGGCTTTGCGCAGTCCATCATTGTACCAGGAATTTGACTGATACATGATCTTCTTTGTGTAATCCATTTATACCCACCACTATCTTTCTATCTTCTCACCGTTTTTTCTTTCTTTGCCATAACCTCTTTTACGATATCCTGCATATCTGTCAGATCTTCCTTGTAAACAGCTTCCTCAATCTGGTCCACCTCGAGACTTGGCTTGAATTTTCTGAGTTCTTCTTCATAATTAAGCATCTGCAATCAAACCTCCCCACATCCGCTTAAAGATTCCTGTATAATCTCTTTGATCATTCCTGTCAGGTAAAGAGAACCGAGACAATATACCGTTCTTCTCCCCTGAATTCGCAATACATACTGCATTGCCTCTTTGACAGATTCAATCACTGTCACCGGCTGTTCTGTATATTTCCGGAACAGTTCACCCAGAATGTGTGCATCTGTCGCTCGATCTCCGTCGATCAATGTTACTACATATTCTTCCGCATCAGCATGTTTACATAGATACGAAATCATTTCTTCATATTCTTTATCTTTTACCGCCGAAAATAAAATAATATTTCCATCTGGATTCTTCGGAACACTTCTTGCAAATGCCTGAATGGCACTTACATTATGTGCTCCGTCAACGTATACTTTTGGAAGAATCTCTTCCATTCTTCCTGCCCATTTCACCCTGGCAAGTGCTGTTCTCCACTCTTGTGGATGACCGTTTTCTTTGAAAAGATAACGCATCACTTCCATCGCAAGCAGTGCATTCCCCGGCTGATAGGTTCCAATATTATTTAATTTCCACGTGGTAGTTCCATAATAAGCACTTGCGCAGGAAAATGCAATATGTTTATCTTCAATTCCAAGAATTTCGTACGCATCTTTCCCTATTTTTTTACAGAAACAGCCTTCTTTTTCTGCTGTTTTTTCAATTACAGAATCACTTTCTGGTGCTGTCTGTGCAAAGAACACCGGAACTTCCGGCCGGATGATTCCTGCTTTCTCTCCCGCAATCTGTTCCACTGTATCACCAAGATATTCCATATGATCCAGACCGATCGATGTGATCACGCAGGCGACCGGTTCTACAGAACTTGTTGCATCCAACCGACCTCCAAGTCCTGTCTCAAGGACAATGTATTCCATTCCTGCTCTGTCATAAGCTTTCATCGCCATTGCAAATAAGAATTCGAAAAATGTCGGGTGCTCCAATCCTGCATCCTGCATCCTGCGGACAGCCTGCATGGTCTCTTCAAATACTTCGCAGAAATCCTCATCACTGATCTGCTTTCCGTTCAGAACAATCCGTTCATTCATTTTCACCAGATGCGGTGAAGTAAACAATCCGGTGCTTTTTCCTTCTGCCCTGAGCATCGCATCCAGATAAGCGCATACAGAACCTTTTCCATTCGTTCCCGCTACATGAATGATCTTCTTTCCATTCTGCGGATTTCCCAAAAACAGAAGCATCTCTCTGGTATGAGCCAGAGAGTGCTTTCTTGTAAATCTCGGAATTTCTTCTATATAGGTTACGATTTCCTTATAGGTCATTTTTTCTTTTCTTCCTTTTGTTCTACAAAGGCCTGTCTTCCATTCTCAACATCCGTATCCTGGTCTGTCACTTCTACAAGCTGGCCTCCTGTATATTCATAAGTCTTCGATGTACGGAAGATTGTATTGCTTGAACCGCACTGCGCAACCATGATCTGATCGCCATCTTTGATTTCTGACTCTTTCAGATCCAGTCTTGTATTGTTCAGGAATTTTGTTGTCTGCTTCTCTCCGTTGATATAAACCTTACTTTGTTTTGTAAAGTTCTCTCCGTAAATGCTATAAGTTCCTTTCAGCTGCTCCACAACACTGGTGATCGTCGCATCCTTTACCCCCATGACCATATGTCCTTCTGTGATTGGAGCTCCACTGTCCTTGTATACATACTGTTTTCCGTACATGATATCATACTGGAGTAATTCCAGATCAGCAAGATAATTCTTTGTCTGTCTTCTCTGCTGATGGTAATTGAAAATAGTTCCTGTATGAATATCCAAACGATCAAAAACTTCTGCCATAATCTGGTAAGCAGCGATATTCCCATCTTTCTTTTCCAGTCCAATATTGTCCCAGATAACATAATTCGTATTATACAGATATTTTCCTTTCAGGTCTTTTGCTTCCAGACCAAGTGTCGGGAGATGGTCTCCGTAGAATACGAGCACTGTCGGTTCCCCTCTCTGCTCGATTGCATCGATCAGCTGTCCAACGAATTTGTCCATCTCATGGACTTCATTTACATAGTACTCCCATGCATTTCTCTTGCCTTCATCTTCCACTCCGGTTACATTGATCTCCGGATTTTCCAAGGTCGGCTCTGTCGGATAATCTCCATGTCCCTGCACACTGATTGTACATACAAAATCTGTTCCGTCTGTTGTGTCCAAAGACTCCATGATGTTCGGAACAAGAATATCGTCTGTCGCCCATCCCTTCGGAGTCGTCTTTAAGATATTCATGAATTCCTTACTTGTATAATGGTCGAATCCCATGTTGTTGTATACTTTGGCACGACTGTAGAAATTACCGCCGTTGTTGTGAAGTGCTTCTGCACCATATCCAAGGGATGAAAGCGCACTTGCCGCACTCTCAAGAGGTGTCGTCTTCACATAAGTCTTGTATGGATACTCTCCCGGTCCGAAGAAACGCATATTCATTCCGGTAAGCACCTCGAACTCTGTATTCGCTGTACCTGCTCCGACAGATGGAACTTTAAAATATCCGGAAGAATAGTCAGCATAAAGCTTTCTGAGATTTGGGATCGGATCCTCGGAAAATCTCAGCCATTCTACCTCTGTCGGATCAAAATAAGATTCCAGCTGGACAAACATGATATTCGGCAGTTCCTCTTTTGAACGGCTTGTCTCACTCACGTTAAGACATCCATCCTTGTTGATCTCTGCCATCGTCTCTTCACTGTAACCGGCCGGCTGATTGATTCCTGTATTAAATAAGCTTGCTGCGAAGCAATATGGGAATCCATAGTCTTCGTAAGCAAATGCGATATTTCCAAAATAATTTGAGATCACTCGCTTGTCGATTGCAACATCAGTAAGTCCTACATAGGCAAATCCGGATGCCACAACAGCGATCATTGCAATAATGCGGTGCATCTTTCCAGTATACTGCCCACCGCGGCGCCACATGGAAATCACCCACAAAACAACAGCAACGATTCCAATGGTTAGCATCACGATCTCAAAACCATTAAAGTAATTGCTTGTCAGTTCCAAAGCATCTGACAGAACTTTCAAGTCCTGTGCATTGAACGGTGTAACTCGCTTCAGGAGCAGATATCCGTTACATGCTCCCAGAAACAGCCAGAATACACTGAGAAGAATTCTGACAAATACACGTCTGCGGAACAGATAAACAATCATAAATGTTGCAAAAATTAGAAATGCGTTAAACAGAAACACGAGCGGTGTTCCTGTCATGTAGCTCCATGCTTCAAAAAAGGAATGCCTTGAGATCACCTCAATCAAAAAATTTAAAACACAGGCCAGCAGATAATGAAGGACGAGTGAAAATCTGTTCATCCACTTATAAACCGGCTGCATCTTTTTCGCAAATTTACTGTTTCTTCTCTGTTCCAGGATTCTCTGGCGTCTTGCTTTTTTCTCCTGATAGTGTCTCTTGATATCTTCCGGTTTCAGATTTTTGACCTTTGTAAAAAATCCTTTGATATCTGGTTTTTTAATATGAATCCGCTTCATCTATAACCTCTTTCTTATAGGCAAAATGCACGGCATGGGATCTTAGCTCCTTTCTGCCGTGCGACTTTTTGCCGTCTAATACCTGATACTGTGTCTAAACTGCTGTTTGCAGTTTCCTGCTTTTTCGCAGCTTTTCTCCCCCCACAGTTATCTGAGACTATCGATTCTCTCTTTTACTTGCTCAAGCATCTTTGTATATTTCTCAAGTTTATCACGCTCAGCCTGAACTTTATCTGCAGGTGCTTTGCTTGTGAATCTTTCATTTGCAAGCATTCCCTGTGCTCTCTTTATCTCGCTGTTGAGTCTCTCTTCCTCTTTCTTCAGTCTTTCTCTCTCCTGCTCGAAGTCTACAAGGTCTTCCAGCGGCAGGTAAACTGTTGCTCCCGGAACAACGATAGATACTGCATCATCAGCAACATCTTTCTTCTCATAGTGAAGAATAATATCGTTTGCCAGCATCAACGGTTTTACAGATTCCTTGAATACTTCAAGTGCTGTAAGCAGTTTTGAATCACTGCTTATAATATAAACCTTTGTACGTTTGTTATTCGGAACATTCATCTCAGCACGCATATTTCTGATTCCACGTGTGATTGCTTTTACATGCTCAATAACTTCTGTAGCATATGGGAATTCCCAATCTTCTCTGTATACCGGCCAGCTTGACATCATCAGTGACTCTTCCTCCGGTACAAGTGCTCCGTAGATCTCTTCTGTAATAAATGGCATAAATGGATGAAGGAGCTTAAGTGCCTGTCCAAGTACTGTCTTAAGTACCCACAGAGCACAGTTTGCGGACTGTGAATCTTCCTCCGCATGGTAGATACGATATTTTGCGATCTCTACATACCAGTCACAGAACTCATCCCAGATAAAGTCATGAACTTTCTGAACTGCGATACCGAGTTCGAACTTATCCATGTTCTCTGTCATTTCTTTTGTCAGACTGTTTACCTTGGAAAGGATCCATCTGTCTGCTGGTTTCATCATGAAGTCTTCCGGTTCTTCTACAACGTTCTTCTCCATGTTCATCATGATAAATCTTGATGCATTCCATACTTTGTTTGCAAAATTACGGCTTGCCTCAACACGCTCGTTGTAAAAACGCATATCGTTACCAGGTGCATTTCCTGTGATCAGTGTCAGTCTCAGGGCATCTGCACCGTACTTGTCGATGATCTCAAGCGGATCGATACCATTTCCAAGAGACTTACTCATCTTACGTCCCTGAGAGTCTCTTACAAGACCGTGGATCAGTACTGTGTTAAACGGAGCTTTTCCTGTATGCTCATATCCTGAGAATACCATACGGATTACCCAGAAGAAGATGATATCATATCCTGTTACAAGAACATCTGTCGGATAGAAGTAATCAAGGTCTTCTGTCTTCTCCGGCCATCCAAGTGTGGAGAACGGCCACAGTGCGGAAGAGAACCATGTATCCAGTGTATCCTCATCCTGTGTGAAATGTGTACATCCACAGTGTGGGCATTTCTCCGGCGCTTCTTTCGCAACTACGAATTCACCACACTCATCACAGTAATAAGCCGGAATTCTGTGTCCCCACCAGATCTGACGGGAGATACACCAGTCTTTGATGTTCTCAAGCCAGTGAAGGTAAATCTTGTCAAAACGCTCCGGTACGAAACGAAGTTCACCAGTCTTCAGTGCGTTGATCGCCGGTTTTGCAAGCTCATCCATCTTTACAAACCACTGCTGTTTGATCAGCGGCTCAACGGTTGTACCACAACGGTCATGTGTTCCTACTGCATGCATGTGAGGAACAACCTTTACAAGGTATCCCTGCTCATCAAGATCAGCTACGATTGCTTTTCTCGCCTCGTAACGATCCATTCCTGCATATTTTCCGCCCTTCTCGTTAATTGTTGCATCATCGTTCATGATATTGATTTCCGGAAGGTTGTGACGCTTTCCTACTTCGAAATCGTTCGGGTCATGTGCCGGTGTGATCTTAACAGCACCTGTTCCGAATTCTTTGTCTACATAATAATCTGCAACGATCGGAATCTCACGATTTACAAGCGGAAGGATTGCCATCTTTCCTACGATATCTTTGTATCTCTCATCATCCGGGTGAACGGCGATCGCTGTATCTCCAAGCAGTGTCTCCGGACGTGTTGTTGCAATCTCAAGGAAACGGTCTGTTCCGGCGATCGGGTACTTAATGTGCCAGAAGTTTCCGTCCTGATCCTCATGCTCTACCTCTGCGTCTGACAGAGATGTCTTACATTTCGGACACCAGTTGATGATTCTGGAACCTTTGTAAATATATCCCTTGTTGTATAAATTGATGAATACTTCTTCTACAGCCTTAGAACATCCCTCGTCCATTGTGAAACGCTCTCTGTCCCAGTCACAGGAAATACCAAGCTTCTTCAACTGGTTCTCGATTGTTCCTGCATATTCTTCTTTCCACTGCCATGTTCTCTCAAGGAATCCCTCACGTCCGAGTTCTTTCTTGTCGATTCCCTCTTCTTTGAGCTGATTTGTAACCTTAACCTCTGTAGAGATTGCTGCATGGTCTGTTCCCGGAATCCACAGTGCGTTATATCCTTCCATTCTCTTGTAACGGATCAGGATATCCTGCAGTGTATTGTCAAGTGCATGTCCCATATGCAGCTTTCCTGTAATATTCGGAGGCGGCATTACTGTTGTAAATGGTTTCTTACTTCTGTCTACTTCAGCATGAAAATACTTGTTCTCACACCATCTCTCATAGAGTTTCTCTTCGATCTGTTTCGGATCGTAAGTCTTTGCGAGTTCTTTGCTCATGATTGTTCTCCTTTTTCCACATATTATGTTAATTTTGTAGTTGTTTTCCACAATCTCATTGTTTTAAAAGTGGATATCTCTGTTTTTAAAGTGGATATCTCTTTCTTCTATAACTAGAAAACGCCCTCTACTTCACGTAAAGGGCGAAAATCTCGCGGTACCACCTTATTTATATATGTAAGAACTTGTTACTGTTTGTATTAACCTTGTTCTTTACATATACATCTCTTCGTTCTGTAACGTGAACGACTCCGGGAACTCCTATCCAACCTCTTCGACCTTTCAGAATTCCGGCTCCGAAGCTACCTTCCATCATCCTTTTTCCAAACCGTCTCACAGCCAGATCCTCTTAGCAATCTGAACGGTTCTCTCTGTGGGAAGTAATGATGTACTCCTCTTCTTCAACACCTGTATCTTTACATAGTTGTTAAATACTTTTTAACTGTTACTACTATAGCTGTCAAAGGCTGATTTGTCAAGGGATTTCCCTTTCTTTAAGAAATCTTAAAATATCATAACCACCGCCGGAAGTCCAGCCTTATCTTCTTAACCTTGCTCTTTTAAAAGTAAATGTTGCAACATTCCTGCAATATCATACCCGTAGTTCTCTCCTGTCGCCCAACCGGCTCCTTCCGGGTTCTCTTTCTGTCCCAGCCATTGTACATAAGGTGCGGAAGCTTTTTTCACATATTCATAACGGTTATCCACGCAAGTCTGATTCAGCGGTTCATCTGTCGCATAGGCCTTCAGATGCTGAATCTGTGCCCGGATTCCCAGCTGGGGTGTGGCAAAGGAGTTGCCCTTCATGCCGTTCTGGGTGACGCCCAGGCCGCAGAAATTGTTCTGGTCTAAGGTGACGGCAGAGCCACGGAAGGCAAAGTTTCCGGTTTCCAGACAAGCCTGTGCAAAGGCAATGTCGCCCCGTACTCCTTCGGCTTCACCTTCGCTGAGATAATACGGGATCATATCCAGAACGCTCTGTGCTACATTGGGATTGACAGAGCGGATATATGCCTGCATCTGTTCTACAGTTGCCCGTGCCTGTCCCATGACATAGGTGCGGCCGGCGGCATCGGTTTCCGGTGTCAGTATCTTTTTTGTTAAAACGCCGTCTGCATCGGCGGTGTATTCCGTTCCATCAATGGTAATGCTGTCATCGCGGAATAAAGTGCCGTCCTCCTGGAAAAAATACAGGTTATCCCCGATGGTTTGCAAGCCTGTTTCCATGGCACCCTCTGCATTAAAATAGTAGGTCTCATCTCCTGCGGTTTGCATCCCGGTCTGCACGCCGGTATTTGTGATGTAATAGATGCTGTCGTCTATGGTGCACAATCCCTGACGGCACATGCCGGTGTCGCTGTCGAAATAGTAGCGGCCGCCCTGAATGGTGACCCATCCGGTGACCTGCTTTCCATCATCGCCGAACTGATACCAGGTGTCGCCGATCTGCACATCCCCTGTGACAATCACACCGGAAGCATCTGCATAATACCGTGCGCCGTCCTCATAGGTGAAATAGCCGGTTTGCAGTGCACCATGGGAATCCAGCAGGTATACAGCATCCTTTCCGGAGTCATTGCCGTCCAGATCTACCAGGCCGACCTGTTTGCCGGTGTATTTTCCGTCCCACCGGTCTGCATAATAGATCTGATCCCCAATGTGAATCCAGCCCCACTGGCGTTCGTGGGTTTCTGCATTATAATAGAAGCGTGCGCCGTCTACTGTCTGCCATCCGGTGCGCAGAACGCCGTCCGGTGCGAACAGATAAACCTTTCCGTCAATGGTGGTTTCGCCGGAAACCGCATTGCCGTCTTCATCAAAGTACTGCCACTCGCCGCCTATGGTTTTTTCCCAGGTTGCAGGCGTGCCAGTTGCACGAACCTGGGTCAGAGGTGTGCTGCCGGTAGCCAGCGGGGGCGTGTCGCCGGCATCTGCTGCCGCTGCGGAAAATCCGCCGATGCAAAGTGCACCGCAGACTACCGCCAGAGAAAGTAAAATGGTATGTAGTTTCAATCCGATGCCTCC
>OMNT01004067.1_pt1 | contig 10016 bp, 10 predicted proteins | sample 1672551 | NCBI WGS metagenome assembly OMNT01 (sample SAMEA3136698, study PRJEB25190) | human gut metagenome
GATGCATTATAACAGTGTTATATTACAGTGTTATGTGGAGGGCGGTATGGAAGAAAAGATGAGCGCCACTTTGGAGAGCATCCAGCGGGCTGCCATGCAGGAATTTCTTGACAAAGGATTTCAGGGTGCCTCCCTGCGGCAGATCGTGAAGAACGCCGGGGTGACTACCGGGGCATTTTACGGCTATTTCTCCAGCAAGGAGGCGCTCTTTGCCTCCATCGTGGAGCCACACGCTGCCGCTTTGATGGGGCGCTTCATGGAGGCGCAGACTTCCTTTTCCGAACTGCCGGAGCAGGAACAGCCGGAGCACATGGGGCTGGAGTCCAGTCAGTGTGTCCATTGGATGGTAGACTATATCTGCGACCACCGGGAGCCGGTGAAGCTGCTGCTGTGCAAGGCCGAGGGCACCAGCTATGAGCATTTCGTCCACAATATGGTGGAGGTCGAAGTGGAATACACCCTCCAATACCTGGAGGTTCTGCACCGTCTGGGGCATGAATGCCCCCATCTGGATGCACAGCTGTGTCACATCATCGCCAGCGGAATGTTCAACGGCATCTTCGAGATCGTCGTCCACGATATGCCCAAGGAGCGGGCTATGCGCTATGTGGATCAGCTGCGGGATTTCTACACCGCCGGATGGCTGAAGCTGACCGGCCAGTAACATACCGCCAATCTTTTTTGTAAGATCGGGGCTTTGCCCCTTTCTTTTTACGTAATCGGTTAGCGATAGCTAACCTTAAAAGGAGGAGTATTTGTGAAGCAAAAGAAGCAAAACGCGCTGTCCGTCCTGCTGGGATACGCAGGCAGCCACCGGCGGCTCACCTTTCTGGGGTTGGGGTTGTCGGCGGTGTCCATGGTGTGCAGCATGATCCCGTACCTCTGCATCTGGCTGGCAGCCCGGGATCTGATCGCCGTGGCGCCGGACTGGACGCAGGCCCAGAGCGTGACGCGCTATGGCTGGATCGCCTTCGTTTTCGCAGTGGGCGGCATCCTGATCTATTTCCTGGGTCTGATGTGCACCCATCTGGCGGCGTTCCGCACAGCGTCCAACATCCGCAAACAGGGCATGGCCCATGTGATGCAGGCGCCGTTGGGCTACTTTGACGCCAACGCCTCCGGTTTGATCCGCAGCCGGCTGGATGCAGCGGCCGCTGATACGGAAACGTTGCTTGCCCACAATCTGGCGGACATCGTGGGTACGATTACTCTGTTTCTTGCTATGCTGGTGCTGATGTTTGTGTTTGACTGGCGCATGGGCGCGGCCTGCCTGCTGGCGGCGGTGATTTCCATCCTTGCTATGTTCAGCATGATGGGCGGCAAGAACGCCGGGCTGATGGCGGAATACCAAGCGGCTCAGGACCGCATGACCAAATCCGGAACAGAATATGTACGCGGCATCCCGGTGGTCAAGATCTTCCAGCAGACTGTGTACTCTTTCAAGGCATTCCAGCAGGCCATTGAGGACTACAGCACCAAGGCGGAACACTATCAAGGCGATGTGTGCCGCGTACCGCAGTCCATCAATCTGACCTTTACTGAGGGCGCTTTTCTGTTTCTGGTGCCGGTGGTGCTGTTCCTGGCTCCCGGCGCGCTGGCTTCCGGTGATTTTGCGGGATTTGTCACAAATTTCGCCTTCTACGCTGTATTCTCCGCCATCATTTCCACCGCACTGGCCAAAATCATGTTTGCGGCCTCCGGTATGATGCTGGCCGACACTGCTCTGGGCCGCTTCCAGCCGGTCATGGACGCGCCGACACTGGCGGTGCCGGAACATCCCCAGACACCCAAGGACAATCGGGTGGTCTTCCGGGATGTGAGCTTTACCTACGACGGCGCGCAGTCTCCCGCCCTATCCCATGTCTCCTTCACCGCCGAGCCCGGACAGACAGTGGCACTGGTAGGGCCTTCAGGCGGGGGCAAGACCACAGCCGCCAGCCTGATCCCCCGGTTCTGGGATGCAGACACCGGCACTGTCGAAGTGGGCGGCGTGGATGTACGCCAGATCGATCCCCATGTGTTGATGGATCAGGTCGCTTTTGTGTTTCAGAATAACCGACTGTTCAAGGCCAGCATTCTGGAAAATGTCCGGGCTGCCCGCCCCAACGCCAGCCGTGAGCAGGTGCTTGCGGCCTTGGAGGCCGCACAATGCAGCGACATTCTGGAAAAGCTGCCTCAGGGAATGGATACTGTAATTGGTAAGGAGGGGACCTATCTTTCCGGCGGCGAGGCGCAGCGTATTGCACTGGCCCGGGCCATTTTAAAGAATGCTCCGATCGTTGTGCTGGATGAAGCCACCGCTTTCGCTGATCCCGAAAACGAAGCCCTGATTCAGAAAGCCTTCGCACGACTGACAAAAGGCCGTACAGTCATCATGATTGCCCACCGGCTTTCCACGGTAGTGGGCGCGGATAAAATCCTGGTGTTGGAGAATGGCCGGGTGACAGAGCAGGGCACCCACGGGGAGCTGCTCGCGGCAGGCGGATTGTACACGCGGATGTGGGCCGACTACAATCGGGCGATCCAGTGGAAAATGGAAAGCGGCAAGGAGGGGAAATAAATGTTCGGAGCAAAATTTCAACGGAAATATGCCCTGACGGATCAGGGTGTACAGAACACCAAAAAGGGCACTTTCTGGACGGTAATTGTCAATCTGGTGGTCATGGGTGGTGTCAGCATCCTGTATCTTGTGATGTCCGACCTGATGACAGCTCTGGCCGACGACGCCTCCCTTCCCCCATTCCTGCCTGTGCTGGCCGGCCTTGTGATGTTTGCGCTTCTCTCCTTTCTCACCCATCTCCAGCAGTACAAAGCCACCTACGGCCTTGTGTACGGTGAAGTCAAGAGCACCCGGCTGCGATTGGCAGAGCGGCTGCGTAAGCTGCCCCTTGGCTTCTTCGGCAAACGTGATCTGGCCGACCTAACGGAGACCTTAATGGGCGATGTCAACCGCATGGAACACGTCTGGAGCCATGTTTTGGGTTACCTATATGGATCCTACATTTCCACAGCCGTAATCGCGGTATGCCTGTTCTGGTATGACTGGCGGCTGACCATTGCCTGCCTTTGGGCAGTGCCGGTAGCTTTTGGTTTGCTGTTTGGAAGCCGTAAGCTCACCGAGCGTCAGGCTGAGCAGACCAAGCGAGCTGCGGTGCAGGTTTCGGATGGAATGCAGGAAGCATTAGAAAATGTACGGGAGATTCGTGCCACCAATCAGGAAGAACGTTACCTTGACGGGCTATACCAGAAAATCGACGAACATGAGCAGGTTTTGATTCGTGGAGAGCTGTTTACCGGCCTTTTTGTTAACGCTGCCAGCGTCATTATGCGCTTGGGTGTGGCAACTACAATCCTTGTGGGTGCTCAGCTGATCCTGTCTGGGCAAATTGATTTTATGCTGCTATTCCTATTTTTGATGGTTATTACGCGTGTCTATGCTCCCTTTGATCAGAGCCTTGCGTTGATTGCCGAGCTGTTTGTGTCTCAAGTATCGGCAAACCGGATGAACGAGTTATTCGATACGCCGATTGCCGAAGGGGTGGAAACCTTCCGTCCGAAGGGACACGACATCGTATTTGACCATGTGAACTTCGCCTACGACGAAAAGGCTGTCCTGCACGATGTCAGCTTTACTGCAAAGGAAGGCGAGATCACCGCGCTAGTGGGACCTTCCGGCTCCGGCAAGAGCACCTGTGCCCGACTTGCAGCGCGTTTGTGGGATGTCACCGGAGGGACCATCAAAGTAGGCGGGGTAGATATTGCCACGGTGGATCCGGAGGTGTTGCTGACCGATTATTCCATGGTTTTTCAAGATGTGGTGTTGTTCGATGACACGGTGATGGAAAACATCCGTCTGGGTAAGCACGGCGCATCCGACGCGGAGGTGATGGCCGCCGCCCGGGCCGCCAACTGTGAGGAGTTTGTCAGCAAACTGCCCCAGGGCTACCAAACACCCATCGGAGAAAATGGAGCCAAACTCTCCGGCGGAGAGCGACAGCGCATCTCCATTGCACGCGCGTTGCTTAAAGACGCTCCCATCGTATTGCTGGACGAAGCTACAGCCTCTCTGGATGTGGAAAATGAGACCAAGGTACAAGGAGCTCTCTCGCGGCTTCTGAGCGGTAAGACGGTACTGGTCATCGCTCACCGAATGCGCACTGTGGCCGGAGCAGATCATATCGTGGTGCTGAAGGACGGTCGCGTGGTGCAGCAGGGCAACCCGCAGGAACTGATGGCAGCGGGTGGTTTGTTCCGTCACATGGTGGAGCTCCAGAGCCAAAGCTCCCAGTGGCAGTTGAGTGGAGTTAAGGCATGACCCGTTTGCTTGTCAGGAAATCAGAGAGGACCTATCGTCTGAACGAAACTGTGGGTTTCTCTTTTGGTAACGATGCTGCTCGCCAGAGAATCCAACGCATTTCTGCATGTACACAGCAAAACGTATCCCCTTGACAAAATCAGAAATTATCTTTATAACAATACCGCTACGGTAATCGGGGGACTGATAACTATCCTGTACCAATGGCAAGTTTCAGTACATTCATATCGCGATTCAGAAATGTACGGATCGTTTTGCAGATCTGTAGGTGCGTCCTCTCTGCGCGACGCATAAGCGCAGAATAGTTTTTTGAACATCGATCCCAGAATCGTTTGTTATCCATGAAAAAACGCCCCGGCAAAATTAGTTATTGCTACAGAATACGCTGCAAAGCAAGATGATACCCACAAAAATTGAATCATGCATTTGCCTTTTAACGGCCACAGGAGCACTATCCAAATCACCGGTCCGAAGCCTTGATCTCACCAGCTGCTCAGCACCCTCGACTAAGCCCTGGAATGGCATCGTATCGGCAAGCCTCTCAAGTGACACTGAAAAATCCTCCACTTGCATCACTTGCCCCACAGCCCGTAAACGGGCGCCGTTTATCTAAAATCAACTTTCTGACAATAGTAAAGTTGTTGATTTCTTCTCGCTTCACTCAATGCTTGAAGTTAAAGTTTTTACTCTCCCCAGCAGAGCCGGGCATTCTCATTTCTCTAAAGCATACAAAAGGAGCCGACTTCTAATCAGCCGTCGGCTCCTTTTGTATGCAATTTTGTGATTTCGCCGCCCGCATCATGGCTGCTTCCAGCGCAGCAGCATGGCAGATGTTTCACTCATCCATAAGTGCATCAAGGAAGCCCATCATACCATCCGGCAACCCGGTTTCTTTTGCGGTATCTTTCTGTCCGGACACAGTAATTTGTTCTTCCCTAAGTACACGGCGCAGCATTGTTTCCAACCGGTCTTCCTGGTCCATTTGAAGAATTGCCCGAACAATGAATGCACTCTTTTGCCCTTCGGGAGCCTCTTGCAGCAACCGCCATGCTCGCCTGTGATCCTCATTTTGCATATTGGGTCGGAACAGGAAATGCGGTCGGTTCATCGGGCGGCCTCACGGCCCGACATTTGCTCCAAAATCCGCTCAAATCCCTCAGCGTTCACCTTGTCGTCCCCCAGCAGAAAAGCCTGACAAAGGCCGTCACCTTCGCTGACGTTGCGCATGACGGTCGCAGCGCCTCCGCCCATCAGAATCACGGGCAGAGTTCGCAGGTCAAACCCCGCTTCCATCGCCGCCGAAATGAGCCGTTCAGTGTAAAGTCGGCCTTGGTTCTGGATCAACCTGCGGGCATCTTTGTCCATGCTGCAGGGCTTGCCGGCAAGGATCCGTTCCACCTGGGCGTCCGTCACAGACAGGCCGGTATCACGCCGCACCTGTTCCTGGATCTCATCCATGCAGCGGATCATGCCAAGTTCCAGGCTGCGGCAGGTGGCTGCATTGGGAACATTGTTGTCCAGCCGCATGAGATCCACCGTCCATCCGCCAATGTCCATGAGAAGCACAGACGGTTCGTCTTTCACCAACTCAGGATGAAAAGCAATGGCGGAATAGCCCTGGGGGAACAGTTTTACACTTTCGATTTTGACCTTGTAGCGTTCCCCCTCGAAGAGGAAAGTGACCGGCTGGCCATTGCGCAGTAGGTATTCGGTGAACGGCTTTTTGTCCCGGCCATACCGAGCCAAGGGAAGACCTGCAGCCAGTGTTACGGAACATTCCGCAGGCAAATTTCGACAACGGAGTTCCATGGCGATGGCTGCCAAGGTCAGAATGTAGTAGTTGTCATTGACGGTCTTGTCCCGCAGGATCGGCTGACGGCCTGTTCCGCAAACATAGTACTTGCCGCCGATCTGGAGGGTGTTCTTCAGCGTGTAGGGTTCGTGGGTATACGCTGTCACACCGGCTGGAAAAGAAAAATGCCGCGTCTTGATGGCGTAGTACCCGTGGTCGATTCCCATGATCATGGTTTCAGATCCTTTCTGGCTTTTGCCTTTATTTCTGTGTTTTTTCTTTCGGCCCCGTCCCATCTTATCTGGCCCGACTTACGCTGGGGGCCTAGGGTTCCCTGCAGTACTCCGGGCACCGAAGCCGAACCGCTTCCAACATGTAGGCCGCATCCGACGAGCTGAACAGATCATAAGGCGTCGCACAGCCATCCGCGTTCCACCCATTCCAGAGGTTGAACGCCAAGCGGGTCAGGCAACTGCTCCCGCTGGTCTGCCAACCTTTGTTCAGCCCCTCCGGCCGGATGGCATCGTCCCGGAAGTTGAAGATGTCCTCGATGTGCTTCCTGGTCTCGCTGCTAATGCCTATGGTGTAGAAGAAAGCCTTGTGGTAGGGATCCAGGCTGCCGGTCTGAGTGAGGCACTGTTCGTAGAATTTCTCGTGTTCTCTGTTTTTGAATTTGATCGACATTTCGTTCCTCCTTATTTGGTTGTGCAATGAAATCACCGGCTGGGAAAGACGATGACTTTCATTTCGGCAATGTTGTTTGCTTTGCTGGGCTGTGGGAGTATGTATCCTGCAGGCATTTATATCTTCTTCCCAGCAGGTAAGTGTATCTTGGGGGGAGAGTGTGAGAGGGGGGAAAGCAACGCACCCTTCCTCGAAAGCAGGTAAAAGGCGCACTTCCCCCTTGGCGTGATGAGGAATTTCTGCCCATGTCCGAGATTGTTCTCGGGAAACAAAAAAAGCGCCTGTTTGGATAAATCCAATACAGACGCTTAAAGATGAAATTCAAAAAAGATTGACAGGGGATATTCCTATATAGTATAATCTTAAATAAAATAAGGAGGTTCCTACAATGAAAAAAATCGATATCAGCAATGCGCCTGCTTACACTTCTCCCAATTCCATGACTCTGCTCTGTACAGAAAAACCGGATGGCAGCACCAACCTTGCAACTCTGGCATTTTGGGCTTTTGCGTCCACCAATCCCGGCAAAATCATGTTCTCCCTGAACAGAGGGGCTTATAGTCTGGAACTGCTGGCTGAGAAGAAAGAAGTTATTCTCGCCATCCCCGGGGTTGAACTGACCAGCGCTTTGATAGGATGTGGCACCTGCTCCGGACGTGATACGGATAAGGCTTCTAAGGTCGGTCTGACGATGCAGGAGGTGGAGGGCACAAACATCAAGGCTCCTGTTCCCTGCAAACTGCTCATTCATGCGACTGTTGCCCAGACGATGGATGCGGACGATCATGTTGTCCACCTCTGCGATGTCAAGGGTGTTTACGGCGATGAAGATGTGGATGCTGTATTTGGCTGGAAAGGTTACGCTGAATTTGCGGCTGCGCAGCAGAAATAAGAAAAGACAAGGCGGTTGTCTGCGGATGGTCGCCTTGCGGTTTGAGGTGGCAATATGAAAACACAAGGTGGATTCTTGATAACCCGGATCAAACAGGTCGGTGGACGAGTTTTTGAACGCATATTGAGCGAAAAAAACATTGATGCTTTTAATGGCTCCCAGGGAAGGATTCTATATATCCTCTGGCAGAAGGATGGCGTTCCCATCAGTGAGTTGTCAAAGGAGACCGGTCTTGCCACAACCACACTGACCAGTATGCTCGACCGCATGGAGGCGGCGAACCTGATCTATCGGGACAGAGGCGACAAAGACCGGAGAAAGATCCTCATTTTTCTGACAGAAGAAGCCAAAGGTTTAGAGCAGGAATATAATGAAGTAACGGAAGAAATCAGCAACATTTATTACAAGGGGTTTTCCGAGGCGGAAATCGAGCAGTTGGAGAACTATCTCCACCGCATCCTGAAAAATGTGGAGGATGTTCTCTGATGAGCGTCTGCATTAAGGACAATATTCAAAATATGAATTTGGTTATTGGCTGTACCATAGGCTGTTCTTACTGTTATGCCCGGAATAATGTAAAGCGGTATCATATGATCAACGACTTTAGTAAACCTGAGTTTTTTCCGAATAAGCTGCGGCTGATGGAAAGGAACCGCCCGCAAAATTTCCTGCTGACCGGTATGAGCGATTTGGCGGGATGGCAGCCGGAGTGGCGAGAGCAGGTATTCGCAAAGATTCGGGAAAACCCGCAGCATCAATTTTTGTTTTTGTCAAAGCGTCCCGACCTGCTGGATTTTGAGACGGACTTGGAAAACGCATGGTTTGGCGTCACGATCACAAGGAAATCAGAGCTGTGGCGCATCGACACGCTCAAGGCCAATATCCGGGCAAAACACTATCATGTTACCTTTGAGCCGCTATTTGATGATCCCGGCGAAGTGAATCTTTCCGGCATTGACTGGATCGTGGTAGGGACGATGACCGGGGCGAAAAGTAAAAAAGTACGAACAGGCCCAGCATGGGCGTATTCCCTTGTGGAGCAGGCCCATGCGCTTGGCATTCCTGCTTTTATGAAAGAAGACCTTGTTCCCCTCGTGGGTGAGGCAAACATGGTGCAGGAATTTCCGGAAGCATTCAAGCAGGTATTGGAGGCACAGCAGAAATGGCACAAATAGAAAAGAACGGCATTCTGATTCGTGAAGTTGAGACAAAGAATATTATGACCAAATCCAGCCTTCCAGTTGGCGGTTATTCGGTCAACCCTTATGTGGGCTGCACCCATGCCTGCAAATACTGCTATGCATCTTTTATGAAGCGATTCACCGGACACACGGAGGAATGGGGCACGTTCCTTGATGTGAAAAATTGGCCGGAAATCAAAAATCCTAAGAAATATGCGGGGCAGCGCATTGTAATCGGCTCCGTGACGGACGGCTATAACCCGCAGGAGGAACAGTTTGGCAATACCAGAAAACTGCTGGAGCAGCTTAAAGGCAGCGGTGCGGATATTTTGATTTGCACCAAATCCGACCTTGTGGTGCGTGACATTGATTTACTAAAGGAGCTAGGACAGGTCACTGTATCGTGGTCAATCAATACGCTCGATGAGGATTTCAAAGATGATATGGACAAAGCTGTAAGCATCAAACGGCGGCTTGCGGCTATGAAGCAGGTTTATGATGCAGGCATTCGCACAGTCTGTTTTGTTGCGCCGGTTTTTCCGGGCATCACGAATTTTGAAGCAATCTTTGAACGAGTGAAGGATCAGTGCGACCTATTCTGGCTGGAAAACCTGAACCTGCGCGGCGGCTTCAAAAAGACGATCATGGATTACATAGCAGAAAAGCATCCTGACCTTGTGCCACTGTATAACGAAATCTATAACAAGCGCAACCGCAGCTATTTTAAAACTCTGGAAGCAAAAGCCGAGGAGATGGCCAGGAAATATGACTGCCCCTTTGTGGACAATGAAATGCCCTATGGCAGAGTGCCGCAGGGACATCCTGTCATCGTAGATTATTTCTACCATGAAGAAGTCCGGGGGACAGAGAATACGGGAAAGCGGAACAAGTGACACATTTAATAATATGGCTTTAAGAGCATCGCTTCGGCGGTGCTTTTCTTATACCCTTTTGGTGGCAATTTTATGGATACGCTGGAAGGCAAACAAATTATAGTTCGTATCACATATAGGTAGTGTCAAGGATTTTTCGCAAAATGGTTTGCAGGCTCTGGCATGAGTGAAGTCAGCCAGCGATGGAGGCGTCCTCAAAAGCAGCCTCCAGGTGCTTCATGTTCATGTACTTCTTGTTGCCCCACTGGGTGCCGGCCAC
>OMNT01004069.1_pt1 | contig 10012 bp, 5 predicted proteins | sample 1672551 | NCBI WGS metagenome assembly OMNT01 (sample SAMEA3136698, study PRJEB25190) | human gut metagenome
TTTCAGTTCGATACTGTTCTGTGCTGTCTCCGGTTCATATCCTGCTTCCGGATTGCACAGATCTGCAAATGCCCGTGTGATCACACGGTATTTCTTATGTACAGTAGCAAACTCCGCTTCATTCCATGCTGGAACCTCTCCTCCGCTGATAATTCCGCCTTCTTTTACCACATTGACCGGAATTGTATTTCTCTGCGGATCTACAGACTGAATGCTGTCAAATTCTTCATCGCACACGTCACAAAGAAGAAGAGTAAGCTTCACATCATCCATATGTCCTGACATTTCATGCATTCCAAGCTTCATCGTCAGAGTATCTGCATCATTACTGTTTACCGGATTGAAATCTGCTTCTGCATCTCCATCTTTTAACGCTGCTCTTAATCTTACGCAGGTTGTTCCCTGTAATGTCACTGCCTCTTTAAATGGATCCGTCACATAACGCTGTGCCATATTGCTTGATCTCACACCCATCACATCATCGAAGTTCTCTGCACTGACACCCGCTGCTTCCCAGTCTGTATCTATTACAGTTGTTCCCTGTTCTTCGCACGTAAGATTCATCTTATATGCTGTCTCCCAGGAATCTGCTGTCTCCCATTTTCTCTGGTCATAGTTCATCTGCACCAGGATTGCCGGTCTGTTCTCTGCACCATTTTCAACTCCGTATAAATAATGAGAAATCCATTCATTGATAATATCATCATAGAATTTACCATCCACAAGGATTCCATATCGTTTCGGCATCGTTGGTGTGATATGTGCACCCTGATGAAGGATTGCTTTTACATTCTTTCCTGCCTTCTGGAAAGATTTGTACATCATCTCATACTGCTTGGTAGACACGTTCTCGTCATTCAGTCCCTGTACAATGAGTGCACTGCATTTGATCCGGTCTGCATGAAGACGATAATTTCCCATACCCCAAAATTCCGGATTATAGTCAAATCCACCCTTGATCTGCTGAAGGCTCATCTCATGATGGAATGCTGCCATATCCTCCCGCTGCTTCTCGGTTAATGTCTCATCATTGTAACGGCTGGAACAAAAATAGGCAAGGAAGCTGTTCAGCATTTCTTTCGGCCAGTACCGCTGTGCGCCCTGCATGTTCTGCTGGCTGTACCAGTCCGCGATTCCTGCGATCGGTACGATTGTCTCCAGTCCTTCTACTCCTGTTGTTGCCACTGCAAACGGCATGGTTCCAGCGTAAGATCTTCCTGTCATGGCAACCTTTCCGTTTGACCAGTCTGCCTTTGTCTCAACCGTTCCTTCACGGTCTGCATATCCGATACGGTCTCCATGCAGCCATTCTACAATTGCTTTGAAAGCGTCTCTTTCATAGTCTGAACCAACATAATTGAATCCGTCAGATCCTTTTGAACCAAATCCCGCACTTAAAACAACTGCAAATCCACGTACAAGATAATAATCAAAGGTGTCGATATTTTCAAAAACCATAATGTTATTATTTCCTTTATCCGGATAATACCAGTCTGCCGGATCTGCTTTTAAAGAAAGATCCATTGCACTGATACATCCCTGCGGAACATGCGCATCCACTTTTTTGTCAAGATCTGCAAAATTAACCGGATGATATTCTTTTTCTGCCACTTCTTTCATATGCGGATATCCATCTTCCTGGACTCCCGCCGCATATGGACGTGCCTCATATAAAGTTGCAGCCTTATAATTCCCCTCTACTGCACTTCTTGGTACCTGGACAACAGCTTTCACAAGATCTCTTTTTCCATCTCCGTCCACATCGTAATCCGTTTCCACATAAACACAATATCTTACGATACTGGATGTTGCCGGATCATACTTTTCTCCTGTCTTTCCATCTGTAAGTGGAAATACCGGCTGTGCAAGTCCGTTCTCAAATACTGGTACTTTGCTGTAATTCTTTTCGTTCATGGTAAACCTCCCAAACATTAAATAAATACTCGGATCTAATCACATATTATTTCCCCAATATTATTGTGATTTCATTTCTCCATTTCCTATTATAACGAGATGCAAGAAGAACTTCAATTAGATTTTTCGCTTTATTTTATAAGTTACTATGCCTTTTTTCTTTTCTCAATTCTATAGAAATAATCTTTTAGACATGCTATAGTAAACTTAGATTTTACATAGAGTTATCTGAAATTTAACAAACAAAAAGGGGATATTATGATGTGGGTGTCAAAAGTACACCACAACTAATTTTAGTTCCTTGACAACTGAATAAAGCTATGTTTTAATGCCCGTTTCTGGTAAAATATAAGCATAAAATATATTTTACGAGGTAGAGGCAATGTCTTTTGTTTTAAATAATTATCAGCAGATTTCTCTCTTTGATTCACTCGGATTTTTATCAGAACGCAAACAAAAAATACTGGATAAATCATGGGCAAAACCATTTTCAGATCATATTTTTTCGAATATCGATGAGATGATGTTTGCACCGCTTTACAGCGATAAGAAAAATTCACGCCCAAATGCTCCGGTGAATGTTATTGTAGGGGCACTTATCCTCAAAGAACTGAATGGTCTTACGGATGACGAAATCCTTGAGGAATGCGAGTTTGATTTCAGATATCAGTATGCTTTGCATACTACCAGTTATGAAAATCAGCCTTTGAGTGACCGTACATTCAGCAGATTCCGCGAGAGAAATGCCGCATATGAACTGGTTACCGGAAAGGATCTTATTCACGACTGTATCGTTTCTCTTGCAGAAAATATTCGTAAATATATGGATATTGCTCCTGCAATCAAACGTATGGACAGTATGATGATTGAGTCTAACATCCGTCAGATGGGACGTTTAGAACTTTTATACACCTGCTTGGCAAACCTTGTACGTGAAATCGCACGTGATGGACAGACGGAGCTGCTTGAAGGGCTGCACGATTATGAAGACACCAATAATAGAAACCGTGTGGTCTACCATGATCAGTCCACACCACAGAATGAAAAAATCCAGAAAGTCATCGACGACGCTATTGCCCTTCTTCCCAAATGTAAGGATGCGTATGGTCAGACAGATGATTATCAGCTTTTGCAGAGAGCCATTGATGAACAAACAAAAAATGATGATAAAGGTAATCGGATTCCGAAAACCAAAGAAGATGGAATGACTGCAGATATTCTGCAAAATCCATCTGATCCGGAAGCAACATACAGAAGTAAGGCAGGAAAGGCTCATAAAGGCTATTCTGCAAACCTTGTTGAAGCCGTAGATGAAAAGGGTTCCGTAATTGTCGATTACCAATACGATGTAAACACAAAAAGCGATGCTTCGTTCATCAAAGAATATCTGGAAAATTCAGAACCATCTGAAGATTCTTCTGCTATCATTACGGATGGTGCATATGCCAGTGAAGAAGCTTCCAGAATGGCTGCTGATAAAAACATTACCCTTTTGACTACTGGACTTCTTGGCCGCAAACCCAAAGAGATACTGGGAGAGTTTGAACTTGATGAAACTGGATACATGATAGCAAGCTGTCCAGCAGGCAACGTTCCCAAAAGTGGTTCTTATATAAAACAAACGGATTCTATCAGAGTATCTTTCTACAGACACCAGTGTGAAGGTTGCCCTTACCAAAGCGAGTGCAATCCGATGATAAAAGAAAGGACTGCCACCCTGCTGATTCCGTTAAAATCAAGAAGACGGATTTTCGAGTCTACAGAACTCATGGATGATGAAACCCGAACATTCATAGGCCGAATCCGTAACGGAGTGGAAACAGTACCATCCATTCTTAGAAATAAATATACGGTGGATAAAATGGCGGTAAGAGGAAAGCTGAAGACAAAGCAGTTCTTTGGCTTTAAAGTTGCTGCCCTAAATTTCAGTAAATTAATGCGATTTACGCAAGGTAAGTTAAAATGCAGAAGCTTTGAGTTCGCATAAAGCGATAAATCGCCCTTCTGTCAAGGGGTTTTATTTAAAAACATAGTTTTATTCAGTTGTCAAAGAACAAAAGAACTGTATGTGTGTCAAATTTAATCGGAAAAACTGACTTTTGACACCCACATCATATTATGAAAAAGAACATAAAAAAGATATTAAAAGTTCTCGGAATCTTCCTGCTTATCATTCTGGTTGCGCTGATTGCATATCTGATCTATCTCTTTGCAAGCTATCACCGCATTCCGGATAATCAGGCTTTGAAGATCGAGAAAACTTCCGATGGAACAGCCGCAGCTGACACACTGACAACCGAAAAAGAATATTCCGCTCTGACCTACAATGTTGGTTTCGGAGCCTACACGCCGGACTTCAGCTTCTTTATGGACGGCGGAAAATCTTCCTGGGCAAAAAGTAAGGAGAGTGTCGAATCTGATATTCAGGGTGCCGGAGAACTGGTTGCTTCCAAAGATCCGGATTTCGCACTGATCCAGGAAGTTGATCTGAACTCTACACGAAGCTACCATGTAGATGAATATTCAATTTTAAAGGATACGATTCCAAGTTACAATACGGTATTTGCACAGAATTACGATTCTGCATTCCTTTTTTATCCATTCACACAGCCACATGGTCGCAGCCGTTCTGGACTTGCTCTTTTCTCCAAATATCCGGTTACGGATTCTCTGAGAAGAAGCTTTCCGATATCGACAAGCTTCAGCAAGTTCTTTGACCTTGACCGCTGTTACAGCATTTCCAGAGTCCCTGTAGATAACGGGAAGGAACTGGTTATCTTCCTGCTGCACATGTCTGCTTACGGCAACAGTGATGCGATTCGCGAAGCACAGATCCGTATGCTGAGTGCAGATATGGAAAAGGAATACGAAGCCGGTAATTATGTACTTTGCGGTGGTGATTTCAACCATGACCTTAAAGCATCCGAAAAAGATGCAGAAAATTGTGAGTCCTGGGCTTATCCATTCCCACGCGAAGAGCTTCCGGAACACTTTTCATTCTGCCTGGACAATCTTTCTGACAGTGAAAAGGATGCTCTCTGGGACAGTGCACGGAATGCAGATATGGAATATGTACCTGGTGTGACCTACACGGTGACGCTGGATGGATTTATTACTTCCGATAATATTGAATGCACAGAATATGAAAATGTAAATACCGGATATAGCTACTCGGATCATGATCCGGTGTATACGAAATTCAAATTATTAGATGAATAATATGTAAAAAGGCAGCTGATCTTTTCAGACCAGCTGCCTATGTTTTCGTCTATTTTCTTTCGTCCTACTCCAGATCAATCTTCTCCTGCAATACCACACAGCCTGCCATATCACCAATAACATTTACACAGGTTGCTCCCATATCGCAAAGCGTATTGATACTGATATAAACGCCCATAACACCTGCCGGAAGTCCTGCCATCGTAGCAAGTGCCGCAAAGGATGCGATTGCAATACTGGAAATCTGGTTGGAAACACCAAGTTCATTCTCCACACAACTCTTACTGATCGGAATGGTTGCCGAGCTTGAACAGGTTCCGAATGCATTCAGTGCTGCCGGCATGATCGCGCGGAAAAACTTAAACGGACTTGTCTTTCCAAAAAATTTTACTGCACCGCCGTACACAATAAATGCAAATCCATAAAATGCAACATACAGAATGATCAGCTGTGTTGCCAGTGATACGATCGTACTCGTTCCATTTGCTTCTACAACCGGAACAATGGTACAAAATACACCGATCGGTGTAAAATACATAACAGTACTGATTACCTTCAGACACACCTCGTTACAGGAATCAATCACCTTTAATAATGGCTCTCCCTTTTCTCCGATCGCAATCAGAGTAAATCCGACAATCAGCGCAAACATCAGGACCTGAAGCATATTCCCCTCTGCAAATGCAGCAACCGGGTTGGACGGGATCAGTCCTTTTACCGTATCCAGAATACTGTTCATCTTTGTTGCCTGAATATCGGATGTCACCATCTCAAAGCTGACACCTTTTCCAAGGTGGATCATTCTCGGAATCACCAGTCCTACAAAGCTTGCAATTACAGTTGTTGCAAGAAAGAACAACATGGCCGCACCGGTGATCTTGCCTGTTGTTTTTGCACTTCCGATGCCTGTAATTCCCATGACGATCGAACAGAACACCATCGGGAAGATCATCATATTCAGCGCATTCATATAAATGCTTCCCAGCACACTTGTTGTTGTGAGAATAATTTCAAATCTTCCTGCCAGGAAAAGTCCTGTCAGAATTCCAAGTATCAATCCTGTAAATATCGCACCGGTGATATGTTTCCGGTATCATTGATAAAAATTCTTCATCTGTACTCTCCTTACCTTTTCTTGCACAAATCTCTCAAATCCGTACATTTTTAACCAGATAAGTGTATAATAAATTTTTTCTCACGTCAACAATTGATAATTTTAAAACTTTACCACTGTAAAATCCGCGCTTGACATAAGTCCGATTTCAGACTATGCTCTTATAAGTATGATTTCGGACTTGCTTTGTATGATCGGAAATTCAGTCATCTATATAATTGTATAAATGGAGGAAATTATGGATTCTACTGTACTTATCAGCAAATATTTAAAAGAATACAATCACATATATAAAGAAGCAAATGACATCTATCACGAGATTGCCCGAAAACTTCAACTTTCGGACAGTGCGTTAGACATCTTCTATACAATTTTTGAAATAGGCGATAACTGCCTGCAGCGTGATATCTGCAAAGCTTCCTGCATGCCAAAGCAGACGGTTAATTCATCTATACGGAAACTGCAGACCGACGGATATCTCACTCTTTCTCCCGGAAAAGGACGAAGTATGCATATCCATCTTACAGCTTCCGGCAAGAAGCTTATTCAGGAAAAGCTGCTTCCTCTCATCCAGATTGAAAATGATACTTTAGCTTCTTTCAGTCCCGAAGAATGTGAACAGCTTCTGCGCCTGAATGCCAAATATAATCAGACCTTACGTTCTAGGCTTTCTAACCTTGAGGAGGATCTATAAACTATGAAAATTCAATTATCCGAACACTTTACTTATAAAAAACTTCTGCAATTTGTGTTTCCTTCTATTATAATGATGATCTTCACATCCATTTACAGTGTGGTTGACGGACTTTTTGTCTCCAACTTTGTTGGAAAAAGCGCTTTTGCAGCGGTTAATCTGATCATGCCTTTTCTGATGGGCATCAGCGCTCTCGGTTTCATGATCGGAACCGGTGGTAGTGCCATTGTTGCAAAGACGCTTGGTGAAGGAAAGATCGAAAATGCCAATGAGTATTTTTCCATGCTCGTCTATATCACTGCTATCGGAGGAATCATTATCGCAATCCTGAGTATGTTCCTTGTAAAACCGGTTGCCATTTTATTCGGTGCAAGCGGTACTCTTCTTGACAACTGCATTTTATATGGACGCATTCTTTGCGTTTCGCTGCCTGCTTTTATGCTGCAGAATGTATTTCAGAGCTTTTTTGTAACTGCCGAAAAGCCACATCTTGGACTTCGCGTGATCGTGATCGCCGGTGTGACCAATATGGTTCTCGACTTTTTATTTGTAGCTGTACTCCACCTCGGACTTCCCGGTGCCGGGTTTGCGACTGTATGTGGAGAGTTTATCGGAGGGCTTTTCCCGTTATTCTACTTTGGACGGAAAAATTCCAGCTTATTAAAGCTTGGAAAAACACATTTTCATGGCAGAATCTTATTAAAGACCTGTACCAATGGCTCGTCCGAGCTTATGACCAATCTTTCCAGCTCTGTTGTAAATGCTCTTTATAATATGCAGCTCATGAAATTTGCCGGTGAAGACGGCGTTGCAGCTTACGGAACGATCATGTATGTCAATTTTATCTTTGTTTCGATCTTCTTTGGTTATGCGATTGGAAGTGCCCCGATCGTCAGCTATCACTACGGTGCCAACAATCAGGATGAACTAAAGAATCTTTTCCACAAGAGTATCCGGCTGATTGGAACCTGGGCTGTTTCCTTATTTATCATCGCGCAGCTCATCGCAACACCACTCGCCACATTGTTTGTCGGTTATGACCAGGGGCTTTTTGAACTGACACGCAGTGGGTTCCGTCTGTACAGCTTTACGTTCCTGATCAACGGGTTCAATATTTATGGCTCTGCATTTTTTACCGCATTGAACAACGGTCTGCTCTCTGCGCTGATCTCGTTTCTCAGAACACTGGTCTTCCGGATGGCAGTGGTTCTGCTACTTCCACTGCTTCTCGGTATCAACGGAGTCTGGTGCTCGGTTGCAATTGCTGAACTTTTAACTTTATGCGTTACCGGAACTTTTATCGTCCTGAAACGTAATACTTATCATTATTTGTGAACTACTCGGCAACTAAGTTACCAGAGCATCTGAATTTTGGCGGGATACCGCCTTTTTTCAGGGTGCCGTTGCCAGAATCAAACTTTTTGAACCAAAAATATTATTTGTTATTGAACCAAATCATTCGAAGTGCTATAATCAATTTAAGTTTTGAACTTCGCTGTTTTATTCTTAAATTGAACTTTTTAGTTTGAAAGGAGATTCTCAAATGACAACTTTCTCAGATAGACTTAAAGAGGCGATGTATGCACAGAACCTGAAACAGATTGATCTGGTTCATATCGCCGCAGAAAATAATGTAAAATTAGGTAAAAGCCATGTAAGCCAGTACGTGAGCGGAAAAACTGTTCCGAGAAATGATATCCTCCATTTTCTGGCAGATACGCTTCACGTAGATGCCGATTGGCTGCTCGGTGACAGTCAGGAAAACTTTACTGCTCGGGAAAACAACTCCGTTCCCCCAAAAGCTCCGTCTACCACTAAGACTTCTGGTTCTGTCGGAACTTCAAACTCTTCAAAAAGGGGAACTACACCGATGAAAAAGACAATAACCGACAAAAATGATAACGATAATGCAGGAAGTTCTGCCATGCATATATTCAAAAAATCATCCAAACTCGATAATGTATTATACGATGTCCGTGGACCGGTTGTTGAAGAAGCTGCCCGTATGGAAGAACGCGGTACCCATGTACTGAAGCTCAATATCGGTAATCCGGCTCCGTTCGGCTTCCGTACACCGGATGAAGTTATCTATGATATGAGTCAGCAGCTTTCTGACTGCGAAGGATATTCTCCTTCTCAGGGACTTTTCTCTGCACGTAAAGCAATCATGCAGTATTCCCAGATCAAAAAGCTGCCAAATGTCACGATCAGTGACATTTACACCGGAAATGGTGTCAGCGAACTGATCAATCTGTGTATGTCAGCTCTTCTTGACAACGGAGATGAAATCCTGATTCCGTCACCAGACTATCCTCTGTGGACCGCCTGTGCCACACTTGCCGGCGGAAAGGCTGTTCACTATATCTGCGATGAACAGTCTGACTGGTATCCTGACATCGAAGATATGCGCCGTAAGATCACAGACCGTACCAAAGCTCTTGTAATCATCAATCCGAACAACCCGACCGGAGCACTTTATCCGAAAGAGGTGCTGCAGAAGATTGTTGATCTCGCAAGGGAACATCACCTGATCATTTTCTCAGATGAAATTTATGACCGCCTTGTTATGGACGGAAAAGAACATATTTCCATTGCTTCACTGGCACCGGATCTGTTCTGCGTCACCTTCAGCGGTCTTTCCAAATCCCATATGATCGCCGGATTCCGTATTGGCTGGATGGTTCTCAGCGGAAATAAAGCAATCGCAAAAGATTATATCGAAGGAATCAAGATGCTTTCCAATATGCGTCTCTGCTCCAATGTTCCGGCACAGTCTGTCGTTCAGACCGCTCTCTGGGGCAATCAGAGCGTCAACGACTACCTCGTTCCGGGCGGACGTATTTACGAACAGCGCGAATATATTTACAAGGCACTGACTGACATTCCGGGAATCACTGCCGTCAAACCGCAGGCTGCATTTTATATGTTCCCGAAGATCGATGTAAAGAAGTTCAACATTGTAAATGATGAAAAATTTGCACTGGATCTGCTGCAGGATAAGAAGATCCTGATCGTACAGGGAAGTGGATTTAACTGGCATCAGCCGGATCATTTCCGCGTGGTTTATCTGC
>OMNT01004079.1_pt1 | contig 9995 bp, 8 predicted proteins | sample 1672551 | NCBI WGS metagenome assembly OMNT01 (sample SAMEA3136698, study PRJEB25190) | human gut metagenome
TCTCCATGACGGTCTTGTGCTCCCGGCGGGCGCCCTTGAGCATCTTGTCCTCGCCCTGGTCGGCGTCGCTGGTCAGGTGGCCCACGTCGGTGATGTTCATGACCCGGTTGACGCTGTACCCGGCGTAGCGCAGGTACTTCTCCAGCACGTCCTCCATGATATAGCTGCGGAGGTTGCCGATGTGGGCAAAGTGGTACACCGTGGGGCCGCAGGTGTACATCTCCACATGGCCGGGGGTGTGGGTTTTGAACTCCTCTTTTTTATGGGTGGCGGAATTATACAGATACATGGCGTTTTCTCCTTCTATGGTCAATTTTCGCTCTGCAAACAAAAAGCCTCTCATGCCCTGGGGCATGAGAGGCGATATCTCGCGGTTCCACTCTCGTTTATCACTTGCAGCCTGTGACGCAGGCCAATGCGGCGGGCTTCCACATCCCGCGCGCTCCCGGACGCACCTTCTGCCGCACCCCGCAGGACGACTTGCAGCCGGTGACCGTCCCTCTCTTGCCGGAGCTGCGCGGCATACTCTTTCCGATCGTCGCGCTGTTCGATTTCCCTTTATTATAGCGGTTCCCGCCCGGCGTGTCAATACCGGCGGATCACGGCGGCTACCTTGCCCAGGATCTGGGCCTCCCGGCCGTCGATGGGGCTGTATGCTTCGTTCTCCGGCATCAGCCACACCTGGCCGCCCTGGCGCTTCAGCCGTTTCACCGTGGCCTCGTCCCCCAGCAGGGCCACCACGATCTCTCCGTTGTTGGCGGCAGGCTGCTGGTGCACCACCACCAGGTCATCCGGCAGGATGCCCGCGCCCAGCATGGACTCGCCCCGGACCCGCAGGGCAAAGTATTCCCCGTCCCGTCCGCCGGTATCAAAGGTCAGGTAATCCTCGATGCATTCCTGGGCCAGGATGGGCGATCCGGCGGCCACATTGCCCACAATAGGCACCTGATTTTCAGGCGGCTGGCTTTCAGGCGCCTGGCTCTCCCGGGGCGCCTCCGTCAGCGTCAGGGCCCGGCCCTTGCCGGCCTGCTTGCCGATGACTCCCAGCTCCTCCAGATGCTTCAGGTGAAAATGCACCGTGGACGGGGATTTCAGTCCCACGGCCTCGCCGATCTCCCGCACCGAGGGGGGATACCCCTGGTCCTGAATGGCCTGGGCGATGTAGTCGTAGATCTTCTGCTGCATTTTGGTCAGCTGGGCCATGACGTCCGCTCCTTTACCGGATATTTTCTGTATTATATCATACTCAAATCCGGTTTGCAACAGATGTTCGATGATTTTTTCATCTCATTTCCGCCATCCCTGTAAAAAATCACGGTTTTCCTCTTGAAATTCCGGCCCGGGTGTGGTAATATAATGCGTACTATGAGAAAAGTGCCCCCAGAGGGCTGAATTATTTGGAGGGAGTTCCGTTATGAACGCTGTTCTTATCATCATCACCGTGGTGCAGCTGCTGGTGGCGCTGGCCCTGATCCTCATCGTCCTGTTCCAGTCCGGCAAGAGCCAGGGCCTGTCCGGGGCCATCGGCGGCATTGCCGATTCCTATATGAGCCGTTCCAAGGCCAAGAGCATGGACGCCAAGCTGGCCCGGGGCACCAAGTGGGTGGCCGCCGTGTTTGTGGTGCTGACCCTGGTTTTGGACTGCATGGTCGCCGCCGGCATCAAGTAAATCAGACAGACTGCCAGCTGGGGGACGCGCCGCGTCCCCCAGCTTTTTCTATGGAGGGGAGTTCCATGAACGAGCTGATCTTTTCCGCTCCCGGCCGGGTGGAGCTGGGCGGCAACCATACGGACCACCAGCGCGGCTGCGTCCTGGCCGCTGCCATTGACCGCACCACCCGGGCCCGGGTCCGTTTGACCCGCAGCCCTGTTGTCCGGGTCTTTTCCCGGGGCTATGACCCGGTGACTCTGCCGCTGGACCAGCTGTCCCCCCGAGAGGGGGAGCGGAACACCAGTGCCGCCCTGGTCCGGGGCATGGCCGCCGCCTTTGCCCGGCGGGGCATCCTCTGGCAGGGCTTCGATGCCTGGGTGGAGTCCGATGTGCTGCCCGGCTCCGGCCTCTCCAGCAGCGCCGCCTTTGAGGTGCTGCTGGGCCGTATTGGCAGCGCACTGTTTGCCGGCGGTTCCCTGACGCCCGTGGAAATTGCCCAAATGGCCCAATGGGCCGAGAACGTCTATTTCGGTAAGCCCTGCGGTCTTATGGACCAGCTGGCCTCCAGCACCGGCGGCCTGGTATTCATGGACTTCCGGGACCCCGCCGCGCCGGAGGTGCGTCGCCTGAACGCCGCCCTGCCCGGATATGCCCTGTGCATTGTGGACAGCGGCGCGGACCACGCGGACCTTACCGCCCAATACGCCGCCATCCCGCGGGACTTGAAGGCGGTGTGCCGCCTGTTTGATGCGGAGGTCCTGCGCCAGGTGGATGAGGACGCATTCTACCGTCGCCTGCCGGAGGTGCGCCGCCTGGCCGGGGACCGGGCTGTCCTGCGGGCTATTCATGTGTTTGACGAAAACCGCCGGGTCCTGGCCCAGGTCCGTGCCCTGGAATCCGGCGACGTCCCGGGCTTTCTGTCTCTGATCAATGCTTCCGGCGCATCCTCCTGGGAATACCTCCAGAATATCGCCCCCGCCGGCGCGGCGGAGCACCAGGCCCTGGCTGTGACCCTGGCTCTGTGCCGCCGTATGCTGCGGGGCCAGGGTGCTGTCCGGGTCCACGGCGGCGGCTTCGCCGGAACGGCGCTGTGTATCGTTCCGGAGGAGAAGCTGTCCGCTTTCTGCCGGGAACTGGAGACGCATCTGGCCCCCGGCTGCTGCCACCGTTTGCAGATTCGGTGATCCCTTTCCGGACAAGAAAAAGCCTGCCGCGAGAGCGGCAGGCTTCCAATTTATTCGTCCTCCTTGATCATCAGCCGCACGGCGCTGTGCAGGTTCCGGATCTCCACCCGAGGGGCGCTGGGGGCGTACTCGCCGTCCAAAGACCAGGGAATATCCTCTCTGGTGGTGACGGTGACACTGCGGACGTGGCGGAAGATCACCCCCGGATAGTCGTAGTCCATTCGGTTCAGCGCCGTAATGAGGTTTTGCAGGTCCAGGGCCGTCTTTGGCATCCGCAGCAGCATCAGCTCAAACATACCGTCATCCATGTGGACCCGCTTGGGGTCCAGCTTCACCAACCCGCCCAGAGAAGTAGAGTTGCATACCGCACCGAAAATAAAGTCCCCGTCAAACATCTCGCCGTCTGCCTCCACCGCGCAGCGATAAGGCCGCAGGGAATCGAGGTTCTTAATGCCCTCCAGGATATAGGCAAAGTGGCCCAGGGCATTTTTCGTTTCCTGGGGCGCGGAGTACGACGCCTTGGTGAAAGCTCCGAAGGACGCCACATACGAAAAATACCGGTCGTTGTGGGTGCCCAGATCCAGGGGCCTGGGCGTACCCTCCACCACGGCCCGGGCCGCCTCCGGAACGGTGGCGGGGATGCGGAGGCTGGCGGCAAAGTCGTTGGTGCTGCCGTTGGGCAGATACCCCACCGGCGGCCGGGTTTCCAGCTGCATCAGGCCCGACAGCGTCCCGTTGAGGGTACCGTCTCCTCCGGCGCACACCACCAGGTCAAAATCTCCGCCCCACTGGGCGGCGAACCGGGCAGCGTCTCCCGCCGCCTGGGTCAGCGCCACCTTCACCAAATACCCGGCCTTTCCGAAGGTGGCCACGGCGTCGAACAGGGGGGCGCTGGACTTGGTCTTGCCCGCCCGGGGATTGACAATGAACAGCAGTGTCTTATCCATGAACAGTCTCCTTTTTCTCCATCGCCCCGTCAGCGGGGGAGCGCATAACAGTTCTGTCATTATAACGCTTTCCCCGTTGAATTGCAAGCATTTGGGAATTTTAACAAAACGTTCACGTTCCCACCGTTGCAAAAACGGCTGGCTTCCGTTACTATATAGAATAGTCGATTAGGCTTTCGCGGCCGTATAAAAGGAGAGACCTTTATGAAAGGAAAGAGCAGCTATCTGAAATGGGGCCTGACGATTTTTCTCACCGTCTGCGCCATTCTGGTGTTCTATGACACGTTTTATATGAACGGCACGCTGCAGCGGATGGTGTCGAAGCTGGCATCCATTCTGTCGCCGGTGCTGGTGGGCCTGGTGATGGCATATCTGCTGGCCCCCATCGTCAACTGGATTGAGCGGCTGATCCGCTCGGGCCTGGGCCGCATAAAGGGCTTGGAGGGAAAAACCATTCCTCACGCTGCCGGCTGGCTCCGGGCCGTCAGCATCCTGCTGACCTGGGCCATTGTTCTCCTGCTGCTGTATCTGATGTTCAGCGTGGTTATTCCCCAGCTGGTAGACAGTGTGGTGATGCTGATCAATAACGCCGAGACCTACTATGACAAGATCTACACCTGGATTGTGAACCTGCTGGACAAAAACCCCACGGTGGAGGACTGGGTCAACAAGAACCTGGATACTTATTATAAAAACCTGCTGGATATCCTCACCAACAAAATTCTCCCCGGGGCCCAGCAGATGCTCACCACCATCACCGGCGGCCTTATCTCCGGCATCTGGGGCCTGGTGAGCTTCGCCATGGACTTTCTGGTGGGCATCATTGTATCCGTGTACATGCTGGCCATGAAGGAGCAGAGCCTGGCCCGCTGCTGTAAGCTGCTGTACGGCGTGTGCAAGGAGGACCACGCCCGCTGGATCGCCCGGGCTGTCCGCCGGGCCGACGGCATTTTCAGCGGCTTCGTCCGGGGCAAGCTGCTGGACTCTCTCATCATCGGCATTTTGTGTCTCATTGGCTGCACCCTGCTGAAAATGCCCTATGCCCCCCTGGTCAGTCTCATCGTGGGCGTCACCAACGTGATCCCCTTCTTCGGCCCCTTTATGGGCGCGGTGCCCAGCGCCTTCCTGATCCTGCTGGTCAGCCCCAAAAAGTGCCTGTTTTTCGTGATTTTCGTTATCGCCCTCCAGCAGTTTGATGGCAACATCCTGGGTCCGAAGATCCTGGGCAACGCCACGGGTATCTCCAGCTTCTGGGTGGTGGTGGCCATTCTGGTGGGCGGCGGCTTCGGCGGCGTCCTGGGCATGTTCCTGGGCGTGCCGGTGTTTGCCTGCATCCAGGTGCTGGTGAAACACCTGGTGGATCAGCGTCTGCGCCGCCGCAATATGCCCACGGAGGCTTATCACTATGTGGACCGCGATCAGCCCCCCAAGCCCCCGGCTCCGTCGGCGTGAAGCGGAAGCGTATCTGAGCACAGGGTATGAATAACGCATCCCCGCAGGCTTTTTGCCTGCGGGGACAGCCTGTAAAAAAAGAGAAGGCCCCGGCCTTCTCTTTTTTGCGTTATTGTTCTTTCTGCCGCCGCTGCAGCAGGCCGTCGCTGATGCGGTACACCACATCGGCCCGGTCCATTACCGTCAGATCGTGGGTCACCACGATGACGCAGCGGTTTTCCTCGTGGGCCAGCCGCAGCAGCAGATCAATGATGTTGTCGCTGTTCTCGCTGTCCAGGTTGCCGGTGGGCTCGTCCGCCAGCAGCAGCCGCCGGTCCATGGTCAGGCCCCGGGCGATGGCCACCCGCTGCTGCTCACCGCCGCTGATGTGGGTGGGATACCGGTCCAGCAGCTCGTCCGGCAGGGACACCCGCCGGGCCAGCTCCCGGGCCTGGCGCTCCGCCTCCTGGGCCTCCACGCGGCACAGCTCCATGGGGTACTCGATGTTCTCCAGGGCCGTCAGCAGCGGGAACAGGGCGAAATCCTGATAGATCACCGCAGCCTTCCGGCGGCGGTACTCGTCCAGGTCCATGTCGCCGGTGGGGGTGCCCTCAAACAGCACCTGGCCGCTGTCCGGCAGGTCCAGCCCCGCCATCAGGCTCAGCAGTGTGCTCTTGCCCGCGCCGGATTTGCCCACCAGGGCGTACAGCGTGCCGCATTCAAAGGTGCAGTTCATGCCCCGCAGCACCGGCTTTTCCGCACTGTAGCTATAGCAGACATCTTTCAGTTCCAGAATGGACATATCATTCAACCTCCCTGCGGTTTTTCAGAATATGGCGGCTGTTGGCCCTGCGCAGAGCCACATGGGCTCCCAGCAGCCACAGCACGGCGAAGGCGGCAGTAAGGCCCAGGCCCAGGGCGGTGCCCCAGCCCAGAGCCAGGCACAGACCCGCCCCCAGCACGGCCCCCAGGGCCGCCAGCATCAGCTGCTCCCAATACAGGCTCCAATAGGCGGTGCGGCTGTCCGCGCCTACGCTGCGCATGGTGCGCAGCTCCTTCCGCCGGGACTGCACCTGTAGGAACGCGATCAGATATGCCAGGCCCAGGGCGATGGCGTACACCACCGGGAACAGGTGCTGCATGTACCACAGGCGCTGGGCGGCGGCCCGCTCCGTGTTCAGGTATGCCGCGTCGTTGATGATGACGAAGTTCCGGACGGCCCGGAGCTTGCCCACGGCGGACAGCTCCATGTCGTACAGAGCCTGCTTCACCGCCGTCAGATCTGTGCAGTCAGCGATTTTAAACGTGGCGCCGCTGATGGACTTGGCCAGGTAGACGCCGCCCAGGGTGCAGAGCTCCAGATCCTCGTCGTATACGTAGGGGTAGCGCAGCATGCTCAGGTTCGTGTAGATATTGTTGGCCCGGCCCGTCTGGGCATAAGCGCCCACCACACGGAGGCCTATCTGGCTTCTGCTGTAGCTGTAAGCGCTCGAGCACCGAACCTCCAGCCAGATCCAGTCGCCCAGCCGGATGCCGTACTGGTCCATCATGTCCATAGAGATGACGCACCGATTCTCTGCCGTTTCCGGGTCCAACGACGCATCCCAATCCATCTGGAAGCAGCTGGAATCGTAACCCTCCAGCCACTGGGTCTCGATGGACGTGCTGTACATAAACTCCGGCGCACCCTCCAGCCGGTCGATAAACACCAGGTCCGGCCCGGAGGACAGATTCGCCATATACCGTTCGCTCTCAAAGGTGGTGGTGGGCTGGGGCGGCAGGCCGGGTCCGGCCACCAGCTCGCTGCCCCGGTACACTCCCGCGAAGTAGTAGGGCGTGGCCGTCAGCCTTGTCAGCTCACTGACGCCGGGCAGCTGGCCGATCTGGTCCAGCACCTGCTCATTCAGCACCAGGCCGGTGGTATACTTGCCGCTGATGTCCGTCATATTGCCCCGGACAGAGCTGTTTGCCCGCAGGTCCCGCAGCTGTCCGCCATAGCGGATAACGATACCCGACAGCTGGCAGAACAGGACGGCCGCGCACACGCCTGCCAGTACCGGCGCCAGGGAGCGGAAGCCGCCCCGCAGCACCGACAGCCGCGCATAGGTCCGGGGACCGCCCTGCAGGGGACGGGACGGCGTACCCTGGGCGGCGCGGCTCTCCCGGCGGCGCTTTTTGTGCCGCCGCTCCAGGCTGACCACACTGAACACCAGGCAGGACAGAAGCGCCAGCGCCAGGGTCCCCAGGGCGATGACGGCCAGAGCTCCCCAGCCGGGGGCCGCCAGATACTCCGTGGCGGAGCGATGCATGGCCAGGGCGGTGTTGCTGTAATACAGGTCCAGGGACGTGGCGCCGTCCAGCACCACCTCCAGCAGCTTCAGCACCCCCAGGCACACGAAGCGGCTGAGGATCAGGCCCAGTCCCGCCGCCGGCAGGGCCACGGTCCCGGCACAGAACAGGAAATAGGTATGTACGTTCCGCCGGGCAGCGCCCACCCGGATCATGGTGCGGCCAATGCCCCGCTGACGGTATACCAGCAGATAGCCGAACAGCACCAGAAAGCCCAGTCCCGCCGCCAGGCACACGCCCGCGATGATCTGCACCAGCCGCAGCATGTCCTCCAGCGCCTGGGACACGGCGGCATAGCCCTGGTCATACACGGTGACGCGGATGGAGGACGGCAGATCCTTTTCCAGACGCTCGATGTACTCCTGGGCCAGGTCGTTTTTCAGCTGCAGCTGCCCCAGCGTGAAGGAGCAGTGGTTCTGCTGCATATCGATATCGTTCCGGACGGGGATATAGACCGTGGTCTCGTATTCTTCATTGGCGGAGAAAATACCGCTGACGGTATAGGTATCCTCCGCGTCGAAGCCCTCCCCGGCCCAATAGCTGTAGGGGATCAGGGTATTCTTCCGCACCGCCAGGGACAGGGGCAGACTGTCTCCCACGGACAGGCCCAGATCCTTGGCCACCGCCTGAGAGATCAGGCAGCCCTTGCCGCCTGCGGTATAGTATGCGCCCTCTGCCAGGGTCAGATCCCCCTGCTGAAAGGGCAGCAGGTCCGCCGGCCGGTCCGTGGCCTGCACCGTCAGGGAGTGGGTCGTGACCTGATAGGTCTGGGCCACCTTTTCGATGCCCGTGGAGCCGTCCAGCTTGGGCGGCGTGCCGTCGGGCTGGGTGACGTCCAGCACATCGGTGACGCCGGTGTCTACCCCGTCCAGCTCATACTGCCCCATGGACAGCTGCATGTATGATGCACCCATCAGGCTGGACTCGGCATAGGAGCCGTGGAGCAGATAGTAGTGCCCGGGGATCCAGATGCTGTCTGCCGGAGGCACATAGTCCTGGCCGGGAATATCCATGCTGGCCTCCCCCGGGATCTCCAGCAGTACCGGCGAGCCGTCCACCATGCGCTGGCCGGTATACAGCATGCGGCTGATGATGGCGTCATAGAGCGGAAGCACCCGGTCATAAGCGGGACGAGGAGTTTCCTCCACTATGTTCCCGTTTTCATCGATGGTCCAGCCGGAGCCATCCTCCGCCGGGACGTGAAGTGTGACCAGCTCCCGCACCTTCACCATGGCCACAAACCGGTCCTTCAGCAGGAGACGGTTGGTCAGCATGCCCAGGTCCGGAGTATAGCCCAGGGCCATGCGGGTGGGCTCCCAGGCCACCAGGGCCGGATCCTCCCGGTCCAGCTTTTCCTCAAATTCCGCCAGGACCTCCCCGGCGTCCGCCACCACCTTGGTGGTGCTGGGATAGCCCGGGCCCAGATACTCCACCAGCCCAATGGTGGAGTAATTCTCCCGGCACTGGCGCAGGGTGCGCTGCAGGGCGAAGCTCAGCCCCAGGGATGTGCCCAGCAGCGTCACCAGCAGCGTCATCAGCAGCAGAAATGCCACCGACCGTTTGGGGGTCCGCAGGGCGTTTCTGATACCGTGTCTGGCAAACATATGTCCTTCCCTCCTTCGCTCTCTATGAATTCAGTCTATACGGATGCTCCAGGATATGACGTTTCTGCCGGAGTCGTCCGGCGCATCGTCCAGCAGCAGGGACTGGCCCACCCGCCGGAAGGTGGAGCTTTGGCTCCCGTCGGCGCTGAGCACCGTTACGGAATCCACGATGTAGTCATTGTATCGGGTGCCCATGTCCGGACGCTGGGACTCCAGGTTCGTGGGTTGGTCGGCAAGGCCCCACTCGTAAAACCGCAGATGGGGCACGTCCGTCTGCCGATAGTAAGACCCCTCCGTGGGGTAGAAAATCTCCACGTCGGCGTAGCTGGCCACGCCGTACCACTGCTTCTGGGTGATCCAGTCCTCCGGCTCCTCCGTCAGCTGCACCGTGTAGCTGATCCGCTGGGCGGCGGGGTCCAGGATGGTGGCGACGATCAGGGCCTTGGAGCTGGTCTCCCGGAGCCGGTCGGGGTCTGTCTGACCGGCGGCGGCCTCCGGGGATACCTCGATCCGGGCGGGCTTTGGCTCCGTGAGGAAGGTCATGGCCAGCGCGGCGCACAGCAGCACCGCCGCCACGCCGCACCACACAAAGCCCGGCACCCACGCCGGGACGATCAGCAGCAGAAACGCGGCGCCGGAAAGCATCAGCAGTCCCTTTTCCGGGAAAAATCGTTTTTCTTTCATGTTTTAGTCCTTTCCCCCAACCACTTGGGGGCTTTTGCAAATCACGCCGTCAGAATCTCCACCAGCATCCGGACGCATTTCTCCATGTCCTCGGCGGGGATGAACTCAAAGCGTCCGTGGTAGTTTTCGCCGCCGGTACACAGAT